>OHBJ01001695.1_pt1 | contig 15168 bp, 9 predicted proteins | sample 1577241 | NCBI WGS metagenome assembly OHBJ01 (sample SAMEA3541594, study PRJEB24748) | human gut metagenome | biome: human gut; feature: human-associated habitat; material: faeces | place: China | collected 2012
CAGAAATGTGGAAAATGTTCTGTAACATGGGCTGCTCTTCATTGAACTCTGTGAAGTTACATTTTGTTTGTATTGATGATAAAGTGTAATCCCTATACCGTCCTTCTGAGCTTTTGATCTGATGGTATCTTGTCAAGTATCCTTGGATGAGTAAAGGTTGTTTATCTTTCTCATCTCTGAAAGAAAAGGTATAGGAGTAGAGTTGTCCGATGCAGCATATTATGCTAATTGATTGTCATTAGTTTACATCAAAAGATAGAAGCCTCTAAAATTTACTTGTTTTTCGCAACAAATTGATGATTTAACGATTTTTTTCATCCTCTTTCTCCAAACAGAGAGAAAAAAGGCAAAACCGTCTTTTCGGCTCCCGACTTTTTGTTGGATCTTCGATCAGAGGGTGAGTACAAGGGTCGGCCAGTCAGCCAGTTGTTTCCGGTTTCTCCTTCGGGACATCCTTGGGTTTCCAGGCTACGATGAAGCTAACAGTTGTGGATTTGATCTAATAACTTTTTGCAAACCAATCGGTGAGTATCTTTTGCATTCGCATCGAGAGCTTGGTTACGGGAAGGTCTGTCTTTTCGGTAAAGAGCTTAAAGCTGCGGTCTTGCATAGAAACACCGCTCTGCAGTGCCAACACCTCGTATTTGATTCTCTTGAAGGACCCTAGGCGGTCGCCCCTATGAAGAGAGTTTTATACTTGATTTTTTTTAACCCGATACTCTTGTATGCCGTTGATGTGATTAGTGTTTCCTCTATAGCTCTGCCGTATAAAATAAGCATTCCCTATAGAATTAGGTAAAGTCGCTCTATAATTGAAGAGAGCGACTTTACTTACGATTTAATACTAACCTTCCTGATATATCCAGTAATCATTATCCTTTCTATTATCTTTGAAATATTGAATACGGTCAACGATGTCAATGCCTTCTTTGTTTTGTGGAATGATAAATCTGGCACGCTCTTTATTGTCCTTCAAAGAGTATGATACAAAAGCATTGTTTTCACATCTCAACAGCCCTTTTCTGTAAGAGAGCGCACGGATATCATATCGTTCTACAGAATTTGCTACTGCTTGTCCTTCAATGAGTGCTTGAAGCATACATTGGTAGGCATTAGATGATTCACGCTTTTCAGAGTGCAATGCCACAAGAGCGTATGGTTGTTCATCATACATAGTATATTTGCCATAACGCTCGGGGCGGAAGCATGGATACGCGATATAATAATATCGCCAATCGTATTGACTTTTAGTCTTGCATTCTGTTAGATATGCATCAATTTTTTCTTGTAAGTAAATGTCGTCTATTTCTATATCAATCTCAAGCAGAGAACGTAATGATTTTTTTGTCTTATTAAAATCTGGATTTTTGCCTGTCGGATGAAATAATGCATACCAAGCCTTATTGCCAATTTCATCCTGATTCCCAGAACCAAGTTGAATGCACCAATTATTTATCCTTTGGCTATAATCATACGTTGCTAACATTGCACAGTCAATAATATCGCGAGAGCATCTATCAAAGACATGGATGAATCGCTGATAAAGATGAGTATTCTCATACCCAACAACATCTGTACGACCTTGAAGCAGATAGTGATCCTCCAACTGAAAAAGACCAGCAGAATGCTCGGGATGTTCTTTGGTAAACTGGAGCTTTTGACGCTCCTCTTCCATCTGAATTACATTGAAATTCAGTCTCACGTCATTATCAATCATTATACTATCTGCAATTTCCCCAGAAAGAATAATATTTTCTACCTGACGAAGATTTGCGGGCATACGGTTTCCTGCATCACCATTAGGGGTATCGACAACTTCGTTTCTGGAATTTTTGAGCAGATTCACTACCACACGCAAGCGTCGACGGAAATCCATTTCTTTTATCTTATCATAGTTCATTAAATAGATAAGAAAGGAGTAGAGCATTATTAACCAATAGGTAGTATTTTTACGCAACGCGGCTCCGGTCAATACCCCTTTGAAAATATTGAGATCTGTAATTTGTTGAGATACGACAACTTTTTCGTGTTCATGATAATCTTTTGACAGGTAAGAGTTGAAAAAAATATCAATTGGGTTAAGTATTAATGAATTATAACGTTGCGCTTTGTTTTGAATATTGACCATGCAATCAAAGGCTTGTTCAAAAAACACTACATTTTTTGGTTGATTCTTATAAAGCCTTTCCAGTAAACTGAAATCATCTTCTAAATCAAATTCTGATGAAGAGCGATCTGACTTATAGACAAGAATAAGGGAAATCATATGGAAAAAGTTTAGAAAACCGCTATCGACGAGATTATACTCATCCCTATAAATCCAAAGTAAATCGGTCCATTCGCGGTCTATCTTAAGGCCAATGCGTTTAGCAGTAGCTTCATCGTCATTTTCAGAACGCATAACCTTTAAGAGTTCTGCCTTAAAATGTTCAAAGTCAGTGAGTGGTTTTCCACGGGAGTTCATCTTGATGTAAATGTCATCGGTTAACTTCATCTCCTCAATATCGCGGAAATAGAAATTAATTTTATCCAATTTGTTCCATAAGTCATTAATATCGGCAAAACGCTTTTGGATTTCATCAAGCATTGTGAGCATTCCTCTAACCGTAGGATCGTTGCTCCATTCCATTGGAAACCATCCCTCATTTTTAATTTCATCACTAAGATGTGTTTTCCATGTAGGTTCGTAGTTAACGAGCTTTATAAGAAAATCTCTCGCGCTATAACGTGTGTTGTATGAAAACCTCGCAAGTCGCTTATCGTTGATGCCCTCTTTTTTATCTGCATACCAATGAAGTAGCCAAAGAGTAGTTAGTCGTTGCTGTCCATCAAGAGGAATCAGCTGACCATTCTGAATATTACCATAAATGAAATCGAGGGTTAAACCATTGTTTATTAATCCAGCATGTATTGCTGATAGAAAACGTTCACGAGTCTTTACTGCATGTGCATCAGATCGGCCTTGTGCATAAGCACGTTGAATCCGTGGTATAGTGATTCCACTTATTCCGTAAGGATTGTTTTCAGAAATCAGATTCTTCAGTGTCGTAGTTTCCATTTGTCAAGTTGGGTATAGTGGTATCGTTATTATCCTGTTTATAGTAAGGTGAAATTTTCTCATTAAGGGCCTCGGCATAATCTCTTCGGTCTGTCTCTCCCCAAAAGAAAAGCGATGGACCCTCTTGAGTATAGTACTTGAAGAATACGTGTTTTGTACAAATTGGAATGTATCTTCCTTCTTTATCATAATTAATGACACGGTGTCTTTTAACATCAAAAACGGAGTTGCTAAGAGCCGCGTTTTGAGATACATCTAGCAGTGCCATATTTGCTAATCCATGCGAGTAGCTATTCTCCTTAACGACATCTTCCTTAGATGTGAATATGATAATTACTTCCTTCTGAATCTCATTAAAGCGTTCACGCACATTCCCTGGATCCTTATCGCTATGAAGTTGTTCAATCAATATCTCCATTTTCTCTATAAGTTCATTATTTACCTCAAAAATAGAACTTTCAGAAGATTTCAAAAGTGCAATATGACTTTCTAGCCATGTAAGAATATCTTTATTCTTTTTAAGGCTTTCGGCATTTTGAGCGTGGATATGCTCCAAACTCCATATAGAATCTTTATGTTTGTCAAATGGGAACCTTCGTTTACCATCGTCCATCAGACGTTCTGTTTCCACATTAAACAAAGTCAATACCTTTTGTAGTTTGTCTTTCCTTGTATCGTATGATAAGCTAAGTAACTCTTCTTTATCTTTAATGCTTATTGATTCTGAAATCATTTTGTCGAGCTCGCTAAGAAATATATCCTTAGCAAGAGGAGTGTTGCCATCATTTTGCCATACGGTATAAATTTTCCTTAGTGGAACTCCTATAGTAATCAGATAACCAATTTTATGGTAAAAGTCATGGTTCGTATACCATTCGCGGAGCGTAAGAAACACATGATAGATGCGACTCCATATCTCAAGAAGCGGATTTTCTGTGGTGGTTTCCGATAGAGACTTTATTTGTCGATCAAAGTAAAAGAATGTACGATACTTTTCACGATCATTCCCTGATTTGTCTACCATCAGATCAAGGATAAGATCTATACGAGTTGGCATTTGATCTCCATCAATATTGGACAAAAAGCCCCAAAATGATGGATTTTGTAGTTCTTGCTCAATCATGTCCCACTGGAGTGAGATTTCCTCCTGTCGTCCTGACATCTTGTCTCGCACACTGTCTTTAAGAAACAAGGCTTTGACAAGTTCCGAGCTTGTCAGTGGAATTTTTCCAATGTTTAGACGCTCAAATAGCTCAATACCATTCTCAGCAGAATCCACTTCGTACCAAATGACGTTTACTGATGATATGAAATATTCATTGAGTTTGGTCAGGTAAGCTGCCATTTCTCGACGCTCACCCTGTGTCTTTTCTGTAAAATATTGCTCTATATATTCGTATGCAGATGCGATAAAATAATAATCTATATTCAGCTCTCTAAGCGAAAGATCAATATTACCAAGAAAGTTTGCTGATTCTTTACGAGTTTCATACTCTAACTTAAAGCTAGGTTCATATAGATCTCCCAGTTTTGCTTCCATATACTTGCAGATGAGGTATATGGTTGTAAGACGTTGCTGCCCGTCAATGAGCTCGAACCTCTCATTGCTTTTCTTTACAACAATTGGTTGTAAGCAATATGGCTTTCCCGCACTTTCATAAATGTCATCGAGAAGGAGTTTTATTTCCTCCGAGGTCCATCTATAACCCCGTTGATAATCGGGGAGGTAGAAAAGGCCCTTGATCTTCCCTACATTTTTTGTATCAAGAATAATGTTTGACATATTGTAGTATCTTAATATAATTTTTTATACAATGTAATATCGTATGCTGACTGATTTTCGCTAGTTTGTATTTAAAAGGTGGAAACTTTACGAAGTTACTTGTTTTTTCGCTAAGAACCGATGTTTTAATGTTTTTTATCGTTTCTCTTCGAACAGAGGGAGAAAGGGTAAAAACTGCCTTCTAGGGCTTCGATAGATCTTGTTCACAAAGATAGGGTATGTCGGAGTTCGTTTTGCCCAAAAGGGTAGTAAAATCGAGGATAGATTCACAGGTATTTTCTGGTTCCCATGCGAGTGTTATGTGTTCTATTCGGAGTTGTATTTTGTTCGATCTTTACACTCGGTTACTCTACGTTTTGCAGCCAAAAGAAAAATGATTGAAGTTATTTCATCATAGTGCAGCCATCTCTTCTCCCTTATTTTGACTTTACTTTATTGAACGTATATAGGAATACGGGGATAAAGTAAAGTTGGTTTTCATTTGAATAGCAAACTAATCTTGAATATATGTTGTAAGGTAATTTTTGTAGAATAGACATTTAATTCGCTTGGAAAAATGTCGTGTAATGGGGATGATTCGTTTGAAAAAGTGTAGAGCCTTTATACTGCTGTGTCTTCTAGTCTTGCGATTTTGTCTGCAATATATCATTAAATAGATAAAAAGTAATATTTTTGCATATTATATGATAAGTTGATTATGACAAAGAATACAATGGGGATTAAGTTGCCTCGAAAATTGGAGCAGAAGATGTCGGTTGTGGGAGAGCAGATAAAACTGGCTCGATAGCGGAGGAATTTGAGTGTGGCTCAGATGGCGGAACGGGCACTTGTTCCCCGTTGACTGTGTTCCGAATAGAGAAAGGCGCACCGACGGTAGCAATCGGAATATACTTGCGAGTGCTGTATGCTCTGCAGCTTGATGATGATATTCTGTGGCTGGTCAAAGAAGATAAATTGGGAAAAGCTTTGCAGAATTTGAGTTTGAAGACAAGGGAACGTGCTTCGAAGAAAGAGTAAGCGATGAAGACGCTATATGTATATGCCGATTTTGATTGGATCGAAGAAACAGAACTCGTTGGTGAGTTAGGCTATGAATCTCTTCGTAGCTCGGATTGCTATTGTTTTACTCTCAATGATGGATGTTTTGAAAAAAACACGGAGATTTGTTTTTGAGCGATGATCTGAATAATTATCAGGGACAGCAATATACGCAATCGGAGAAAGATATATTTGGATGTTTCTCGGATGCTTTGCCGGATCATTGGGGGGCGAACGTTGTTGCTGCGACGTGAGCAGATTGTAGCGATGGAGGAGAAGCGACCGGTACGAAGACTGTTTCCTTTCGACTATTTGATAGGTATCGATGACTTTTCCCGAATGGGGGCTTTCTATTGTAGAAATGATTTTCCGTTCGGTACGAAGCTCGGCTAAATCAAGGAATGCGGTTTTTCTTCCATAAGAGAGCCTTTGGGAACTATTTCGTAGGAATAGGCTTTCTCAAAGGCTTGGTGTCCGGCATCTGTCATAAGTCCTCGGTCTTCAAGATTGATACAACGTTCTTTGTTTAACTCAGTCCAATGACTTCCTTTGCGATGAGGTGAAAGCCGCTGTGCAAGGCATCCGTCTGGCAATTTCTTTAGAGTTGAATCAATCCACCTGAAGCACAATGCTTCTTCAACAACTTCAATGTATGGAATACATTCGTATGTGGGCTGTTTAGAGCGTGAAGTTACAACCCAACACGATTTCACCCGATTATGGTTGACCTTCAGCCATTCTCTCAACTCGATGCGGTCTGTGAAGTCTAGTAGATTGATAATTTCCATATTTGCCTCCAACTGATATGTTATTAATCCAACTGTTTTCTATAAACTGAGTCCAATGTATTTCCTTCTTTATCTTTCCATACCAACCAGCCGTTGTTGCTGCTACCAATACAGAAATCTGCGGCAGTACTGGGACTTGAAAAAGTTTTATCTGATGTCAATACCAATATTCCGTTCTCAGTAGAAGTGTAATCTTGAAGCATCTTTTCTCGTTTTTCTTTCCAGTTGAAAGACGGAACCATTGTTTTGGCAACAGTACTTCCTTTTAGGACTGTGAATCCATCGGAACTGTAGAAACCTTTTGCATTGCATCCTCTACCTTTGGTGTAGAATAGATGTTCTTCTTTGGGTTGTGATACTTCAAAAATATTGCAACCGATAAATGATGCCAAAAACTTCACATCTTCGAAAAATTCATTCATTGAGTCCTGTTGATGCTCCGGTAGGTTAGGGGCTTTAGGAATTTGTTTATTATCGCTTAAAACAAAAGCGTTTGCTTTCTTGGCTTCGGCTATAGCTTTATGTTCTAGGTATTGCACATCAACTTTAGTCATATCGGCGTCTTTCGATACAAATATGAGTGCTTTTTGCCAAAACGATTTTTTGCTATCGTGGTCTTTTACACGTTCTTTAAAGTTCTCCGTTTCACCTATATACGCCTGCGGCTTGGTTGATTCATCTTCCCCCAGCAATATATAGAATGCAGGTTTTTGTAACTTCTCTTGTGTATTCAAATAAGAGAGATTAGAACGTGGTACGACAAACATTTGGCAAATTTTGTTGCTAATGAATGCGTATTGAGTTCCTTTTGGGTCTCCATCAATGAGATATGTTGTTACTGTCTTTCCCATAAATATGTCTAAATTCAATTACTTTGAGGTATAACTCATTTAAGAACTGACTTTTCTTAATGCAAATATACACTATTATCGAATATAATTCCCTATATTTGTCTAATAAAATCATATCAAGTAATGAAACTGAATAGAATAAAGACTGTTTTATCCGAAAAAGGTATTTCTCAAACGTGGTTAGCTAAACAGCTAGATAAGAGTTTCAGTATGGTCAATGCCTATGCCTGTAATCGGATTCAGCCTAATTTGGAAACCTTGCAACGGATTGCGGAGATATTACAAGTTGATTTGAAGGATTTGATAACTGATAAAAAAGAAAGGTTACAATAAATTATTTAATACGGTTAGGAGGTTCTGGTTCCTTTTGTAACTTGTTGCAGATGTGCCTATGAACTTCTGATAATATATATTATCAAGAACATGACTCCTGAAGAAAAAGCAAGAATAAAGATAGACCAGTGGTTTGCCGATGCTGGTTGGAAAGTAGTCAACAGGGAGGATTATGAACCTACTTGTACGGCTGTAGCCATAAGAGAAGGTTTATTGAAAGGAAATCTTGAGGCAGATTATTTCCTTTTCATTAATGGAAAAGCAGTAGGGGTACTTGAAGCTAAGCGTGAAGAAACAGACGCTTTTGCCTCCAAAGTATGCGAGCAAGCAGCCTTATACGCAAGAAGTGTTCCGAATATCTATCAGGCATATCAAAAGCCATTGCCTTTTATCTTCACCTCGAATGGTAAGGAACTATATTGCTGTGATTTTCGTGAACAAGATTTTTGTTTCAAGCAGATCATGAATATCCCTACACCACATGAATTGGTAAAGAGGCTGGGAATTGAAGATGCATTTGCCGGACTCCCTACATTGAAAAAGAAAGGGCTGCGTGATTGCCAATATGAGGCGGTAACAGAACTTGAAAAGAGTTTCCGCAGTGGACAAAATCGGGCATTGATGGTTCTTGCTACCGGAGCTGGCAAAACATATGCTGCTTGTCTTGCTACCTACCGGATGCTTTCTTATACACCAATGCGTAGAGTGTTGTTTCTTGTAGACCGAAATAATCTTGGAAAACAAGTAGAAGGAGAATTTGGGACTTTCCGTCTGACAGAGAACGGGGATGCTTTCAATACTATCTTTACGGTCAATCGCCTTCGCTCGTCTTCTATTCCTTCTGATAGCAATGTCGTTATTTCTACAATACAACGTCTATTCTCATTCTTGAAAGGAGAAACGATTGAGGATAATGATGATGACGAGAACGAACCTATAGAGGAAGTAACCTTGCCTCCTAATCCCAACTTACCGCACGACTATTTTGATATGATTATCATAGACGAGTGCCATCGCTCCATTTATGGGAACTGGCGCAAGGTGCTGGAGTATTTCGATACGGCAAGATTGGTTGGTCTGACCGCAACTCCTATCCCTGAGACAATGGCATTCTTCAATAATAACTGCATTGTTAACTATACATTGGAAAAGAGTATTGTTGATGGCGTGAATGTGGATTGTCGGGTATATAGAATAAAAACGCAAGTCACAGAAACGGGTGGGGCTATATTAGAGGGTGAGAAATTTAAAGAAGAAACAAGATATACAGGTGAGGTTAAGATTGTAAGTAGTAAGGAAACCAAAATCTATACAAATAAAGAACTTAATCGGAGTATTATCAATCCGGCACAGATAAAGTTAGTCCTTTCGACCTATCGGGATGTGGTTTATACAGAGTTGTTTAATGACCCGCAACGTGAACCAAATATGGACTATTTGCCCAAAACATTGATTTTTGCTCTCAATGAAGCTCACGCTACAAATATCGTACAAATAGCTAAAGAGGTGTTTGGACGGACTGATGGCCGCTTTGTTCAGAAAATTACCTATTCGGCAGGCGACAGTAACGAACTGATACGCCAATTCCGTAACGACAAGGATTTCCGTATTGCTGTGACCTGTACGTTGGTTGCCACCGGAACAGATGTAAAGCCGCTGGAAGTAGTGATGTTCATGCGTGATGTGGAGTCATTGCCTTTGTATATTCAGATGAAAGGGCGTGGAGTGCGTACTATTGGTGATGAGCAACTTCGCAATGTTACCCCTAACGCATTCAGTAAGGATTGTTTTTATTTGGTTGATGCGGTAGGTGTGACGGAACATGTGCAAACAGTGGCACCTATAGATGATGGTCCTATAACAAAGACGATTACTCTAAAGGAGCTGTTAGAACGTATGAGTCATGGCTATATTCCAGACGAGTATCTCAAACGGCTTGCGGCAACGCTTGCTCGAATATACAACAAGGCGGATGATTCGCAACGGAAAGAGTTTGTCCGTTTGTCTCATGATGACATGAAGGAGCTTTCTGTCAGAATATACGATGCGTTGGAGAAAGGTATTCTTCCACTGTTTGTAAGCACTGATGAGCCTAACAATGAACGTAAGGGGCTAGTCGCTCCGCTTGCCAATCATGCGGATGCTCGGAAATTCCTTCTTATACTTGCAGCCGGATTCGTCAATACATTGATGCCGGGTGAAGATACGCTTATCTCCAAGGGATTTTCCATTGAGGAAGCAAAAAGTACGATAGAAGCTTTCGAGGAATTTTGCAAAGAACGCAGCGATGAAATAGAAGCACTACGCATTATATATAATAATGAAGGAACACCTATCACCTATTCTATGTTGAAGGATTTGGAGAACAAACTCAAAATGGCAAACAACCATTTCACTTCCAAACAACTTTGGAACTCTTATGCCATAGTTAATCTTAAAGCGGTAAGGCGTTCCACAACCAAAGAAGAAAGCGATGCATTGACCAATATCATACAACTTGTGCGCTTTGCTTTCCACCAAATCGAACGATTGGATAGTGTAGTTACTACCTCTAAACAGTTTTTCAATCTTTGGTTAGGACAAACCCAGCGTGAAATAACTGACAAACAGCGAGAGGTTATCAGTCGTATTGTGGATTACATCGCTTCTAACGGAGCTTGTACTATCAGAGATATTCGTGAAGATGATGCTACCCATGCAGCCCAAATGATTAGAGCGTTTGGCAATATGCAGAAGGCAGACGAGGCACTTCATTCCCTTTACACATTTGTAGTTTTAAGAAAAGCAGCATAAAGAAATGGCAACAAATAATACAACAGAGCAATCGCTCACCAAAAAAGTATGGAATCTGGCAACCACTCTTGCCGGACAAGGAATTGGATTCACTGATTATATTACCCAACTGACCTATCTTTTATTCTTGAAGATGGATGCCGAAAATGTAGAAATGTTTGGAGAAGAGTCGGCTATTCCAACTGGTTATCAGTGGGCAGATTTGATAGTACTTGATGGCTTGGATTTGGTAAAACAATATGAAGAGACCCTTAAATTGCTTAGTGAGCAGGATAATCTGATAGGTACGATTTATACGAAGGCGCAAAACAAGATAGACAAGCCTGTTTATCTGAAAAAGGTCATCACCATGATTGATGAGGAGCAATGGCTTATTATGGACGGTGATGTGAAAGGAGCTATCTACGAAAGCATTCTTGAAAAGAATGGACAAGACAAGAAAAGCGGGGCAGGACAGTATTTTACTCCTCGTCCACTTATTCAGGCAATGGTAGATTGTATCAATCCGCAAATGGGGGAAACGGTTTGTGACCCGGCTTGTGGAACGGGTGGATTCTTGCTTACAGCTTACGATTATATGAAAGGTCAGTCAGCAAGTAAAGAAAAACGTGATTTCTTGCGTGACAAAGCTTTGCATGGTGTGGATAATACGCCTTTAGTGGTGACGCTTGCTTCCATGAATCTTTATTTGCATGGTATTGGTACAGACCGTAGTCCGATTGTTTGTGAGGATTCTTTGGAAAAAGAACCGTCAACTCTTGTAGATGTGATTCTTGCCAATCCTCCTTTTGGAACTCGTCCGGCTGGATCGGTGGATATTAACCGCCCGGATTTTTATGTAGAGACCAAGAATAACCAGTTAAATTTCCTCCAGCACATGATGCTTATGCTCAAAACGGGAGGACGTGCAGCAGTTGTACTTCCTGATAATGTTCTCTTTGAGGCTGGAGCAGGTGAGACTATTCGTAAACGCTTATTGCAGGATTTTAATTTGCATACTATATTGCGTTTACCTACAGGTATTTTCTATGCCCAAGGCGTAAAAGCCAACGTATTGTTTTTCAGCAAAGGACAACCGACCAAGGAAATATGGTTTTACGACTACCGTACAGATATAAAGCATACGCTTGCCACCAATAAACTGGAACGGCATCATTTGGATGATTTTGTTTCTTGCTATAATAATCGAGTAGAGACATACGATGCAGAAAATAATCCGCAAGGTCGTTGGCGTAAATACCCTGTAGATGAAATTATTGCCAGAGACAAAACAAGTCTTGACATTACTTGGATAAAGCAAGGTGGTGAGGTGGACAACCGTTCATTGGCAGAATTGATGGCTGATATAAAGGATAAAAGCCAAACGATAAGTGCTGCTGTGGTTGAACTTGAAAAGCTACTTGCGAATATTGAAGAAAATTGAGTTATGGGAAAAGAGATTATCACAAATGATAAATATATAAACGACCTGTTCTTGAAGGTTGTTAACCTTGTCACGCAGGCAAGGGAACGTGTGGCAACAGCCGTCAATATAGCTGAGGTTTATACTAAGTTCCATATCGGACAATATATAGTAGAATATGAGCAAAAGGGGGAAACAAGAGCCGAATATGGAAAGGCGGTGCTGAAAGAACTCTCCAAACGTCTGACTGATAGGTTGGGAGATGGATGGTCATATTCAACGCTTAAGAATATACGGCAGTTTTATATTGTTTTTTCTAAAGGGCTAACCAGTGGTTGTCCAAAGCCGGGTCAAAAGGCTAACCAGTGGTTAGCCGATTATCCGAAGTCAGAGGAATGTATCTCTGAGCCGACATTCGCTCTCTCATGGTCTCATTATCTTATACTGATGAGGGTGGAAAATCCGGATGCCCGCAGTTTCTATGAAATAGAATGTACTCAACAACAATGGTCTAAAAGACAACTCAGCCGTCAAGTAGGAAGCTGTCTTTATGAGAGATTGGCTTTGAGCCGTAACAAAGATGAAGTAATGCGGCTGGCTAAGGAAGGACAATCTATTGGGAAACCATCAGACATTATCAAGAATCCCATCACATTAGAGTTTCTTGGTCTAAAACCCGATGCAGTTTATTCAGAGTCTAAATTAGAGAATGCCATTATCAACAAGATGCAGCAATTCCTATTAGAACTTGGCAAAGGATTTCTATTTGAAGCAAGGCAGAAAAGGTTCACATTTGATGAGCAGCATTTCTTTGTTGACTTGGTGTTTTACAATCGTTTGCTACAATGCTATGTGCTTATAGATTTGAAGATAGACAAACTAACTCACCAAGACCTTGGGCAGATGCAGATGTATGTCAACTATTACGACCGCTATGTCAAACAAGACTTTGAAAAGCCGACAATTGGTATTCTACTGTGTAAGGAGAAGAACGATGCACTAGTGGAACTTACCTTGCCTAAGGATGCTAACATCTATGCTTCTGCTTATCAACTCTATCTCCCCAACAAGGCTTTATTGCAAGCTAAGGTGAAGGAATGGATTGAAGAGTTTGAAGAAAATGAGGAATTAAAGAAACTGGAAGAACATGAATAGTAAATTGTGCAGCCAAAACTGCACAATTACAAACAGAAATATAACGATGGATACAAAAGCGTTACGTCAAAAGATACTCGACCTTGCGATACATGGAAAACTTGTACCCCAAGACCCCAACGATGAACCAGCATCAGTTCTGCTCGAACGAATCAAGGCTGAAAAAGAACGACTGATAAAAGAAGGCAAAATTAAACGGAGTAAGAAGTCTGCAAAGTCTTCCGATACGCCCCATTATCCCTATTTGTTACCAAATGGGTGGGAATGGTGCAATTTAGAAGATATTGTGTGCGAATTGAAATACGGAACTTCAGAGAAGTCTTTAAGTGTGGGAAAAATAGCTGTCTTGCGAATGGGGAATATTACTAATGTCGGTACAATCGATTATTCTAATTTAGTGTATTCGTCAAATAATGAAGATATTAAGCTGTACTCACTTGAAAAAGACGATTTACTGTTCAATCGCACAAACAGTAGTGAATGGGTAGGGAAAACGGCAATCTATAAGAAAGAACAACCAGCCATATATGCTGGCTATCTTATTCGCATTAGACCGATATTGATTTTTTCAGACTACCTTAATACTGTAATGAATAGCAGCTATTATCGTAATTGGTGCTATAATGTAAAAACGGATGCTGTTAATCAGTCTAATATCAATGCTCAAAAGCTTTCGCAATTAATGATACCTATTCCACCCTTAAAGGAACAAGAAAGAATTGTTGTAGAGGTGGCTAAGTGGATTTCTTTAATTGATACTATCAAGAATAGCAAGGAAGATTTACAAACAACTATCAAGCAGGCAAAAAGTAAAATCCTCAATCTTGCTATTCACGGCAAACTCGTGCCGCAAGATCCGAATGACGAGCCAGCCATTGAACTGTTGAAGCGCATAAATCCCGACTTCACACCTTGTGATAACGGGCATTATACGTTTGACGTTCCGAGCGGGTGGATAACGACAAATTTAGGGTCAATATTTAATGTCGTATCAGCTAAAAGAATTTTGAAGTCAGATTGGAAGCATAGTGGTGTTCCATTTTATAGAGCACGTGAAATAGCCAAGCTGTCTATTTATGGACTTGTAGATAATGAATTATATATTTCAGAGGAACATTATAACTCATTAAAGGAGAAATTTCCAGTACCCAAAGCGTCAGATATTATGATTTCTGCCGTTGGTACTATTGGCAAATGCTACATTGTAAAAGAGTCTGATAAGTTCTATTACAAGGATGCAAGTGTACTTTGTTTGTGTAATGACTATCAAATAAATGCGAAATATATTTACCACATCATGAGAAGCGAATATATGCTAAAACAGATGTATGATAACTCAAAGGGTACAACTGTTGATACCATTACGATTGAAAAGGCAAAACAATATATATTGCCCCTACCTCCACTTGCCGAGCAACAGCGCATAGTAGCCAAGATTGAAGAGACATTCTCCATTTTTGACGGTATTCAAAATTCCTTAGAAGCGTAAACAAGAACGCTTCTAAGGACTAATGTAACTTTACCAGTTCACCACTTTATCCACAATCTTCTGCTGTTCGCTGGCAGTGCGGCGTAAATAGATACGAGTGGTTTCTATGCTTTCATGCCCCATGAGGTCGGCAAGTAAAGCAAGGTCGTTAAAGCGGTCAAGGAAGTTTTTGGCGAAACGGTGACGGAATGAATGAGGGTAAACCACCTCTTTGTTCATCCCGTATTTTTCAGCAAAATGTTTGAGTTGAGAAGCTATTCCACGAGTAGTAATGCGCTGTCCAAACCGATTCAGAAAGATGTAGCCGGAAGTAAGTCCTATTTCTCTGAGCCATTTCGCAGCCTCCGTGCGCAAGTTCTTCGGGATATACAAACGGCGTATCTTTCCTCCCTTGCTGTATAGGTCAAGATGCCCGATTTGTATATGTTCTGCTTTGATATGGAGTAGTTCGCTGACACGTGCCCCTGTAGCAGCCATA
>OHBJ01001698.1_pt1 | contig 15155 bp, 14 predicted proteins | sample 1577241 | NCBI WGS metagenome assembly OHBJ01 (sample SAMEA3541594, study PRJEB24748) | human gut metagenome | biome: human gut; feature: human-associated habitat; material: faeces | place: China | collected 2012
GGTGTGAACGCCATGCTTACGGAAGAACGATATGCGACCATCCTGCGCATCCTCAAAGAGAAACAGGCGGTGACGGTCCCGGAACTCACCCGGGCGCTCTGCACATCGGAATCCACCATCCGACGCGACCTGACCGCGCTCCACAAGCGCGGCATGCTCTACAAAGTCTACGGCGGCGCGACTTCCATCGACAGCAACTACACCGCGATGGAAGAAGACATGCCGACCAAGAGCAGCCGCTGCACCGAGGAGAAGATTGCCATCGCGCGGCGGGCGGCCAGCCTCGTGACCCGCAAGGACTTCGTCTACATCGATGCCGGCTCCACGACGCTGCACATGGTGGACTTCCTGCAGGAACGTCAGGCCGTCTATGTGACGAACGGGCTGCCGCATGCCTCGCGCCTGTCCCTCAAGGGCTTCAAAGTCTTCCTGCTCGGGGGGCGCCTCAAGGCCGTTACCGAAGCCGTCATCGGCACGGAGGCCCTGCGCAACCTGGAGCTCTACAATTTCACCAAGGGATTTTTCGGTGCCAATGGCATCAGCATCAAGTCCGGCTTCTCCACGCCGGACTCTAGTGAAGGGCTCGTCAAGAGCGAGGCCCTCTCGCGCTGTGAGCACGCCTACGTGTTGGCCGATCAGTCGAAGTTCAACAAGATCTCGCCGATCACCTTCGCCAACATCTCGAGTGCGACCATCATCACCGGACATCTAAGAGACAAGAAGTATCGGGATTGCACGACAATCCTGGAAGGAGAGTAAGAGAAGAATGATCTACACCGTAACTTTCAACCCGTCGCTCGACTACATCGTCCGCCTCGATTCCTTCACCGCGGGTGAGATCAACCGCGTGAACTACGAGCAGGTCCTCGGCGGCGGCAAGGGCATCAACGTCTCCATCGTCCTCGGCAACCTCGGCCATGAGAGCACCGCGCTCGGCTTCACGGCAGGCTTCACGGGCGAAGAGATCAAGCGCCAGCTCGACGGCTTCGGCGTCAAGCACGACTTCGTCCAGCTGCCAGAAGGCTTCACGCGCATCAACGTCAAGGTCAAGGCCGAGAAAGAGACCGAGATCAATGGCCAGGGCCCGGACATCAGCGAGGCAAAGCGCGAAGAGCTCTTCGCCAAGCTCGACAAGCTCACCGAGGGCGACACCCTCGTGCTCGCCGGCTCCATCCCGAAGACGCTGCCGGATGACATCTACGAGAAGATCATGGCCCGCCTCGAGGGCCGCGGCATCCGCATCATCGTCGATGCCGAGAAGAAACTCCTTCTCAACGTCCTCAAGTACCATCCGTTCCTCATCAAGCCGAACAACCACGAGCTCGGCGACATGTTCGGCGTCAAGCTCACGACGGACGAAGAGATCATCACCTACGCCAAGAAGCTCCAGGAGAAAGGCGCGCAGAACGTCCTGATCTCGATGGCCGGCGACGGTGCCATCCTGCTGACGGCAGATGGCCAGCACTACAAGAGCCCGGCTCCGAAGGGCAAGCTCATCAACTCCGTCGGCGCCGGCGACTCGATGGTCGCAGGCTTCATCACGGGTTACACAGAGTCACAGGGCGACTTCAAGACCGCCTTCCACATGGGCGTCGCTACGGGCTCGGCTTCCGCGTTCAGCGAGAACCTCGCCACGCGCCCGGAAGTCGAGGCACTTCTTAAGACAATCATCTGATTCATTCTACATACAGTTTTAGTTAAGGGGAGAAATCTATGCGTATCACTGACTTGCTCAAGAGCGAGAGCATCGCCCTTGGCCAAAAGCCTGCTGACAAGGAGTCAGCAATCCGTCAGCTCGCTGACCTCATGGCAGCCTCTGGCAACCTGTCCGACAAGGAACAGTACCTCAAGGACGTCTTCGCCCGCGAAGCTTCGGGCACGACGGGCCTCGGCGACGGCATCGCGACGCCGCATGCCAAGAGCACGGGCGTCAAAGAAGCAGGCCTCGCCGCCATGACGGTGCCTGCAGGCATGGACTTTGAGTCCATGGATGGCAAACCGGCCCGCCTGTTCTTCATGATCGCGGCACCGGATTCCGCCAACGACGCACACATCCAGATCCTGCAGCAGCTCGCCATGATGATCATGGACCCGGACTTCAAGGAGGCCCTGATCGCCGCCAAGACGAAGGAAGAGTTCCTGCACCTCATCGACCTCAAGGAAGATGGCAAGTTCGAAGCGCCGAAGGCAGAAGCCGCAGCCTCTGAGGGCGAAGCCGTCGACGCTGCACCGGCAAGCGACCACATCCAGATCCTCGCCGTCACGGCCTGCCCGACGGGCATCGCCCACACCTTCATGGCAGCCGAGAGCCTCGAGCAGCACGCCAAGAAGCGCGGCATCTCCATCAAGGTCGAGACGAACGGCTCCGGCGGTGCCAAGAACATCCTGACGGACGCTGAGATTGCCGCTGCCGACGGCATCATCGTCGCAGCCGACAAGAACGTCGCCATGGCCCGCTTCAACGGCAAGAAAGTCGTCATCACGAAGGTCGCCGACGGCATCAACAAGGCCGATGAGCTCATCGACCGCGCCCTCAAGGGCGATGCGCCGGTCTACCACGCATCGGGCAGCGACACGGAAGAGAGCGCTGCTGACGTCCAGGGCGAGAGCCTCGGCCGCCAGATCTACAAGCACCTGATGAACGGTGTCTCGCACATGCTGCCGTTCGTCGTCGGCGGTGGTATCCTCATCGCCCTGGCCTTCCTGTTCGATGATTACTCCATCGACCCGAAGAACTTCGGCTCCAACACGCCGCTCGCGAAATTCTTCAAGGACATCGGCGGTGCCTCCTTCGGCTTCATGCTGCCGGTCCTCGCCGGTTTCATCTCCATGTCGATTGCTGACCGCCCGGGTCTCGCCGTCGGTTTCGTCGGTGGTGCACTCGCTGGCACGACGGGCTCCGGCTTCCTCGGCGCCCTGATCGCCGGCTTCCTCGGCGGCTACATCGTCAACTTCCTCAAGAAGGCCTCGAAGTGCCTGCCGGAGTCCCTCGAGGGCATCAAGCCGATGCTCATCTACCCGTTCTTCGGCATCCTGATCATGGGCTTCATCAGCCTCTTCATCATCGCGCCGCCGGTCTCCGCCATCAACGGCTGGATGGTCGACACGCTGAAGAACATGGACCCGTCGGCCCGTATCTTCATGGGCATGATCGTCGCTGGCATGATGGCCGTCGATATGGGTGGCCCGATCAACAAGGCTGCTTACGTCACGGGCACGGGCCTCTTGGCTTCCGGTGAGTTCCACGTCATGGCTGCCGTCATGGCAGGCGGCATGGTCCCGCCGCTCGCGATTGCCCTCTGCACGACGTTCTTCAAGAACCGCTTCACGGAGAGCGAGCGCAAAGCCGGTGTCACGAACTACGTCATGGGTCTCTCCTTCATCACCGAGGGTGCCATCCCGTTCGCTGCAGCTGACCCGCTGCGCGTCATCCCGTCCTGCGTCGTCGGCTCGGCCGTTACGGGTGCCCTGACGATGGCCTTCGATTGCACGCTGCGCGCACCGCACGGCGGCATCTTCGTCGTCCCGACCATCGGCAACCCGCTGATGTACCTCGTTTCGATCCTCGTCGGCGCCGTCGTCGGCTGCGTAATCCTTTCGATCCTCAAGAAGCCGCTCAAGAATGGTGAAGACAAATAAACACATCCCGCTATAAGTAAAGAGCGCTGGACCGCGTCAGCCACGGTCCAGCGCTCTTTTTTGCTTTATTCTGTTTATCCACAAAGAAATCCACAGCTGTGGATAAATCTCATTTCCCTCGGTTTTAATCCGATTTCCTACTATAATATATACAGGCAGCTGTGCATATTGTGGTTAAAATCAACGACTCTTGTCCACAAATTCTGTGGATAATGTGGATAAATCCGTGGATAACCCCATATATACACCGTACTCCTGCCCGCAGCCCCATATATTGGGTTTCAGCCGCGCGATTTTCCCACGTCTGCCTGTGGATATCTAGCGAAGCGCCGAGACGACTTATGCACAGCCTCTTACTTCCACTCCCGATACGGATGGTGGATCAGGCTCGAATTGTAGTAACGCACATCGCCCGAGACCTCCGCCCCAATCCAGTGGGGCTTTATGAACGCAGCATCTTCTGTGGGCAGCTCAATTTCCGCCACAACGAGCCCCTCATTGGCACCCGCGAACACATCGACCTCCCATGTAAAGCCGCCGTACGACTCGAGGAAGCGCCGCTTCTCGATCAGTGGCTGCTCGCAAAGAGCGAGCATGGCCTCCGCATCAAGAAGCGGGATCTCGTACTCGAACTCCGCACGTCGTGTGCCCTCGTTTCGCCCCTTGACCGTGAGGAAGCCTTTCTCTCCCTTGATGCGCACGCGCACCGTGCGCTCTGGCACCGAAGAGAGGTAGCCCTGAGCGATGCGCACCCCCTCTGTCTGCGGCCGCCAGCCCTCCTTGACAAGGAACTTGCGTTCAATCTCTGCTGCCATATCCATCATCCTTTCTCTATGGTCTCCCCCCATTCTACCATCTATCCATCGATTTTTCAGGCTTGACCGCTACGATATGGTGTGGATATGAATAAAGTAATTGCACATCCCACGCGCTTTCCTTATAATGTAACTATAAATGTGCCCTGCTAGAATAGCAGGGATTTATGCTTGATTTTGAGAAAAGAAGGTATCATTTTGCAAACGAATCCGATCCCGCCTCGCCAGCCGCGCCGTTCACGCCGCCGGCATCGAGGTCTCTTTTGGGGGCTCCTGATCGTCGCCTTTATCGCGGCGGCTGCCATGGGCGCGCTCTTCGCGTCGAACAGCCTGCTCGACAAGTCGGCCGATGACGTCGTCGAGGAGGGCCTGCTGACTGCCAAGGACAAGACGACCATCATGATCATGGGCGTTGACGAGCGCGATGACGACGTCGGCCGCAGCGACACGCTGATGGTCGCGACGCTCGACCCGAAGAAAGACCAGGCCGCTCTGATGTCCATCCCGCGCGATACCCGCGTCAAGATCAAGGGCCACGGCTGGGATAAGATCAACGCCGCCTACGCCTACGGCAGTGCCAAGGGCGGCCCTGAGGCAGGCGAGAAGCTCGCGCAGCGCACCGTCGAGGACTTCCTCGGCGTCAACATGGACCACTACGTTGTCGTCAACATCCAGGCCTTCCAGAAAATCATCGATGCCATTGGCGGCATCGACATCGATGTCGAGAAGCGCATGTACTACGAAGACCCGTGGGACGACGACGGCGGCCTGATCATCGATCTGCAGCCGGGCATGCAGCACATGGACGGTAAGACGGCCGTCACCTATGTGCGCTACCGCGACGAAGAGGGCGACATCGGCCGCATCAAGCGCCAGCAGAAGTTCATGAAGGCCTGCATGGACAAGGTCACATCCCCGGCCATCATCCCGAAGCTGCCGAGCGTCATCGGCGAAGTCATGTCCTCCGTCAAGACCGACCTCTCCTTCCGCCAGCTGCTCGAGTTTGCTGGCACGCTCAAGGAAGCCCAGAAGAACGGGCTCAAGACCGAGATGGTACCGGGCAAGCCGCTCTACATCGACGGCGTCAGCTACTGGATCCCAGACCTCCAGAAGCTGCGCACGACGCTGGCCGAGACACTCGGCATCACGCTGAACGCCAGCGAGAAGGCACAGCTCGAACGCACGCAGCACGAGTACGAGAGCTCCATCCCGGCGGGTGCCACCTCTGCCCCGTCGACGACGAAGGCGAAGAGCAGCTCGAGCTCGAGCAGTGTCAAGAGTTCAAGCTCGAGCAAGAGCAGCTCAAGCAGCAGCAGTTCCAGTTCGAGGAGCACGAGCCGCTCGAGCTCCGAGGGCACGAGCGATCACTTTACGAGCAGCTCGCATGCGGGCAGCTCCCACACGACAGCAGCCCCTGCTGAGACGGCGCCAGCCGCTCCGACGCGCAGCAGCAACACGGCAAAGACACAATAAGACACCGTCTTTCGACAAGCATACCAATATGAGCCTTTCCTGCCAAACAAATTGTAGGAAAGGCTCATATTATTATGGCAACTTATTTCACTATTAACAAATTATATTTGTATTTTTATTTCAACAACAATATAATAGTATGCAACACGTTTTTACAGTTTGAACATGGTTGTAACTAAAGTTTACTGTAAAATGTAACGTTTATCACAAGTATAACTCAATAACCCTATCATAAACGTCAGCCTTGCTTTCCCCATCGCCTGACGAGCGCGATTCTGCGCAGACAAGAAGCAAAGCAAGAAAGGAAGTATCCCCCATGAGCAAATTGACGGACCAGGCATTAGCCTTGCACAAGGAACACCACGGCAAGATCGAGATGCACAGCAAAGTCCCCCTCCAGAAGGCCAAGGACCTGACGCTGGCCTATTCGCCTGGCGTCGCGGCTCCATGCCTCGAGATCAAGAAGGACTACAATAAGATCTACGACTACACCAACAAGGGCAACACGGTCGCCGTCGTGACGAATGGCAGTGCCGTCCTCGGTCTCGGCAACATCGGCGCTGGCGCCGGCCTGCCGGTCATGGAGGGCAAGTCCATCCTGTTCAAGGGCTTTGCCGGCGTTGACTCCGTCCCCATCTGCCTCGACACGCAGGACGTCGACGAGATTGTCCGCGCTGTCGAGCTCATGGCTCCGACCTTCGGCGGCATCAACCTCGAGGACATCAAGGCACCGCAGTGCTTTGACGTCGAGCGCCGCCTGCGCGAGAAGCTCGACATCCCCGTCTTCCACGATGACCAGCACGGTACGGCCATCGTCGTCGTCTCGGCGCTGATCAACGCCTTCAAGCTCACGGGGCGCAAGTTCGAGGAGTCGAAGTTCGTCCTCAACGGCGCTGGTGCGGCCGGCCAGGCTATCACGCGCCTGATTCACAGCATGGGCGGCCACGACATCATCCTCTGCGACCGCATGGGCGCCATCTACGAGGGCCGTCAGGAAGACATGAACCCCTACAAGGATGATATCGCCAAGATCACGAACCCGCAGCACGAGAAGGGCCAGCTCGCCGATGTCATCAAGGATGCCGACGTCTTCATCGGCGTCTCCATCGCCGGTGCCGTCACGCAGGACATGGTCCGCTCCATGAAGAAGGATCCGATTGTCATGGGCATGGCCAACCCGACGCCAGAGATCATGCCGGACGAGGCCTATGCTGCCGGTGCCCGCATCGTCTGCACAGGCCGCAGCGATTACCCGAACCAGGTCAACAACCTGCTGGCCTTCCCGGGTATCTTCCGCGGCGCCCTCGACGTACGCGCCAAGGCAATCAATGAAGAGATGAAGATGGCCGCAGCAGAGGCCATCGCCGATCTCATCGACGAGACAGAGCTCGACGAGCAGCACGTCATCACAAGCCCGTTCGATCCGCGCGTCGCCCCGGCTGTCGCAGCCGCTGTCGCCAAGGCAGCAATCGAGAGCGGCGTCGCCCGCCTCACCGACATCACGCCGGAGCAGGTCGCCGAGCACACCCGCCAGCTCCTCGCAGACGAGCACGCCAGCGAGGCCTGAGCCTGACAGCATAAATACACAAAAGAGCCGGATACCAACAAGGGTATCCGGCTCTTTTTATAGGCTTGGCATCACTCAGCCTGCAAGGTCTTGTCCAGCTCTTTGGCCAGTTCGATGTCCGAGGACGGATTCTGGCCTGTGATGAGCTCGCGGTCATGGACGACGTGGCTACCGTACATGCCGTCGACGCGCATCTTGCCGCCCGCAATCTGCAGAGCTTGCTCGACGTGAAACGGCATCTCCGTGCCTTTTGCGACTTCACCCGGCCATTCCTCAGCATCTGAGAGAACCGTCATCTCGTAGCCGCTGTAGATCCAACCCTTGGCAGCAGCAATGGCTCCCTTCGCATCATGCGAGACAAGCGCCTGACGGTAAGCCGCGGCATCCGGCAGAGCTGCAAGCATCGCAGACGGGCCATGACAGATGAACGCCGTCGGCTTCTGCTTCTCGTGGAAGTAGCGCAAGATTGTGCCGAGATCCTCATCCTGCATGAGGTCCGTCATCGGCGCATGGCCGCCCGGCACAAAGATGGCCGCATACTGGTCAAGGCCGCCCTTGATGGCGTCCTGCAGCGAGATGGGCTTGAGGCCATCGACGAACGCCACCGCCTTGGAGCGGGCCGCTTCATCGCCACCAAAGAATTTCTTGTCGTTCGACCCCTTGTCCATGACGGGCATCTCGCCGCTCGGCGTGGCAAGCACGATCTCATAGCCGCGCTCTGCCAGATACTCCGTCGGCACGGCGAATTCATTGAGGAAGAAGCCGACATTCATGATGCTCTTATTGGCGAGCTCCATCTGAGACTGGCTCGAAGCCACGACGAGAATCTTGCCCTTGCTGGCAGCAGCCTCCGAATGGCCACCAAAGAATGGCAGCATCAGCAGCGCGGCCAAGCACAAGAAAAGAACACGCTTCATAAAAATCCCTCCTGTTGATCTCATCTCCTGCCAGAGAGCCGTCATTCCTCAGCCCCGGGCAGTATTCTCTGCTTCATATTCACCTTGCCCCATTCGCACATCGCCTCGATGATGGGAGACAAACTCTGGCCGAACTCGGTCAGGCTATACTCCGTGCGCGGTGGCACGACAGGGTAGACCTCGCGGTGGATGACGCCGTCTGCCTCGAGCTCGCGGAGCTGCTGTGTCAGCATCTTCGGCGTCGCTTGCGGAATCAGGCGGTGCAGTTCGCCATAGCGGTGCGTCCGCTGCATCAGGTGCCAGAGGATGATGCATTTGTATTTGCCGCCGATGAGGCTCAGTGCTGCCTCAACCGGGCAGTGGAACATTTTCTCTTTTGCCATGATTTCTCCCCTATCCAGATGACCAGCCGACCCGCTGCCTTGCACCAGTCTGCGGCCATCAGTCCTGATGTGCTGCCAGTACCGTAGCGGCGAGCCCACGGACCCATTCCTGATGACCGACATTCATCGGGTCCTTCGGATCTTCATGGAGCTCAGCCGCCGGCTTGCCCTTCTGCGACTCCTGCGTCAGGATGCGCACGCGACCCTCCGATAGATCCTCGATAAGCCAGGCGTGGATGACATCAAGGCGATGCTCTGCGTCGCCTTCAGCCCAGCCATGCCATGCCAGGCGGCCCGGCTGACCGTCATGCGGTGCCTCAAACTCCGTAATCTCTGCCTCAATCGGGAAGCCGAACGTCTTGAAGCGGAAGCGCGTATCCGGTGCCAATTTCGTGCCCTCCGTATTGTCGAACTCGACATCAGCGACATTGCTGTAGTACGTCGGCCAGATGCTCGTGTCGATGAGGTTCGCGAACGTCTCCTCTGCGTTGATGCCTCTGACGATGACCTCATTCGAGGCGAAGTTGTCCGTGAAGCCCGGCAGGTAGTCATGCGGCCAATTGATTTCGTTTAACATAAATATCCTCCATCTATTTCGTCGTATCTCATAGGTTTTCCTTTTGCCGTAGCGGCTCATTTCAGCTGATGTGTTCATTGTAGCCGTAATCGCATCCTTTGTGAAGAATGCACTTTATTGTATGATAGTAACCAAAAGGATAGTATTGAGGAGAGAGCCGCATCTGCTATAATGAAAATAAATAACGACAACAGAGAAAGGATATGATATCATGAACGCCATCTTCACCCGCACGAGCGTCCGCAAATTCGAGGATAGACCCGTGGAAAAAGAGAAAATCGAGAAGCTGCTGCAGGCCGGCTTTGTCGCGCCGTCGGCGGGCAACCAGCAGCCCTGGGAATTCTATGTCGTGACGAAGCGCGAGACGATTGAGGCGCTAGCTAAGACGAGCCCCTATGCCGGAGCCGCCGCCAAGGCCCCCGTCGTGCTCGTCATCGCCGCCCGCAAGGACGTCATCTTCCCGGGCATCACCGACATCGACTGCGCCATCGCCACCGAAAACCTCTGGCTCGAGCTCGAAGAACTCGGCCTCGGCGGCGTCATGATGGCCGTTTCCCCCGTCCCGGACCGCATTGAGAAAGTCGGCAAGATCCTCAACCTGCCCGACAACCAGTACGCGTTCGCCCTGCTGCCCTTCGGCTACCCCGTCGGCAAGAAACCACAGGTCGACCGCTACGACGCCAAGAAGATCCACTGGGTCGAGTGAGGCGATAAACACTTTGTCGCATTCTTGCGAAAATGATATAATGAACAAAGAAAGAAGCCACCGATAGACGGTTGGCCCTTATAAAAACGAGTTACAAATAGCCGCTCAGTTTCCTAGGCCGAGGCGATTATTTGTGTCTCTTGGCACTAAAGCCAAGCAAGCCACTCTTCAGTAAAGGAGTGGCTTACTTATTTTGTAGAAGAGCCCTCTCACAGAACAATAAACTATGCTATACTAGGTATGTTGCCGCCCCTATACTGGCAACAGGAAGGGGGCTTATTTACAGTGGATACCTTTTCGATGTCCGTTCTTGCTGGAGTAGTATCGTGTGCAATTTGGTACTGCATCCAGAAATGGTTAGAACGGTAGCGGCAACACGTTCTTAGCCTGTTGGTCAGCCAATCCCTTCATTTGGGAGCAGCTGACCTTTTATTCTATATGAAAAAGGCTCCCAGGTGTGCAGACTGGGAGCCTTTTGGCCTATCTTACGATAGATACCTTTTCGATTATTTTTAGTATAGCATACATTGCAACTTGAAGCAATATGCATGTATAATGAAAAAGGTTATTGTGAAAGAAGGGATTTTTTGTCTACCCCCAAACGCTATTTACTGCTAATCCTAGCCGTCATGATCCAGTCGGCTGGCATCGCTCTCGTGGTCAAGAGCCTCTTGGGCACGTCGCCGATCTCGAGCCTGCCGTATGTCCTAAGCTTGATCTCGCCGTTCACATTCGGCCAGACGACGTTCGCCGTCAACATGGTCTTCGTCGTCTTTGAGCTCTTGATGCTGCGGCGCGATTTCCCGGCTGTCTTCTGGCTGCAGATCCCCGTGACGATCCTCTTCGGCTTCTGCATCGACTTCTTCATGCAGCTCTTCGCCATCGTGCCGGAGGCCTACGCGCTCAAGCTGCTGCTCTGCCTGCTCGGCACGGCGCTCGTCGCGCTCGGCGTCGCGGGACAGGGCATCGCCGATGTCCTCATGCTCGCCGGCGAGGGTGCCGTCTACGTCTTCGCGCGCAAAACAGGCATCGACTTCGGCAAAGTCAAGGTCGGCAACGACATCAGCCTCGTCGCAATCGCCGCCATCGTCTCCGTGCTGACCATGGGCACCATCGAGGGCATCCGCGAGGGCACGCTGATTTCCGCGCTCTTGACCGGCATCATCGCCCGCTTCTACCTGCGCCATCTGAGCCGCATCGACGCCCACGGCCGCATCTACCTCGCGCCGCACAAATCATAACACACGAAAAGGCTATCGAATCTGTAGGTTTTCAATATAATCAGCAGGTCTCACCCTGCTGGAAGCCCATCGGGAGCGGCTGGAGCGAGGGGAGCTCTTCGTGGCGGATGCGGCGCACGATGGCTTCGGCGGCACGCCGGCCAAGGGTGGGGATGGGCTGGACGACGGCAGTCATGGTCTGCGGGCCGAGGCGCGTCAGGTAGGTGCCGTCGTAGGCGACGATGGAGAGGTCGTCGGGACAGCGGCGACCGCGTCGGCTGGCCTCACGTAGCGCACAGATGGCGCCTAGGTCCGTGCCGGAAATGGCATCGACGTCAGGATAGCGCTCAAAGACCTCGCGGGCGGCTGTAGAGAAGTCCTTGGGCTGCAGGGCGTTGGCCGGCATGACAATCGTGTCGAGCGGGACGCTGGCCTGCTTGATGACTTGCGCGAAGATGTCCTCGTGTTCGTGGGCCGTCGTGTGGACGGTTGGAGCGCCGGTGATCTGCACGACATGGTGCGGATGGCGCTTCAGCAGCGCATTGGCGGCCAGCTGGCCGCCCTGATGGTGGTCAGCGCGGATGATCGGGATTTCGTCGCAGAGGTAGCGGTCGAAGGCGATGACGGGCAGCTCGATGTGCTGGTAGTTCTCGATGTGCAGGGCATGGGCGCCGATGATCAGGCCGTCCATCGTATGGCGGCGCAGCATGTCGAGGAAGGCGAGCTCGGCGTTCTTCTTCTCGCCCGTCGAGCAGATCATCGTCTTGTAGCCGTAATCGTAGAGAGCTATCTCAATCTCGTGCAGCAGGGCGGCGAAAAAGGGGTGAGCGACGTCCGGGATGATGACGCCGATGAGGTTCGTGCGGTTGAGCGAGAGGTTGCGCCCGACTTCGCTCGGCACGTAGTGGAGCTCTTGGACGGCGGCCTCGACCTTGGCCCGCGTGGCGGCTGAGACGTATCCCTTGTTGTTGAGCACGAGAGAAACCGTGCTGGTGCTGACGCCAGCGAGCTTGGCGACATCTTTGATTCTTGCCATAGGAGCAGTCCTTTCATCTGGTCTTGTGTTTAGTCTATCACAATCTCGGTTTTGTTGCATATCTTTTACTTATAGAGACAGTATTTTCAGATAAATTGAATGACAATGACAAGAAAAATAAATACGATGAAATGATTGACATGTGCGATGAAAGTGAATATAATAAAAGCATCGAAGCGGTTCGACATGCGACGGAATGCGAGAAGGCTGCTTCGATTTTCCAGACGTATTTATCGAATCGGTTCGATATAGGAACTATACGAGGTGAAGACGATGACAGACGAACAGAAGGAACTCACGCCGGACGCGTTTATTGCGGCACATGAGGCGGAGGTCAACAAGCGCTGGTATCCGCGCTTCCACATCGCGCCGCGCGTCGGCTGGTGCAATGATCCGAATGGCTTTGCCTACTTTGGCGGCCAGTACCATTTCTTCTATCAGTACTACCCGTACGAGCCGAAGTGGGGGCCGATGCACTGGGCGCATGCGACGAGCAAGGATCTCGTGCACTGGCAGCGTCAGCCAGTCGCGCTCTTCCCGGATCGCCCGTACGATGCGGATGGCTGCTTCACAGGCAGTGGCATCGAGAAGGACGGCAAGCTCTACCTCTTGTACACGGGCCATGTCGACCTGCTGAAGAAGCCGGGCCAGCCGGACCGCATCGAGACGCAGAACCTCGCGGTCAGCGTCGACGGCATCCACTTCGAGAAGTCGGAGAAGAATCCGGTCATCAAGCTGCCGCAGAACGTCTCGACGGGTGAGGATCATCACTTCCGCGATCCGAAGGTCTGGCAGCACGAGGGACGCTACTATGCGGTCGTCGGCGCGCAGACGGCAGACGAGGTCGGCCAGGTGCTCGTCTTCGAGTCAGAGGACCTCGAGAACTGGCAGTTCAAGCACGTCATGGCCAAGGCGCACGGCAATCAGGGCTTCATGTGGGAGTGCCCGAACTTCGCGGAGTTCGACGGCCATGAGGCGCTGATCCTCTCGCCGCAGGGCGTCAAGCCGGAAGGCAAGCGCTACCTCAACCTGCATCAGTCGGTCTCGATGCTCGGCAAGATGGACTATGAGTCGGGCATCTTCTACCACGATGCGTTCCATATCCTCGACCACGGCTTCGCGGTCGTCAGGACTGTTCCATAAATCGGCAGGGAGCACTGCTTTGAGATTTGCGAGGAACACGGCCTGATCGTAGCGCATGCCACGAAGCAGCCAGGGGAGTATCTTTGATATAGCGTTGAGACTGAGCGAAGCGTAGCCTTGGGGCAACGGTTTGGCAAGCTTGCGGGCGGCATCGGCCGAGAGTCCGTAGTTGTCGGTGAGCCATTTCTGCAGAGCGTCTTCATCATCGAATGAATAGAGGGCGTGCCAAAGGTCGTTGACCAGCTGCGAATCGGATTTGCCATCGGCGATTTTGCAGTCGCGACGCAGAGCGGCCATATAGTCATTACCGAATGCCTCGCGGATGCGTGCGGTAACGGGGGAGCCGGTTACAGTAAATGTATCGGGATAATTGAAGAGGACGGCGTCGGGATTGGCTGACTCGCGAAAGGCACGGGGCGTCTTCTTGCCGGCTATGGCGGCGGCAATTTCGGCAAATTCGAATTTAGGCTTCGACTTACGATAGAACAGTGGCTCGGCGGACTGCCTCTCTTCGGCGTTAAGGCTCCGGAATTCGGCATCGCCGGGACGGCGGATGCGGATATTATTGAGTACCTGCAGCATACGGAACTGCTCAAATGCCGGATGCGAAAGATTGCAGCGGGGCTTGCCTTTTTCGAATGTGCAGTGTCCGACGCTACCTTTCTGCGACTTGAGGGGACGCTGGTAGAAAATGGCATTGTTGAGGCGGCGCACCAGTGCATCGTCGAGCTGCTGTGTGCGACAGATCTGGTCGAATTCTGCAAGATAGTGCTCCTTGCGTGCCGTATAGCGGTTGCGGATGCGTGTGCCGGTGCCATAGAGGCGGTAGAAATAATCGCCGAGATACTCGCAGCCGCAGGCGTTCATTTCGGCCGAGAGCTCGGATATGGACTTTTTCACCTTGCCGGTCTCGCTATCCTTATCGTCGCTTCCTTCGCCGGGGTCCTTGCGGTTGCTGAGGAAACCGCGTCGCTGAGCCAGATGGTAAAGGGCACGGCCAAGAGTGAATCGGTCGGCTTCATCGTCTAAGTTGAGGCGCTGATGGAGGCAGCGGTGGCGGTCGTGATACGGGTTGCGGTCATCGTTATCGGAGGTATGTATCCATTCGATGAAATCTTCATTGAGAGGGAAAAGCTTTTTGGTGCGCCACAGCTTCAGATCGTCATCAGAGAGAGGAGGACACATTTTCTGCTCCACAAGAATCTCGAGAAGCTTGATTTTGCGGCAACGCTGTCTGAAATATTTTCTGCGGGAAGCGCGGGCTTCCGTGCGCTTGGAAACCGTTGGGCTTTCGACATTCTTCTCGACTTTCATGCCGACCTGGAAGATATTAACCCCTCGGTCGAGAAGTCGTTTCGATGTTTCCTGGTTCTCCACAATGGCCCAGCCGATAGAGTTGGTGCCAAGGTCGATACCTAATGTTTTGGTAGCCATATCAGTGGATGAGTTAAAATATCAAGTTAAAAAGTATTTTCTAACACACAAAATTAATAAAAAATTTGGATATATGAAAAATCTGCATTATTTTTGCAGAAAATAATCGAAGCGACACTAAAAAGATATTTCTACATCTTACCACAATAAGGCTATATGCCGAAGGAAATTATTCCTACGTTCCCGCACAGACCGTGTGGGAACATTTTTTATATGTGGCAGAGTGAATTTATACCACTTACGAC
>OHBJ01001702.1_pt1 | contig 15143 bp, 12 predicted proteins | sample 1577241 | NCBI WGS metagenome assembly OHBJ01 (sample SAMEA3541594, study PRJEB24748) | human gut metagenome | biome: human gut; feature: human-associated habitat; material: faeces | place: China | collected 2012
CATAATTTCGATGAAAAATATGCTGCGCTCAAAAAGCGTCACGAACAAATTCTGAGCGACCTCCACTTTACGGATTACGACATTACCGAGGAAGAAGAAAAGTGGCTGGCCGGTGTGGAATACATGCGTAAGTTCCACCTCACCGATACAGAATACGAAATTAACCGTGCCCTGGCCGAAGGCAAGAACGTACTGGCCGAAGGCGCACAGGGTTCGTTGCTCGACATTGACCACGGTACTTATCCATTCGTCAGCTCTTCGTCAACCACGAGCGGCGGTGTATGCACCGGTTTGGGTGTAGCTCCCAACACCATTGGCCATATCTTTGGTATTTTCAAGGCCTACAGCACCCGTGTGGGTGGTGGTCCGTTCGTAGTGGAACTCTTCGACGAAACCGGCGACACCATTCGCCACATTGGCAACGAGTACGGTGCAGTAACGGGGCGTAACCGCCGCTGCGGCTGGCTCGACCTCGTAGCACTTAAATATGCCATCATGATTAACGGTGTAACCGACCTCGTAATGATGAAGGGCGACGTGCTCGATGGCTTCGAAACCATCAAGGTGTGCACGGCCTACACCAAGGACGGCGAAACCGTAACCGAAATGCCTTACGACACCGAAGGTTGGCAGCCCGTTTATGAAGAGTTGCCCGGATGGCATACGCCCCTTACCGAACTGCGCGCCGAAGCCGATTTCCCCCAGGCATTCAAGGACTACATTGCCTATATCGAAAAGGCTACCGCAACGCCCATCACGATTGTTTCGGTTGGTCCCGACCGCGAAGCAACCATCATTCGCTAATTATGCCTCAATGCTGAAGCCTAAGCGGTTCAGCATGCCAAACATACGCTTTCTAAAGCATACAGTTTCCAAACAGCACATAGCCCGACGAACTCATACTTCGGTATAACAGAAAGGCCATGTGCTGTTTCTTTTTATTGAAACAAGCGGAGAAAGCCAAGCAATTCCGAGTTCGGTCGCACAAACGGTCCAGTCGCAAGAACGTAGGGCAATAATCAACCACGCGCAGGTGTTTCAGACAGATGTTGTAACATCATGTCAAAGAACGCTGAATAAATAAGGAATCTATTGTTTTTTCATCCGTCAAGGCTGAGGTGCAGCCTGACTTAGCGACAGCAAAGATACAACACATGCTCCCCGAAATCCATTTTTTTTTGCCCCTAATATCGCACCTCGCTTTTTTCGGACTGCAAAAAACGCTCTGAAAAGCCTTTATTTACGGGCTTTCCAGCGCATTTTCCACACACGAAAAAAAAATGAAATCGGGATATACCATTTTATCTCAACCCGATTTTCAAAACGTACGAAGCACGCGCTTTTTTCCATACATTTTCAGCAGAACCATAGAACAACAAAAGCGACAGATTCGGAAATTCCGTCTGCCGCTTTTGCTATTTTCAAGGACATAAATTCTTCCTCTATTTTTAGGAGTTATTTTTCAAAAAGCTCAAAGAATTTATTCATTTCAGACACTCCCTTTGACTTGACTTCCTCCAATGAAAAGGGTATGGAGTTATTCCGTGCAATCAAAATGCCTTTTTCTCCACCCAATCGGTCGTAAATATTTGGCGACTTCTTATAGAACACTTCGCTTTTGTGATAACCTTCCAAACCAGGTTGCTTCCTCAGTGTAGCTTCCATAGCACTGAAATCCGGGAAAAACTTGTGGGTCTTGCTAAAATGCAACAGATACCAAAACTCCAAACAGGGAGTGTTCACAATAATCACCAGGTTATTCATCCATCCGTATTTAGCTTTTTCCCTTGTCGTCAATGTACCTCGAGTAGATTTCAGATACTTTTCGTAATAAACTCTGAACCGTTCAAATTCCTGATTGTCCTTAATGATGCTGTCCATGTCCAAAATGAGAATAACTTGAGAGGATTCCATCGCAAGTTTTTGTTGTGCCAAAGCGAACAGCTCCTCTACGCTCTTTTTTTGAGGCAGGTCAGGCTTGATGGTAGCCTTTTTCATGGCCACATTAGGGTAATGCTCCTTGACCGTTTCCAAGTACCATTTTTCATCCTTGCCATCAATGATCACGGCAATGGACTTCTCCGCACTGCGTCGATTGATTTTTCTCATGACTCTTTCGTTTGGCTAAGTGAAACGTAGGTATCTCCCAAGTGCGGAATTCCGCCCAGTCGGCCTGCCCGATACGCATTGTAGCGGTTAGTCGTATCGCGCAAAGTTTCAGAATCAAAATCAGCTAATGAATACAGTTCCGTATCTCCCTGTTGTGATTTCTTGGTAATCCACACGGAGTCATCTCGGAAAAGATCTCTATCGGACAGGAATTCCGACAAGTGAGAAGAAAAAACGAGTTGCGAACGATGCGAATTCAGCAAATAGGTAGTCACGAAATGCTGGTAGAGGTCGGGATGCAGCCGACACTCCAGTTCATCAATGGCTAAGAAATGAGACTCCTTGATGATTTGAAGCAGCAAACCTGACAACTCATAATAGCGTTGCGTTCCACCTGATTCCTGCTTGTAATCCATAGCCACAGCTCCTTGATGTCCATTGTGACTCATGTGAATGTCAAACTCCATGCGAGTAGGATCTGATTTCAGTTCCTGCTTCATGCTTTCCGGAATCTGATTACTGTGCAGCAAAAGGTCGAGCATGTTGGGATTGAGTGGTCGCTTGGTCTGTTCCACTACCAAGTCACTGATACCTATGTCTGCTTTCATCAGCTGACGCACCAGTTCACTCTTTTCAATCAGATTATCCATCAAGCTTTGGCTGACGTATTTCTGCAGTTTTTGGTCACCTGTTGTTACCATCGGCATAAAGTATTCGTTCATCCAGTTCAAGATGGATTTCATCCAGGGGATATCCACGTTGCTGTTCAAATAAGCACCGAAAAGGGTTCGGTTATGCAAAAGATTCCCCGACAGAATGCGAGTATTCGTAACCGAGCGGTATCTATCCCCCCATTTCATAGTAGACACGAGCGAGCCTTTGTCGGTTTCGCGTTCGTAAACCATGTGTTCGCGTAGAGCGTCAAGAGGTTGGCATTTCAGCACCTCATGATATACAACTTTATTGTCAAAGACTATTTCATATTTGTATCTCGCTTCGCCCACAATAAAGTTAACCATCATTTCCGAAGGACGCTGCAGGCATTCTTCATCCAGAAAGAAACGTTCGTATTCTATTTCCGAGGTTTTGTCCTTGCAAGGATGTAGCATCAAGTCTGTAAACAGGTAGAAAGCTCTCAGCACATTGCTCTTACCGGAAGCATTTGCACCTAATAGTGTAGCTATTTTCAGCAAACGGTATTTTCCAACCTTCATCACAAAGTACTCTTCGAGATGCGTACTGTTGGTTGCTTCAAACGAAAGCGTTTGCTTGTCACGAATGGAGCGGAAATTGGATATTGAAAAGTCTATTACCATATTCTTTTTATTCAACAACAAATTATTCCAATAAACGATTAAATTCTGCAAGGTATATGCAAATATACCTCTTTCATCTGAAACATACAAGGATATTATAGTCAACTGACTATGAAAAGGGAGAAAATTACATGCAAACTGCCACTTCACAGCCTCACCCATCTGTGGTTGCTTGGGGCTTCATGGATTTTGCGCAGCGCAAGTGGGTTTCTGGGTGGGCGAGGGCTACGTCGGCTCTTTTTCAGGAGTACCCCCATTACAAGGGCTCAACACGCCCAATGCTTCACACTCGCCGGGTGACTCTCAATTTAACATATAGGCTTAACCTGTCATTTTAAAAGCAAATAAACGCTAACGAAAAATAATTCCGCGCTTCTTGGCATTCTGTTCGGGGCTGTCGTTGCACATGTCCCTCACGTGCCGATTCTGAAAGTGCTGGTTATCAGCAATTCCAAGATTGTTGAAAAAATCTCAAAACGAATGCAAACAAGCTCGGAACTAATTTCAACAAGCTCGGAACTAATTCGAAGAAGCTCGGAACTAATTTCAAGAAGCTTGGAACTAATTTTCAGAATCGCGGAGTAATTTTTTCCAACAGGCTAAATATGGTCTCAACGTACTGAGAAACGACAGAATCTGCCGGCTCATTTTTTATCTATTTTTGCTTTTCAAGGTGTCGCATTTTTAACATTCACTCGCGGAGGGAATAGGGGGTAAAAAAAGAAAATAACAGGCATTTTTAAACTAAGAAAAGACTTTTGCAAGTTTATATTGTTTCAATTTAGTAAGAAATAATCACTTTGTTGCCAGCCTAACATAAAAGCAAGTGTAAAATTAAATATATCCGACTATTATTCTTATTTTTGCAGAATAGTTTTTTATCTGGCAAATAAAGATATTAATCGTATAAAGGTTTTCCTTGTAGATAAAAAGAAAACAAACAAGTAGCTTGCCGAATATTTAGGAAAAGACTATACTATAATATCTAAATGGTGTACAAACACCTCACAAGCAAATTTGAATAGTCTGATTAAAAGTACCAAGTTACTAAGAGTAGAACTTTCCGAACTCGTTCGGTTTGATCAGATTCAAGCAAGCGAAATTGATAATAACATAGAATAATGAATAATAAACACACCTTTATAGACCTTTTTTCGGGTTGCGGAGGCTTATCATTGGGCTTTGAAATGGCAGGTTTTACAAGTATTCTTGCAATTGATAATTGGAAGGATGCCCTAACCACCTATGCTTATAATAGAAAGAACGCGCGGATATTGCACGGAGACTTAGCTGCACTTGATCCTTATAAGATAAAGGCAGTATATGAGATTTCTAATGTTGATGTAATCATTGGTGGCCCTCCTTGCCAAGGCTTTTCAGTTGCAGGAAAAAGAATAATCGAAGACGAACGTAACAAACTATACAAAGCCTTTGTTGCTTTCGTTGACTGTTTCCGTCCACATGCCTTTGTAATGGAAAATGTCCCAAACATACTAAGCATTGGCAATGGAATGGTGAGAGATTCTATCATCAAGGATTTCGAGAGCCTTGGTTATAAAGTGAGTGTGCAAGTAATCATAGCTTCTGATTATGGAGTCCCCCAAAATAGACGAAGGGCGGTATTTGTTGGGTTAGCAAATGGCAAAGAATTTATGTTTCCAGAACCATATAAAATGAAAAAGGTAACATCATTTGAGGCACTTAGCGATTTGACAGAAGACTCGCTAGTAGATGGCTCACCATATCCTACTGAACCAACATGCGAATTTCAGCGTTATGCGCGCAAAGAAAGTAATGGAATTTACAACCATGACATCACTAAACACAATGATAAGACAAAGGAAATCATTGCGATGGTACCAGATGGAGGTAACTATAAAAACCTTCCCAAAGAATTGCAGCAGACAAGAAAGGTACACATTGCCTGGACACGCCTGTGCAGTACAAAGCCGAGCATAACAATAGACACTGGGCACCGTCATCATTTTCATTACAAATGGAATAGAATACCAACAGTGAGAGAAAGCGCAAGAATACAATCATTTCCAGATGATTTTATTTTTCAGTGTAGTAAAACAAGTCAATACAAACAAGTGGGTAATGCTGTTCCGCCTCTTATGGCAAAAGCAATAGCACTTCAATTATCAGATACATTATGGCAAACAAAAAAGTAACATATTATCACATACCAAATAAGTATTGGCATAGAATACATTTCGTAAGACCACGATTTAAAAGCAATATAGAAAACGTATTGCTCTATATGGCTAATGAATGTTGTAGAATTCCAAAATGTCCCTGTGAAGAATATAACAATAGGTATTTCAATGCTATAAAAATGTTTCCTGGAAATATTGGCATGGCAGATAAAACCTTACATAATTGGCGCACTGAGATACCAGCTTTATTTGCATTTTACAAAGAGAACAAAGATTTAAATACAACTGAAACTTCTCAGATGGCAGTTTTTCTCCATGAAAATCAAGACCTGACACAGTTTCTTCGGTTGTTTCTGCTTTCTTTTCAATTCCCCGGCGGTCACATGAAACCACAGGACTTGAAAGATATTATACACCATGATATTAGATTCAAGCCTGCACGAACAATCATTCAAGTACTTATGGCTGGCAACCAATTATTGAGAGAAATGGGCTGTAAAAAAGAAATGTCAATTTCTGCAGAAGAAGCTACATATTGCATTTTTAATGACATTCGTATTACAAGTGGTAAGGTTGCAGTTGACCAAATAGCTAAAACTATTTTAGACAATAGAAAGAATAAGATAAAATATTACAATCCCAAGGATTCCAAGTCCTTGTCACTTACAGGTAAAGCTCGCTCTAAAGGTGATATGATACGTTATGCCGGGGATATTCTTGACTATATGGAAATAGCCAATTTGTTAGAAAAACACAATGGCTATTATTCCATGAAAGGAAACGAGTTATCTTCTCTTAATACCTTTGCAAATGATGTAACATGGTTTAGTGGTTATGAATCATTCTATAGCAAGAAAGAAATTGAGACAATGGAATTGTCAAAAGTCGAACCTCTATGGTTTGACTATGTCAATAACTCCATGAAACCCAATTTATTTAAAACAGATATTCATTCTATTATTGGTAAAAGCGAAGAAATAGATGTAATATTTGACGATAGGATAAAAGATGTAGTAACATCAGATGATAGAACAAATAAGGATATTGGTAATCTAGGCGAAGCTATTATTTGTAGTCATGAAAAAATGCGTCTCAAGATTAATGGCTATGACGAGTTCATAAAACTTGTCCAAATTGTTGACAGTCCTGCCTATCATCCGGGATTCGACATTGACAGCTTTGAAGCAGATGGAACCGAAAATCATAGGTATATTGAAGTAAAGACAACTATCAGCAAACAACGAATACAAATGTATGGATTTCACATGTCACCGAATGAATGGCGAGTGGCAGAAACCATAAAAGAACACTATTGTGTATATCGACTTATGTTAAGCGAAAAAGAAAAAATTTTATTTATACTTCGCAACCCTGTTGCATTATACAAAACAGATAAAATAGAAGCAGAGCCTCGCAATGGTATGGAAATAACATTCTCTACTGAACACTTTAAACCCACACAACTTCTGTCATGGAAAAGATAAAAGTCGCTTCACTATTCTGCGGATGCGGAGGTATGGATTTAGGCGTTATCGGAGGATTTTCTTATCTTGGAAAAGAGTATAAGGAAAATCCTTTTGAGATAGTCTATGCTGTTGATAATGACGAATATTGTACAAAAATATACAATGATAACTTTACCCATAAATGTGTGGTAAAGGATGTTCGTGATATTAAGATTGAAGAGATGCCACAATTTGATATGCTCATAGGTGGCTTCCCATGTCAGTCTTTCTCTATCTCAGCGCAAAACCCTCCGAGACTTGGATATAAAGATGAAAGAGGGATGCTTTTCTTTGAGATGGTAAAAATACTAAAAGAACGACAGCCACGATTCTTTATAGCGGAAAATGTCAAAGGTATACTTTCCGCAAATAAAGGAAAGGCTTTTCCTATGATAATGAAAGAGTTCAGTGATGCAGGTTATACCGTTGTATATGAATTACTGAATGCTTCTGAATATGGTGTTCCTCAAAAAAGAGAAAGGGTTATCATCGTAGGTTTTCACAATATAGAAGATTTCTGGAATTTTCATTATCCGATGAAGGTTAGGAGTTCTGAACGAAAGGTTCTTGGTGATGTAATCATGACAGAATCAGACTATGACGAAGCTCTCTTCTTCAGCGAAAAAGCTGTTGCAGGAATGATGGCTGTTCGTGAAAAGATGAACAAAGGACGTGCTATGTCATTAACTGAGCCATGCAATACAATCAGTGCGCATTTGGCAAAAGTCAGCCTCAATAGTACAGACCCTGTTTATATGGTAGGAGAAAGATACAGACGTTTCTCTTCTAGAGAGGCAGCCCGTATTCAGTCTTTTCCTGACTCCTTCAAATTTGATTCCGTATCACAAATTCGTCAATATAAAGCAATAGGCAATGCGGTGCCACCAGTATTGATGTGGCACATCATACACTCATTGCAAAAAACACTTGTTATGCCACAAGTAAATTTTGCTGAGGTAAAAGAGCAATAAGCAAATCATAAAAAATAATCTATACTGCCACACATGACAAAATTAATATTGAATTCCAATCCAAGTGTGGTTTCTTAGATGAGAACATCACGCTTTTTCAGTGGCTAAAGAAACGTATTTATAAAGGTGTCTGATATTCACCATGATGCCTAAAAAAGCCTGTTCACAGTTCTTTGCTCAGAACCGAAACAGGCTTTTACATGCTAAAAATCATGTAGATTGAGTATGTAATAGTACGCTTTTGCTTGATATTGACAGATGCTTTTACTCACTCAACGCAAACAAACTACCCTACTCGCGATGCATCTACTTTGAGCGACTGCAGCGCGGCTCCGTCGAGGGTGCGGATGGCGAGCATGCCTTGGGCGTAGGTGGCAAAGGTGGGGGGATTGCCACCTTTGGGGAAGGTGGGCGAACCGGTGTTCAAAATGATGGGGCGCGCATTTTCGGCATCGGCAGGAATGAGTTGCTGCAGGTGAGTGTGGCCGAAGACAAATACGTCGCACGACGGACCGACGGGGAGTTTCTTGTCGTTGTAAACATGGCCGTGGGTGATGAAGAAGCGCAGACCGTTGTCGACTACGTAAGTGTAGGTGGACTGGATGGGAAAGTTGAGCAGCATTTGGTCAACTTCTGAGTCGCAGTTGCCGCGAACGGCTACAATACGGTCGGCATAGGCGTTGAGGCGGTCGACTACGGCCTGGGGGTCGAGACCGTGGCATAGTCCGTTGCGCGGACCGTAATTCAAAATGTCGCCGAGGAGTACAAGCAAATCGAAATGGTGGCTTTCAAAATAGGCGAGCACGGACTCGAGTGCGGGCAAGGAACCGTGAATGTCGGACAAAAAAAGTATTTTCATAATGTTGGAATGTACTTATATATAATATGTGTGTGCGGTGAGTGTAGGCTGAATGGCCGCCGGGGAAGGTATAGGCTGCTGCTCACGCGTACAAAAATACGGTTTTTTGTTGAACTGAAAAAAGCATTGCCCACGGATTGACGAAGATGGGGCGGAGAAAAACTGACGATTTGGCGCAAAGCGGAGGAGGCTTTGGGCGAAACGGTGGGGGATGAGCCGGGGAAATGATGAAAAATAATGACATTGTGACATAAAAAACTAATGTATGTTATTCACATGGGTTTGGCAATGGTTTTGCGCATTAACAGGGCAAAAGCGAAAGGCTGACGGCCGGACGCTGAGGAAAGTTTTACCTTTCAAACTCTATCAAAAAAACTATAACAAAAAAAGGAGAAAAGACTATGAATTTTGAAAAACTTACCATCAAAGCACAGCAGGCTGTACAACAAGCCGTTGACCGGGCCATGAGTCTGGAACAGCAGGCTGTGACGCCTGTACACTTGCTGGCCGGGGTGCTGCAAGTGGGCGAAAATGTGACACAATTTATATTTGGTAAACTGGGCGTGAACGAGCATGTGCTGCAAACGGCCATCGACAACGAACTGAAACACCAGCCTCGCGTGAGCGGCGGAAAGCCGTATTTGAGCACAGAAACAGACCGCGTGATGGTGCAGGCCGAAAAAACGGCTACGGCTAACGGAGATACTTACGTGGGTTTGGAACCGTTGCTCATGGCGCTGCTCGAGGTGAAGAGTGTGGCTTCGCAAATGCTGAAGGATGCCGGTGTGAGTGCCGACGGACTAAAAACTGCCATTCAGGAACTGCGAGGCGGCAAAAAAGCTACGACGGCTTCGAGCGAGGAAACTTACCAGGCGCTGCAAAAATATGCGCGTAACCTGGTGGAGGAAGCACGTAACGGCAAACTCGACCCGGTGATTGGACGCGACGAGGAAATCAGACGGGTGCTGCAAATCCTGTCGAGAAGAACCAAGAATAACCCGATTCTGATTGGTGAACCGGGTACGGGTAAAACGGCTATCGTGGAGGGATTGGCGCAGCGCATTGTGCGTGGCGACGTGCCCGAAAACCTGAAAAACAAAAAGCTGTTTTCGCTGGACATGGGTGCGCTTGTGGCCGGTGCTAAATACAAGGGCGAATTTGAGGAACGACTGAAAAGCGTGATCAACGAAGTGACGGAGGCGCAGGGCGAAATCATCCTGTTTATCGACGAAATTCACACGTTGGTGGGTGCCGGAAAGAGCGAGGGTGCTATGGATGCGGCTAACATTCTGAAACCGGCACTGGCGCGCGGCGAACTGCGCAGCATTGGTGCTACGACGCTCGAGGAGTATCAAAAATACTTTGAAAAGGACAAGGCGCTGGAACGGCGTTTCCAAACGGTACTGGTGGACGAACCTTCGCCGGAGGATGCCATCTCGATTCTGCGCGGACTGAAGGAGCGTTACGAAAATCACCACCGGGTGCGCATTCAGGACGATGCGCTGATTGCGGCTGTGCAACTGTCGCACCGCTACATTGCCGACCGCTTTTTGCCGGACAAGGCTATCGACCTGATGGACGAGGCGGCAGCCAAACTGCGCATGGAACGCGATTCGCAACCTGAGGAACTGGACGAAATTACGCGCCGTCTGCGTCAGCTTGAAATTGAACGCGAGGCTATTAAACGCGAAAACAATACGCAAAAACTCGATGCGCTGAACCACGACATTGCCGAACTGGAAGAAAAGGAGAAGAACCTGAGGGCGAAGTGGCAGGGCGAAAAGGATGTGCTGGCTAACATTCAGCAGAACAAACAGCAAATTGAACAGCTGAAGTTCGAGGCTGAAAGGGCTGAACGCGAAGGTGACTACGGCAGGGTGGCCGAAATCAGATACGGCAAGCTGAAGGAACTGGAGGATAACATCAAGACCTTGCAGGAACAACTGAAAAGCCGACAGGGGGCTGAGGCGATGGTGAAGGAGGAGGTTACGGCCGACGACATTGCCGATGTGGTGGCTCGCTGGACGGGTATCCCGGTGCAGCGCATGATGCAGAGCGAACGCGAAAAGCTGCTGCACCTTGAGGAGGAACTGCACCAGCGCGTGGTGGGACAGGATGAGGCTATACGGGCTGTGGCCGATGCGGTGCGCCGCTCAAGAGCGGGACTGCAGGATCCGAAGCGTCCGATTGGCTCGTTCATTTTCCTGGGTACCACGGGTGTGGGTAAAACGGAGCTGGCGAAGGCACTGGCGGACTACTTGTTCAACGATGAGAACATGATGACGCGTATCGACATGAGCGAATACCAGGAAAAATTCAGCGTGAGCCGACTGGTAGGTGCGCCTCCGGGATACGTGGGATACGACGAGGGCGGACAACTGACCGAAGCGGTGCGCCGCAAGCCTTACAGCGTGGTGCTGTTCGACGAGGTGGAAAAGGCGCACCCGGATGTGTTCAACATTTTGCTGCAGGTGCTCGACGATGGCCGACTGACGGACAACAAGGGACGTACGGTGAACTTTAAGAACACGATTATCATCATGACGTCGAACATGGGTTCGCAGCTGATTCAGCAACGCTTCGAGGAACTGGCCGGACAGAGCGAGGCTCAACGCGAAAAGACCCTCGAAACGACCAAGACGGAGGTGCTGGATATGCTGAAACGCACCATACGGCCCGAATTCTTGAACCGTATTGACGACATCATCATGTTTGAACCGCTGACGCAACCGCAGATTGAACAGATTGTGCGCTTACAGGTGAACGGTATTTGCCGCTTGCTGGGCGAACAGGATGTGAAACTCATGGTTTCGGACGAGGCTGTGTCCTTGGTGGCTCGCGCAGGTTTCGACCCGGAATTTGGTGCACGCCCCGTAAAACGTGCCTTGCAACGCATGTTGCTCAACGACTTGAGCAAGGCTTTGCTGGCCGGCAAGGTGGACAAGAACAAGCCTATTTGCGTGAAAACCGACGGCGATTCGCTGGCTTTCAGCAATGAATAAGTGTGACACCATGAACGAAACAGGGCCATAACCTTCTATACGCAGAAGGCATTTCCCTGACAAAAAGAAAACTCCGACAGTCACGTCAAATTGACTGCCGGAGTTTCTTTTTTGTAACCCTAAGAGGATTGAAATGAAAACCAAAACCTTAAATTACGTTTTCATGGCGAAAATCTTGAATTTTTTGGTTTATTTTGCGGCAAGAACAACATAGCCATCGCGGACAGGGCTACAACTGCTCCCGCACGATAACGAGCAAAAGGAATGGAAATAAGAAAGAATGGTGCCGAAAGTAAACAGCCCTTTCAAAAATATTGCAACGCAAGGGTTAACTTAATCAGTAACCTGGACCTGAAAAGTAACCAGCATGCGCGAGCCAAACTGGAGGCTTTCGCAGCCATGCTATGTACGGAGGGCGAGGGTCGCTTGTATATCAACAACCGCGAGGTACACATTACCAAAAACGATTTGGTGGTTTGCTCACCAGGCACCTTAATCGAGGCCGACGACAGCGCATGCCAGTTTAATATTTGCGGTTTTTACCTGTCGAAGGAGTTTATTGAGGAAATCAACAGCATTCCTACTTACTTGTGGAACGTGCGAATGTATATCGACGAACACCCGGTGACTCACCTGGACGACAAGGCTGGCAAACTATTTTGCCAATACCACGAACTGATTGCTTCGAAACTGTCGGCCGAAACACCGCTGAAGCATCACCACATCGTGACGGCTTACTTGCTGCAGGCTTTTATGTACGAATTTCATGACACCATCGAAAGCAACGTGGATGCTGCGCCTAACCGCTTTACGTCGGGCGAAAACTTGTATAAACAGTTTGTTGAACTGCTCATACAGTCGTACCCAAAATCGCGCTCGGTGGCTTGGTATGCCAATCAGCTGAACATCAGCCCGAAGTATTTGAGCGCAACATGCAAAACGGCGTGCGGACAAACGGCTCTGAAACTGATTGACCGCTACGTAACGGAGGACGTGAAACGCTTGCTGATGCGACCTGAAAAAACCATCAAGGAAATTGTGACGGAACTGGGCTTTCCCTCAATTTCGTTCTTTGGTAAGTATGTCAAAAAACATTTGGGCATGGCTCCTAAGTTTTACCGTCAGCAGTTGTGTGGCAACGCTGAAAACTGGGGCGACAACCTGAAAGTGTTGTAAAAAATAAGGACAAAAGGGTTGATAGTTGAAATAATTCACTACTTTTGTAGTTGGCCTTGCAGCTGCTGCTGAACGGAACTTCGGTTGGTAAAACGGCATTCTGACTCTGCGGAAGCTCACCGGCGGCTTTAATGTCTTCATTCATAACGATTACTTACGATAAAGAATATGCTGATTATAGGTATTGCGGGCGGTACGGGCTCGGGAAAAACCACTGTGGTGCGCAAAATCGTTGATACGCTGCCGGCTAACACGGTGGCGGTGATTCCGCAGGACTCCTACTACAATGACCAGTCGGACCTGCCGCTCGAAGTGCGCAAAAAAACTAACTTTGACCACCCGGACGCCTTCGAATGGCCCTTGCTGGCTCACCAAATCGAGGAACTGCGTCAGGGACGTGCCATCGAACAACCTACTTACTCGTATCTGACGTGTACGCGACTGCCTGAAACGGTGCATGTTGAACCGCACGATGTGATTATTGTGGAGGGTATCATGGCACTTTACGACAAGAAGCTGCGCGACTTGATGGACTTGAAAATCTTTGTCGATGCAGAACCCGATGAGCGTTTGCTGCGCGTTATCGAACGCGACATTGCGGAACGCGGTCATCCGCTGGAAATGCTGATTGATAAATACCGCAATGTGCTGAAACCGATGCACGACGAATTTATCGAACCGACGAAGCAGCATGCTGACATCATCATTCCGAACGGGGGCGAAAATGTGCGCGCCGTGGCAATGATGCAAATGTACATTCTGTCGGCTCTTATGGTAAAAAAGTAAATTAGTAGCTGCGCAAAGTTAGGCGGTCTTGTATTCGATTTGCACACTTTGGCTACGCCCAAGTTAGGCGGCATCTCAACAAAGCCAAAGAAAATGCTGATTTTCTTTGGCTTTGTATTCGATTTGCACTAACTTTGCACACAAATTCATTGGTACCTTTACGATTATGATCAATAGAGAACTGATAAGGCTGAAAGTGGTTCAGCTCGTTTATGCGTATTATCAGAATGACGGCAAAACGTTCGACGTGGCAGAAAAGGAATTGACTTTTTCCTTGCAAAAAGCTTACGAACTCTACGAATACCTGCTTTCGGTATTGGTAAGCTTGAAAAAACACGCCGAGCGTAAAAATGCTGTGCGCGTGGCACGCGAAAAAAGAACCGGAAGCCATATCTCTGGGGTTACACCCGATAAGGCTTTCGCTGAAAATAAATTCCTGTGCCAACTCGAAATTAACAAAGAGTTGATCGATTATATCGAAAACCGTAAAGGCACATGGGACGAAGAAGACGCTTTCATCAAAAAATTGTATGCCCGTATTATCGAAAGCGATATTTTCCAGATGTACATGTTCAAAGAGGACTTTTCGTACGAAGCCGAACGCGAACTCATTCGTAAAATATACAAAACCTTTATTTGCGAAAACGAGGAAATCGATTCTATCATCGAAGAGCATTCACTGTGTTCGCGCTGCGGCGGCCTTTCGGCCACCGATCCCTGTGACATCTGCAAGGACGAGAACCGCTCCCGGGACACGCTCTGCCTGGTCAACGAATGGGACAGCATGCTGACCCTGGACGAAGGCGGCTTCTATCACGGCCAGTACATGATCCTCGGCGGCCTGCTGGCCCCGCTGGCCAACATGGACAGCGACAGCCTCGACCTCGACCGCCTCATCTCCCGGCTGGAGGAAGGCGAGATCCGCGAGCTCATCCTTGCCCTGGGGGCCACCATCGATGCGGAGAACACGGCGTCGTTCATCAGGAACCTCGTCCGCAAGCGTTTCCCGCACATCAGGGTGTCGCGCCTGGCCCAGGGCATCCCCCTGGGGGCAGAGGTCAAATACATGGACCGGGAGACCTTGCGCCAGTCCCTGCAATACCGGCAGGACATCTAGCGCATCCCGACAGTTTCCAGACGGGAAAGGGAGCCTTGCCCAAGGCGCCCTTTCTTTTTTTCATGCCGGAGACAGGCGGCCTGTCCGTCCCTGTCCCGGCCCGGGGATCTCCCCGCAGGACGCTCTGTGCCGTCCTCTCCTTC
>OHBJ01001705.1_pt1 | contig 15127 bp, 14 predicted proteins | sample 1577241 | NCBI WGS metagenome assembly OHBJ01 (sample SAMEA3541594, study PRJEB24748) | human gut metagenome | biome: human gut; feature: human-associated habitat; material: faeces | place: China | collected 2012
ATATTTTTTGCTATATATACATGTGCTGATTTTCAAGTGCTTGCTGGCTGACCGTTTTTGTCTGCAAAACAGAAAAGTTTTAGGAGCTTTAACGACTTTATAGCCTTTAAAGTCGTTAAAGACTCCGGAAAGTAATTCTGCAGATAGCCTCGTGGATAAAATAAGCGAGCTTATTTTGCTCTGCTTTCGCCTTTTACTATCTTTGCAGGATATTGAATAAAACAGTAAAAGAAATATATTGAAAATGAAAAGATTGGTAATAACAATGCTCGTCTGCGTCATGGGAGCCGGACTTCAGTCTCTCGGCGCAGCCATTACATTGAAGGATGTGGTGGGCGGAAAATACAGCACTAAGTCCATGCGCTCTTTCCGGGCTTCGGCCGACGGCGAAAGCTACATGCAGGTGAGCGACGACGCAAAGAAAATTCTTTCGTATTCGTTTAAAACCGGTGCTCAAAACGGCGTTGTGGCCGATGTGGGCTCGGCACGCGGAGATAAGGTGGACAGGATAGACGGTTATATCGTCTCGCCCGACGGAAGGAAGATTCTCATCCAGACAAAGACGCAATATATATACCGTCGCTCCTTTACGGCCGAATATTATATTTACGACGTAAATAACAAAACGCTCACGGCTCTTTCGGCCGGCGGCGCGCAGCAGCAACCGCAGTTCTCGCCCGACGGAACGATGATTTCTTTTGTGCGCGGAGGCAATCTGTTTCTCGTGAAATTGCTTTTCGACAACGCCGAGAGCCAGGTTACCAAAGACGGCGAGGCGGGGAAAGTGATAAACGGCGTTCCCGACTGGGTTTACGAGGAGGAGTTCTCCACGGCTTGCTCATACGTTTTCACGGCCGACAGCAAAATGCTCGTTTGGGTGCGTTATGACGAGAGCGCTGTGCCGGAATTTTCGTTCCCGCTCTATAAAGGTCTCTCGCCCGAGCATTCCGCATACGAATCCTACCCGGGAACATACAGTTACAAGTATCCTGTGGCCGGCGCTGTCAATTCTAAAGTTAGCGTTCTCTCGTTCGACATCAAGAGCCACGTGATTCGCACCGTCGAAGTGCCGCTCGATTCCGACGGATACATACCTCGGATTTTCCAGACCTCCGACCCTGAGAAAATAGCCGTGGTCACACTCAATCGTCACCAGGATCGCATGGACATTTATGCGGCCAATCCGCGTTCTACCGTATGCAAACTGCTTGTGCGAGAAGATGCCGATAAATATGTGCGCGAATCAACTTACACCAATATGAAGTTTTATGGCGATCACTTTGCCATGATGAGCGACCGCAGCGGCTACAATCACATTTACTGGTATAATATCAACGGACAGCTTATAAAACAGGTTACAAGCGGGAATTATGACGTGACCGACTTCTACGGATACAGCAGTGCCGACGGAAAATTCTATTACGCCTCACGCGAGGAAGGGCCGCAGTACAAGGCGGTTTATTCTATGGACGGCAAGGGACGCGCAAACAAACTCTCTTCGAAAAAAGGCGACAACTCGGCTCTTTTCAGCTCTAATATGCAGTATTTCGTGAACGTTTATTCCGCTCTCGACTGCGCTCCGGTAACGACTTTGTGCTCGTCGGCAGGAAAAGTTCTAAAAACTCTTATCGACAATTCCGACGTGAAAGAACGTCTCGACGCCGACGCTCCCGCGATGAAGGAACTATTCTCCTTTACAACCTCGGACGGCACGGAACTTAACGGCTGGATTGTAAAGCCCGCCGGTTTCAGCGCCTCGAAGAAGTATCCCGTGATAATGTACCAGTACTCCGGCCCTGGTTCGCAGGAAGTAAAGGATTCGTGGTCGGCCGGATTTTTCGGCGGTTTGGTGTTCGAGCGTTTCCTTGCCCAGGAGGGCTATATAGTAGTCTGTGTGGACGGTCGCGGAACGGGCGGCCGCGGCTCGGAGTTCGAGAAGCAGACATATCTTCGCCTCGGAGCAAAGGAATCGCGCGACCAGGTGGAGACAGCTCTCTATCTTGGCAAACAGGCGTTCGTCGATAAAAGCCGCATAGCTATTTGGGGCTGGAGCTTCGGCGGTTTCAACACCCTCATGTCGATGAGCGAGGGCAGCGATGTGTTCCGCGCGGGCGTGGCAGTGGCTCCTGTTACGAGCTGGAAGTATTATGATTCGGTTTATACGGAGCGTTACATGCGCACTCCTGGAGAAAACGCCGACGGATACGGCGACAATCCCATGTCGCGTGCAGAAAAACTGAGCGGTTCGCTGCTTGTTATTCACGGTTCGGCCGACGACAATGTGCATTTCCGCAATACGGCGGAGTATACCGAAACTCTTGTGCAGGCCGACAAACAGTTCCAAATGCAGGTCTATACAAACCGCAACCATTCCATTTACGGCGGCAATACCCGCTATCATCTTTTTACCCGCATAGTAGATTTTTTCAACTCGCAGCTTAAAAACTGAGATGTTCATGCCTGTATCGAAAAACATATATAATAAAAGCCTCTTCGTTTCCGGTGAAATTTCGGATGAAGAGGCTTTTGTTTACGACACGTGCTCCTCTCCCGCGGGCGACATAGTATTCTGTTCCGACAGCCGTGGCCTTGCGAGGCTGTGGTTTGCCGGCAGAAATCCTCGCTACGATGCTCTTGCCGCTTGCGGGCGGAAAGAGGCCGACGAGTACAACGAAAGTACGCGCCGCTGGCTGGAAATCTATTTCAGCGGTCGTGAACCCGATTTCATGCCCCGTCTTTCGCTGTACGGGTCGGCTTTCAGAACGAAGATATGGGAAATGCTGCTCGATATACCTTTCGGCGGCCTCGTTACCTATGGAGAACTGGCGCGGGCATACGCCGTGGCGAAAGGCATGACGCGCATGTCGTCGCGTGCCGTGGGACAGGCGGTGGGAAGCAACCCCGTGAGCATTATCGTTCCCTGTCATCGGGTAGTAGGTTCGGGAAACAGACTTACCGGCTACGGCGGAGGAATGGACAAAAAGCAGGCTTTGCTCTCGGTTGAGGGAATCGACACTTCGGGGTTCCGTTTGTGAAGTTTTGCTGGCGAGGATGTAATGACCTGAGGCTGTTTAGGAAAATTTCTTCCGCAGCAAATAAAAATTATCTCTGAGATATTTCGAAATATGTCTGACATATTTTAAAATATCTCAGAGATAATTTTTGCGGCCTCTTTTCAGGGGCTGTTTTCCGTGTCGTCGTTTTTGTGTGTGGGGCGAACTGATTTTTATGCGCGGCTTGCTTTTTTCCGGAAAATCATTTTTGCCGACTGCGTGAGCAGCAGGCGGTAAAGCGCGGCTGCGGCAATGCTCAATACGGCATACAAAACTATTGAGAGATACAAATGGTGCTTGCTCATCCCGAATGTCATCGATCTTATAATGGGATGTATTACGAAAATGAACGCCGATAGGAACCCTGTGTGCAACAAGGCCCAATGAATCTTTCCGCAATGAGGTAGGGCCTTTGCGAGCGATGTGAGTGGAACGGCTATCAGTGTAAAGGTGAGCAACCATGTGTATTCGTTGGCGCCGCATACGAAGAACAGCACCAGCAGTACGGCCGATAGCGCGTATGTGGGAAACAGTTTCTTGCGTGCAAAAAGTATTCCGGCCGTAAACGGAAGCATGTGCCCCACGAACGTGCGGCTCATGTAGGACACGGCGTCGGCGTTTCCGAATGCGGTGGCTGCCACTTGAAGAGCTATACACACGGCGGTTGTTGTCATGATAGGTTTGAGGCTGCGGCGGTAGGCCGTGAGATAAAAAACAATGTACAGCTGAAATATCAGAGAGAAAAACCACCACGGGCCGTGAAACACATAGGCAAAAGGATTGAATCCGCTTGTGAACGTTGTTATAAGCACGAAGTCGAGCGCGTGTTTGTCGAAGTAGGCGAAAGATTTAATGCACATGAATACGAAATGGGGCACCAATAGCGGCAGCATTAGCAACCATAGTTTTTTTGCGTGTTTTGCCGCGAACCCCGCCAGCGATACAGGTTGCCTCGTGTCGGTGTATTTTGCTGCCAGGCCGTATCCGGATATGAATACGAACACGGCCACGCCGTAATGGCCGTAGTGGGAGAGCAGATTGATGAAAAAGTGAGGCCCTGCGTCGGACACGAGTCTTATAAGGTCGTTGAATCTTTCGGCTGAATAAAAATGCTGGTTCTCAAGCACGGCTCCAGGGAGCTTGTGGCAGAAATTATGTAGCATTATGGCAAGAATTGCCAATCCTTTAAGCACGGCAGCTTCGTTGTAGGAGATAATATGTCTATCCGTTAACCTCATAATAAAAAATATAGTGTTATTATTAGTGCAAATATACTTGAAATGTTTGTATTTTTATTTATATGTATATTCCAGCAGTTGAATATGTAGCTTTCGTATCGGAATGACCGTAATGGAAATGTCTTGTAGAATAGAACTTTCCGGACATGTTTCGACCGGATTTCGGTATTAATGAATAAAGGTTTGGCAGAAAATATATCGTGAAAGGTTTTATGTAAAAGTAGCCTCACGAAAAAAATATTTTTTTTCGCATGGTAAAAAACTTCCCGCAGGAAATTGAAAATACAAGGGAGATAATCGAAAATATGTCTGAGATAATTCAAAATATCTCAGACATATTTTTTGCTACATATACACATGCTGATTTTCAATTACTTGCTGGCTGACCGTTTTTGTCTGTAAAACCCTATGGAAAAGTACGGCCGGTTTTACTGGTGGCAGCTGCATTTTTTTATTCGAGTTTCTTATGACCGGAAATATGGCCCGAATTGAAAACTTGTTTGTCTGCCTATTCATTGCAGAGGCTGTTTTATTGTTGAAAATGATATAATTTGCATAAAACTCATGCCGTTTTCAGAGCATATCGGACATGAATTTATATGTATCTTGTGCGAAGCTTGCGGCGGCTTTGCAAAGTTGCGTTTCCGGTCATGCGGTTTTTAATATATTTAACATGCAAATTGCTATTTTTCGTGTCGGCGATTATTTTGGAAAGCACTATATTTGCACCGAACATAACATTAATTCTTACGATTATGAAAGATTTGAAAGGAACCAAAACCGAGAAAAATTTATTGGCAGCTTATGCCGGAGAGTCTCAGGCGAGAAATAAATATACTTTCTATGCAAGCAAAGCAAAGAAAGATGGCTTCGAACAGATAGCAGCCATGTTTGAAGAAACCGCAAACAATGAGAAAGAACATGCTAAAATATGGTTCAAAATCCTTGCAGGCGGTGGAATAAAAGACACTATGTCTAATCTGAAAGACGCTGCGAGCGGCGAAAACTACGAGTGGACAGACATGTACCCCACTTTTGCCAAAGAAGCGCGTGAAGAGGGATTCGACGAAATTGCACGCAAATTCGAAATGGTGGCTGCAATCGAGAAAACCCACGAGGAGCGTTATCTCAAACTGCTCAAGAACATCGAGGACGCATTGGTGTTCTCGCGCGACGGCGACAGCGTATGGATTTGCCGTAACTGCGGCCATATCGTGGTAGGCCCGAAAGCTCCGAAGGTATGCCCCGTTTGCGATCATCCGCAGAGTTTCTTCGAAATCAGAGCGGTCAACTATTGATTCATTTGCATAAATTACGATACGGCCTCTGCATACCGCTTCCTTGTCGGAGCGTATGCAGAGGTCTTGTCTTTTTACCATAATAATGCCGGCAAAACGCAGCCGCAGCCTTTACAGGTAAAAAATGCGTGAACTCATTTTGCCCGGCGCCCGCCTTTTGCTATCTTTGCCGTCGTTGAGGCGCGCAACTGTTGTTGCAGAAGAAAAAACATGCGCCGGCAACATCAAAACATCCGTCAGAAGAATGAAAATCCTGCTGAGGTTATTTGTTTCGGCTCTATGCCTTTTTTCGGTGGCGGCAAACGCTAAAGTCTGGAACGCTGCGGACTTTCCTATGGTGCATTTGCAGGACGCCCGCCGCTATGTGTGCGACCCCGGAGCGTTCCTGTCGGCGGGAGTGCGCGATTCAGTAGACATCTTGCTGCGTAACCTTGAGCTCCGGCGCGGAGTGCAAACGGTTGTGGCCGTGGCCGACAGCGTGGAAAACGCCGACTGCTACAGTTTCGGCATGGCCCTGGCGCAGAAAAACGGAGTGGGAGATAAAAAGCAGAACACCGGTCTGGTGATAGTGCTTTCACCTGGCGGCCGCTGCTATTACATACTGACGGGGCACGGCCTGGAAGGTGCGTTGCCCGACGCTATCTGCAAGCGCATAGAGAACCGCTATATGGTGCCTTATCTGAAACAGGGCGACTGGGACCGTGCGTTGCTCGACGGCGTGAGCGCGATTTGCGCGCACCTTCAGAACGACGAAACATTGCTTCCGGGCAGGAATACGAGCAGGCAGGATGACGGTAATGCCCCGTGGGTGGCTTTAGTGATAACACTTTTTATCGTGCTGCTGGCATATGTGTTGTATGTCTCGAAAAGAAGGAATTCCGATTTATGCCCCAAATGTAAAAAACATACGTTGAGGCCCACCGGAGAAACGCTTAGACGCACCGGCGACGGCAAGGAGTTCGAAATATATCGCTGCACTAACTGCGGACACACCGAACCGCGCGAAAAACACGACGACCGCAACGGAACAAACCGCGGAATGGGTGCGTTTTTACCGCCCTTCATCTGGTTCGGAGGCGGACACGGTGGAGGAGGTTCCTTTGGCGGCGGAGGATTCTCCGGAGGATCGTTCGGAGGTGGCTCTTTCGGCGGCGGAGGAGCAGGAGGCAGATTCTGAAAAACACGGAAACAATACAAAAAACGCAAACAAAAACACTTTAAAGTAACGACGATGAAAAAATCCGTAATTGCAATAATCGCAGTAATAGTGATATTGGTAATTTGGTGCGTAACCAAATACAATGGAATAGTAACCAAAGAGGAAAGCGTCTCTACCGCGTGGGGAAATGTCGAAGTCCAGTACCAGCGTCGCGCCGACCTTATACCTAATCTCGTAAACACGGTTAAAGGATATGCAACCCATGAAAAAGAAACGCTCGAAGGCGTGGTTGCCGCGAGAGCTAAAGCTACACAGATAACCGTAGACCCCGAGAATCTTACTCCCGAAAAACTTTCTGCCTATCAGAAAGCACAGGGAGACGTAACGGCAGCTCTTGGAAAACTGCTCGCAATAACAGAAAACTATCCCCAGCTAAAAGCAAACGAGAACTTCTCTGAACTTCAGGCACAGCTCGAAGGAACCGAGAACCGTATAAGCGAGAGCCGTAGGGTTTTCAATAATGCTGTGCAGGATTACAATCTCGCAATCCGACGCTTTCCCGGAAATATAGTGGCCGGCGTTTTCGGATACGAGAAAAAAGCCAGATTTGAAGCCGCCGAAGGCTCGGAAAAGGCACCTGAAGTGAAATTCTAATCATCATATACATATTATGAGCCACCAACAACGTTACATGCTTCGCGGCGTTAGCGCCATGAAGGAAGATGTTCACGCTGCAATAAAGAACATCGACAAAGGAATCTATCCGCAGGCATTTTGCAAGATAATGCCCGATATTCTCGGCGGAGATCCTGAATATTGCAACATTATGCACGCTGACGGAGCAGGAACGAAATCGAGTCTCGCCTACATGTATTGGAAAGAAACGGGCGATCTCGACGTCTGGAGAGGTATAGCGCAGGACGCAGTGGTTATGAACACCGACGACTTGCTTTGCGTGGGCGCCGTAGACAACATTCTCGTCTCTTCGACGATTGGGCGCAATAAAATGCTCATTCCAGGCGAAGTCATATCGGCGATAATAAACGGCACCGACCAGCTGTTGGCCGAAATGAGGGACATGGGAATCGGTATCTATGCAACCGGAGGTGAAACGGCCGACGTGGGCGACCTTGTTCGCACGATAATCGTCGATTCAACCGTTTCCTGCCGCATGAAACGCAGTGATGTGATTGATAATTCCCGCATTCGCCCTGGCGATGTCATAGTTGGTCTGTCGTCTTCGGGACAAGCTACTTACGAAAAGCGTTATAACGGCGGAATGGGCAGCAACGGACTTACTTCGGCCCGACATGATATGTTTGCCAAGTATCTTGCCGAAAAATATCCCGAGAGTTACGATAAATCGGTGCCTGAGGATTTGGTTTACAGCGGTAAGTACCGCCTTGACGACGCAGTTGCGGATTCTCCTGTTTGTGCCGGATTGCTCGTTCTTTCGCCAACGCGCACTTATGCGCCGATTGTTCGCCGCATTCTCGATGAAATGCGCTCCGAAATACACGGAATGGTGCATTGCACCGGAGGTGCGCAGACCAAAGTGCTGAACTTCGTGAACGAAAACTGCCACGTGATAAAGGATAACATGTTTCCGGTGCCTCCTCTCTTCAAGGCAATTAAAGAAGAGAGCGGAACGGATTGGGAAGAGATGTATAAAGTGTTCAACATGGGACATCGTTTCGAAATTTACGTATCTCCCGATAAAGCCGAACGGGTTATGGAAATAAGTAAAGGTTTTGACGTGGATGCCCAGGTAGTAGGACGAATCGAGGAGGGAAAACGCTCGCTTACTATCAGCAGTGAGTTCGGCGAGTTCAAGTATTGATTTTTCGTGCAATCCGATTTGCGTTATCTACAACGATAAGAATATGGCGAATTCCGAAAATACTTTGCTTGCCAAGCTCGACAGCCTGCGCGGCCGCTTTGAGGAGGTGGGCACACTCATTACCGATCCGAATGTTATTGCCGACCAGCCGCGCTATGTGCGTCTTACGCGCGAATACAAGGAACTTGAGGACCTGATGAATGCCCGCGACGAGTATTCCCACCTGATAGAGGACATAGCCGAGGCCAAACAGTTATTGCTTGATGAGAGCGATCCGGAAATAAAGGAAATGGCGCGCGAGCAGGCTGCCGAGGCAGAAAAACGTGTTCCCGCACTTGAAGAGCGTATTAAGTTGCTTCTTGTTCCGAAAGACCCTGAAGATTCCAAGAATGCCATTCTCGAGATACGAAGCGGTACGGGCGGAGACGAAGCTGCATTGTTTGCCGGCGATTTGTTCCGCATGTATTCCAAGTTTTGCGAAACAAAAGGTTGGAACCTGCAGGTCTCGTCGGCCAGCGAGGGCACGGCGGGCGGTTTCAAGGAGATAATATGTTCCGTTACGGGGGCCGACGTTTACGGAATGCTTAAATACGAAAGCGGCGTGCACCGCGTGCAGCGCGTGCCCGTTACCGAAACGCAGGGCCGCGTGCATACGTCGGCCGCCACGGTGGCCGTTTTGCCCGAGGCCGAGCCTTTCGACGTGGTTATAAACGAAGGTGAAATCAAGTGGGACACTTTCCGTTCCTCCGGCGCCGGCGGACAGAATGTGAACAAGGTGGAGAGCGGCGTGCGCCTGCGGTATAACTGGAAGAATCCGAATACGGGCGAGGTGCAGGAGATATTGATAGAATGTACCGAAACGCGCGACCAGCCAAAGAACAAGGAACGAGCCCTTGCCCGTCTGCGTACATACATTTACGATCACGAGCACCAGAAATACGTCGACGACATTGCGTCACGCCGAAAAACGCTTGTCTCGACGGGCGACCGTTCGGCAAAGATAAGAACCTACAATTATCCGCAGGGAAGAATTACCGACCACCGCATAAATTATACCATTTACAATCTTTCTGCGTTTATGGACGGCGATATTCAGGACTGCATAGACCAGCTCATAGTAGCTGAAAACGCCAACCGGTTGCGCGACGCCGAACTTTGAGCGGAGAGGACTGCCGGAAACGGTGGCGTAACCGAGATGAACATATACAAACATCCCGCGATACAGAATTTTGCGTCGCGGGATGTTTGTGTTTGCGGAATTATGTGACTTTTTTACCGAACTACAAACAACGTTTATACTGTTGTTTGGGTTAATTAGAAATTCAATGGCAGCGACAGACTTATTCCGATAGAATTGGAAATCGCTTTTTGTTATTTTTCTTACTTGTTGCATTAGCGTTGCCTGTTGGCAAATATATGCGCCGCACCTCGAATGCAGCAACGCCGGAAAAGGGAATGGACTTTTCAGAACATGACATTTTTGTCAGGTGCCCGCACTTCCCGCCGACAAAGGAAAAAACTCTTCCCGCTTGTAGAAAAAATTATCTCAGACATATTTTAAAATATCTCAGAGATAATTCAAAATATGTCTGAGATAATTTTTTAGGCTCTTTTTGCAGGCATGAAAAAATCCACCTGACAAAATGTCAGGTGGGCAAAAATATGTTTGTCTTTGTCATTGTTGATTGTATGTCGGGTCTTTTTCCGTTCCGCAGAATAGGGCTTAAAAAATAAGTCTGAGATATTTCGAAATATCTCAGACTTATGATTTCTTATGTGCGTGAAGATATTGGTCTTTTTATGAACTGTATACCGTTTCTGCACGAGGGGATTTATTATCCTACCTGTTTATTGCAGTTCGAAAGCAACCTTGCTACGGATGTCGGCCGATGAAGCTGCAACCAGCGCTTCGAATTTACCCGGCTCAGCCACCCAGTCGTGTTTCTGCGGGTCGAAGAATGAAAGAGCCTTCTTGTCGATAGTAAATTCAACTGTAACGGTTTGTCCTGCGGGGATGTTCACTTTCTTGAAGCCTTTAAGCTCTTTCAGCGGGCGCGGCAGGCTGCTCTTGAGGTCGCTTATGTACAGTTGCACAACTTCCTGGCCGTCGCGGTTGCCCTTGTTGGTTACGGGAACAGACACAGTAAGCTTGTCGTCGGCGGTCATCGTTGATTTGTTCGCTGTGGCTTTGCCGTATGCGAATGTGGTGTAGCTCAAACCGTGGCCGAAAGGGAAGAGCGGCTTTGTCTTTTCTTTGTCCACCCAGCGGTAGCCAACGAAAATGTCTTCTTTGTATTCTTCGTCCCAGATGTCCGAACCGTCTTTGCGGGGTACTCCCGGATAAGCCTCGGGGCCGAAAGCATGTGCGCCCACATCTTCGATTTTTGCGGGGAAGGTGAACGGAAGTTTTCCCGAAGGATTGACATCGCCGGTGAGAACTGCGGCCAAAGCATTGCCGGCTTCCGAACCGAGATACCATGCCTGTACGATTGCGGGCACTTGTTTTACCCACGGCATTGAAACGGCCGTTCCGGAAATGTTTACAACCACGAAATTCTTGTTGGCTTTTGCGAGAGCCTCTATCACCTTGTCCTGGTTGTAAGGCAATCCGAGCGTTTCACGGTCGGCGTCTTCGCAGTCCTGGTGTGCGTCTTTGTTAAGTCCGCCTATGTATATTACGTAGTCAGCGTTCTTGGCTGCTTCGGTCGCAGCGTTTATGAGCTCTTCTGCCGAGCGTTCTTCTTTCAGGTTCTGTCCGGTGCTTACGCCGTCGAAGGTGTCTCCTGAATTGCTTGCATATCCGCGCTCGTAGATTACTTCCGATTTTCCTGCAAGGCGGTTTTTGATTCCGTCGAGCGGAGAGAGTTCATGTTTTACCTTGAGCGATGAACTTCCGCCGCCCACGGTCATCATCTTTATTGCGTTCTCGCCTACAACGAGCACTTTCTTTGCCTTGTCGGGGTTTATGGGCAGGATGTTGCCGTCGTTCTTGAGCAGAACTATGCCTTGTTCGCCTATCTTGCGTGCAGCTTCGATGTGGGCTTCGGATACGAACGAGCCGAACGGGCGGTTGCGGTTCATAGCCGTGCGGAAAATGAGACGCAGAACCCTGCGCACTTTTTCGTCGAGCTCTTTGGTGCCTACTTTCCCTTCCTTAATAAGATTGTAATAGGGCTGGGCCATGAAGTAGTTGTCGTAAGCGTTCTTTGTGCCCGTGCTCAGACCGTTTGTCCAGCTTCCGAATTCCAGGTCGAGCCCGTTGTGTATGGCTTCTTCGGTGTTGTGCGTACCGCCCCAGTCGCTCACTACCACGCCGTCGAATTTCCATTCGTCTTTCAGTATCTTGTTAAGCAGTATTTCGTTGTGGCAGCAATGCTGGTTGTTGTAAAGGTTGTAGGCTCCCATTATTGACCATGTCTTTCCTTCCTGGACAGCGGCTTTGAAGGCAGGGAGATAAATTTCGTAGAGTGCGCGGTCGGAGACTTTCACATTTGTGGTGTGGCGGTTGTATTCCTGGTTGTTGAGTGCGTAGTGTTTAACGCAGGCTGCAACGCCGTTCGACTGCAATCCCTGTATGTAGGGAACAACCATGACAGAGGACAGATAAGGGTCTTCGCCGAGGTATTCGAAGTTGCGTCCGTTGAACGGGGTTCTGAAAATACATACACCGGGGCCGAGAAGAATGGATTTGTTGCGGTAGCGTGCTTCTTCGCCGAGGCTTACGCCGTAAAGGCGGGAGATTTCGGGGTCCCAGCTTGCGGCAAGACAGGTGAGTGCGGGGAAAGCCGTGCACGAGTCATTGGTGCAGCCGGCCTGGTTCCATTCGTCCCAGAACACGTCGGGGCGAACGCCGTGGGGGCCGTCGTCGGTCCAGACTTCGGGTATGCCCAAACGGGCAACGCCAGGGGAGCTGAATTTGCTTTGTGCGTGGATGATGTTGATTTTCTCCTGGAGTGTCATTCGTTTCAGCGCGTCTTCTATGCGTTGCTCCGTGGGTTTGGAGTCGTCAAGGTATACGGGCGTCTGCGCTTTTGCCGTTGTGGCGGCGATAAGCGCGGAGCACAGTATCAGCGCTTTTGTTTTCAGTTTCATCTTCGGTGTCTTTTTGTTTTTATTGTTGTTTGTTTCTTTTTTTTGTGTATTGTCGTGTGTCTTGCTTCCGTCGTTTGTCTTTTTACGTCTTTTGTGTCTGTAAATATTTGCAATTGCACTGGTTGTGACGCTTTCGGGCCGGATTAAGACATTGTGAATAATGACTAATATGTCGCGAAGTTACGTTATTATTTTCGTTTTTTTTGTAACTTTATTATGATAAATGGCTCCGTTCCAATGTTTTTTTGTCTATGGCGTTCTGTTTCCTGTAAATAGTTTTTTCAGGGATAAGTTTTCGGGGTATAATCCGAATTGCTTCAGAGATAATTCCGGCAGGGTATGGAATTTGTGGAAAAAGACTTCAGTTCGGGCAGAATTTTTACGAAAAGAAAAAATATTTTTTTTGTGTGGTAAAAAAGTTTCCGCAGCAAATTGAAAATACAAGGGAGATAATCGAAAATATGTCTGAGATAATTCAAAATATCTCAGACATATTTTTTGCTACATATACACATGCTGATTTTCAAGTGCTTGGCCGCTGACCGTTTTTGTCTGTAAAACCTTGCGGCAGGGTTGCGCATATTTTAAAGGAACCGGTATCCTTTTCTTCTGTCACGGCAAGGATCTGCCGTGTGTCATGCTTTCAGTCCGTAGTGGTATGCTTCTTCAAGAGCGTTGCCGTTCATGTGCATTTCTCCGGGGTCGGTAACGCCTGTGCCGCGCACAACTCCTGCAAGGCGGGCTTTCTCGAAGCAGGCAATCCAGCCTTCCAGTCCGTTGACTGTGCCGTCCATTGTTTCGGGCGAATCCTCGGCTGCAGCCGCAAGCAGGTATATGTCGCGGAACATGTAGTCGGACGGGAACAGCGGATTGGCTCTGTCGAGCAGTGTTTTCATCTGTCCGCTCATCTCGTAGTAATAAACCGGAGTGGCGAACGCTATCACATCGGCGTTTTTCATTTGTTCGGCAATGGCTACCGCGTCGTCGCTAATGACGCAGCGCTGTGTTTTCTGACAGGCGAGGCAGCCTTTGCAGAAGCCGATGTTCTTTCCCCGCAGGGTGATTGTCTGCACGTCGTTTCCGGCTTCGGCGGCTCCGCGTGCAAATTCGGCCGCAAGGGCTTCGGAATTGCTCTCGCGGCGCAGGCTGGTGGAAATAACCAGAATGTTTTTCTTGCTCATGTTGTTTTGTGTTTATGTATTTTGTTGTAAGTTTTTTTGAAGGCCTGTAAGTAACGTTTTTGCGGCTTTTGCCGCGCATTCGGGTTAATTGAAAACGGCACGCGTGCGGTGTGTCTCCGTCGTATGCCGTTTTCGGGGGAATTAGTACTTATGCAGTTACATGCTTGCTGCCTCTTGGTTGGCTTTTTTGTATTGTTCGTCGTTCACTTCTTCGAACCATTCGTTTTTCACTTTGCCGGCATCGCCTGTGAGCGCTATGTGCGTGAAATAACTGTCGGCTGCGGCGCCATGCCAATGCTTTACGTTTACCGGAATTTCGACTATGTCGCCCTTTTGCAGCAGGCGCGCGGGTTTTCCCCACTCCTGGTATATGCCTTTGCCGTCGGTCACGAGCAGAATCTGCTTGCGTGTATGGCTGTGCCAGTTATTGCGGCAGCCGGGCTCGAAAGTTACGTTGGCAATGTTGACATCGTTGCCTTCGGAAGGCGAGACCATAGGTTTAAGGTAGCTCTTTCCTGTGAAATATGCGGCGTAGGCTGTGTTCTCCTCACCCTTGCCGAATATCGGCTCGTGCGAATTTCCGTCGGGGGCGTCGTTGAACACTTCCTTTACCATAGGTAGTGCCGCCCATGCCTTTGGCCAGCCGCAATAGAAAGCCAGTTGGGTTATCATTTCCACGATTTCCTCTTTGGTTATCCCGTTGGCTTTGCCCATTTTCAGGTGCGATTTGAACGCGTCGCCTATCTGTCCGCTCGAAAATATCGCGGCAATGGTTATCATGCTGCGGTCGCGCGGAGCCAACTGTTTCTGGCGCGCCCACACCTGGCCGAACAGTACGTCGTCGTTGAGTGCGCCGAATTGCGGGGCGAATTCGTCCCATGCATCTCTTCCTGCGGTTACTTTCTTCATGGTTGTTTCGTTGTTTTGTGCCTGCAATGCCGACAGCGGAGCCATTGCGATTGCTGCTGCGGCTATTGCGATGTTGATTGTCCTTAATGTTTTCATAACAATGCAAAAGTAATATGCGTATGTTTTCCGGATTTTGCTTTCGAGGTCAATATCGTTTGCTGTGAAGTCCGATACGCGTTCTTTGGCGTTGCAGATATTTTTGGTATATCAGAACGTCGCTTTTCCGGTATTGTAGAAAACATACGGGCAAAGGTTTTATGTTAAAACGCTCTCTCGCGAAAAAAAATATTTTTTTCGCACGTTAAAAAACTTCCCGCAGATAATTGAAATTACATAGGAGATAATTCAAAATATGTC
>OHBJ01001709.1_pt1 | contig 15123 bp, 16 predicted proteins | sample 1577241 | NCBI WGS metagenome assembly OHBJ01 (sample SAMEA3541594, study PRJEB24748) | human gut metagenome | biome: human gut; feature: human-associated habitat; material: faeces | place: China | collected 2012
CAGGCGCACGGCGGTAGCGCCGTGTCGCGACAGATGGACGATCGCGTCGTCGATCGCGGTGACTACTCGCGCGGCGACACGCCCCGCTAGTTTTGAACTGTCCTGCCCTAGCGCGTTGCAATTCAATCAGCTGTTACAGAATCCTGGAAGAAAGGGTCGAACCGAAGTGTCTGGCCGGACGCCAATTGTCCGGGAACTGTTTCGGATTCGACCCTCTTCTACTTTACTTCCATGGCCATGCGGAAGGTTAGTACTCCTTAACCGGATGCTTCTTACCGAAACCACCGTCGATGCCGAAACGGCAGAGCCTGTCGATGGCGCAAAGATGCTCGTCGATGGCGTTGGCGATCTGAGTGTCAACGATGCTGTCATGGTCGTTAAGGCTGCGGACCGCCTCGTCGGCGGCCATGAAGGCCTTGATGGCTTGATTGAACTGAGCCTTAAAGATGTCGACCTTCTCAACTGCGGAGGCTCGGTCTGCCATCTCGCGCTCGAGCCGATGCACGACTTCCATTGAATCGCTCATGCTATTCCTTTCCCTCGGGTGTTGTGCCTAATATATCGCCCCGTGCGGACACGATTCTCACCTAAGGAATGGCAATAGTGTGTTCATAAACACGCAGATAGACGACTTAACAGGATTCGATTTACGGGGCGATTGAACCTGTGGTGGTGCGGATGCCCCGACCCGCGGCACGACTTAACCGCCGTTATGTTAGCGACATGTCTAACATAACGGCGGCGCAGGCCGCTCACTCCCTGCGGCAACGCCGATTCCGGGAAGGCACGCCGGGGCTATGCCGACCTGAGTATCCTCTCGGCCTTCTCGATCGCGGCCGAGCGCAGAAACTCCGACTTCCGCATCCCGCACGCGGCGGCCGCCCTCTCGATGAGGTCGGCGCCCGTCTTCGGGCACTTGAAAGACAGGTTTGCGTTGGCCTCCACCTCGGAAAGCCTGGGGCGGCCGACTCGGAGGTTCACCAGGCTCCCCTCCCAGGAGCCGGATTCGTATTCCGCGCACTCGCGCTCGATGTCCCCATCCGTGATAACGGATCCGTTTGCAAGCCTATATTCCATCAGTAACCTCTCCTTCTCGCGTTCTCGATCTCCCTCAGCGTCTTCTTGCTCGGCGGCGTCATGGCGTGGTAGACGAGCCACGCGCCGTCGGCCAGGAGGACACCGACCATCTCGATGTACCGGCCTTGCGGGTCGTAGCCCGTCCGCATCTCGCGCTCCCCGGGTATGCGGACGGCTGCGAAGCAGTAGCTCTCCCACGCCGCCTCGACATCACCGTCATCTAGCTCGGGGTGCCGCTCGTGAACTCTCTGGTGTATCCGGACCATGAGCCTCCAATCTTTACGATAGTATTCTACTACTATTTGGTAGTAGAATACTATCCGTCCCAACATATTCCATTAGCCGTTCGTCCCAAAACGTATGCCGCGCGGCACTCGAAAACCGAACCCTCGATGCCGTGGACGGCGAGTGCCAAAACCCAGTGCCAAAACCTCCCCTTGCATTCCCATGAGAAAATCAAAAGACAAGGCAGGAGGCTGAAAATGACCAGATACGGATACGCTCGCGTGAGCACGAAGGATCAGAAGCTAGACAGGCAAATCGAGGCGTTGGTCAACGCCGGCGTGCCCTATGGCCATATCTACAAAGACAAAGTCACGGGTGCCAAGGACGGCGACCGAACTCAGCAGAAGCGTCTGTTCAAGAAGATGAAGGCCGGCGATGAAGTGGTAGTCGAGTCCTGGGAGCGCCTAACCAGATCGACCAGGCAATTGCTGAACTACGACCTTATGTTCCGAAATCTCGGCGTGAAGCTAACTTCCTTGAAACAGCCGGTCGACCTCGATACCGCCTTCGGTCGATTCGTCCTCGGCACTCACGCCTGCACCGCCGAGCTCGAGCGCGACCTGATCAAGCAGCGCCAGGCCGAGGGCATCGCCGTAAAACGGAACCATGGCGGCAACGTAGGCGGCCGTCCGCGCATCGCGAACGTCAAGGCCGATGCTGCCGTGAAACTCTACCTCGCCCGCGAGACGCCAATTCCCGACATATGCGCCGCAACGGGTATCTCGAAATCGACCCTGTACCGCGTGCTCCGCGAGCGCGGGTTAGTGGGCGTCAGAAGATAAATCCGAGTGCGCTACTATATAAGAGTGCGGTATTTCTCCAACTGAAACCCTGCGTGAACGCATGACCTGAGACGCCTTTTTAGAACTCACCGATCGCAGGATGACTACAAATCAACAGCGGCCGTGCATTGTTCCCAGCCGTTTGGCATGGCGGAGCCATGCCGTTGTTGATTGGAGTACCGCAATGGCAGACGAAAGAAAAATCAGGGAAATCTACGGCGTGAAGTCCGTCCACGAGGAGGCCGCCGAGCGGACCGAGGCGACGTGGCGGGAGAAACTACTGCGCGAGACGGCCGACCTCAGGACCGAGAACGCGCTACTCAGGGCCCAGCTTGACGAATTCAACCGTAAGCTCGTCGAGGCGAGAGACCAGAACGAAAGACTTGAGGCCGACTGCAATGAGCGGGTCGCCTTTATAGAGGAGAAGTTCGAACTCGATACCGCGAGCCTCGAGCTCGAGAACAACGAGCTCCATGCCGCGAGCGTCAGATATCTCGCCGATGCTCGGGAACTCGACAGGCAGGTCGTCCAGCTCCATGCCGAGGCCGTGGCCATGGTCGATGAGATCGAGCGCCTGCGCGGCGAGCGTGACGCCGCGCTGAAAGCCCAAGCCGAGTTGAACGACGCACTCCTGGCCCAGCGCGACCTGATGGCCGAGGTCGCCGCCCTCAAGGACCGCCTCGCTGCAACCGAACAGCGGGCGGCCGTGGCCGAGGCTAAGGTCGAGGTCATGACCCAGATGAAGGACGAGTAGCCCCGCGCTTCTCCTGTCAGGCTACTGATTTCTAGGAATCTTCTAGAGCGCTTCCAGAAGGTTCCTAGAACCGGGCGTAGCATCTTCGATCGGCACGATGTCTTGGTAGATCAAGCGATGCCCGGCGTCGAGCCATTCGTCACCGTGGTAATGTCCGAAGAACCAGGCGCAGTAATCGAGCCGTCCGTCGAGCTCGCCCAGGAAGGTTTGCAGCGGATCCCCGCGGTACTCACGTCCGCGTTCGCGGCACAGCCCCTCAGCAAGGGCGGCAGGAGCCTCGTGAGTCACAACGTGGTCGACTTTCCAGCCCACGCGGTCGAGCGAGGCGCGGCAGTGCTCCATCTCTTCCTCGCTCGGCATCTCCTCGGGCCACCAGCTCCTCCCCTCCCTGCGATACTGCCTGTCGTTGCTCGCGGCACCGCCCATGGCAAGGACCGTGAGCCCGTCGATGTCGAACACCTCTCCGCGCATCAGGTGCAGCACGTGCGGTCGCACCTCATGGACGAGCCCGCCGTTCCACTCCCGTACCGGCAGATTAGCCAAGGCGTGATGGTTCTCATGGTTGCCGTCTACGAAACACGTGGTCCACGGCTTCGACTCGAACCAGTCGAGCCAGTATTTCTCGGCGTTGGATCCATCCCAGACAAAGCCGAAGTCGCCGGCCACGATCACCACCTCATCGCGCGTCAGGGTCCGGCCCAGCGGCCAAGACTTGGAGGTAAACCGGCTGGACCCGTACTCGGCCCTGCCGTGCACGTCTCCTGTCACATAGATAGCCATCAGTACGCACCCCACGGCAGGAGTTTGTCCCCGAGCCCCACGATCCGGTCATACAGCACCGTGTGCCGTTCGTCCGGATTGCCGTCTCGGTGAAAATGTCCGTAATACCAGCGCTTGTAGTCCAGGCGGTCCTCGAGCTCGTCGAGGAATCCGGTCAACCGGTCCACATCAGGGCGTTCCCAGCCTGGGTCCGGGTAGAGCGTCGGCGAGAGCATGCGCGTGGCGCAGGTATGGGTGATGACGCAGTCGACCTTCCAGCCGACCTCGTCGAGCCTTGCCCGCGCGGTATCGAAATCGCGCTCGTCCGGGAGCTCCTGAGGCCACCAGCTGGAATACGGCACGCGGTATTCCCTGTCCACGCTCGTGGCACCGCCCATGGTGAAGATTGTCGAACCGTCGAGCTCAAAGACCTCGCCGCGCGTCAGGCGCCGAATGGGCGAGGTGTCCGACAGGCGCTGCGTCAGCCCGCCATGCCATAACTCCATGGGGCGTTCCTCCCAGTGGTCGAAGCGCTCGTGGTTGCCGTCGACGAACAGTACCGTGTAGGGGCGCGACTCCAGCCAGGCGATGTCGGCGCATTCCTCGGCAGAAAAGTCCCACGGAAAGCCAAAGTCACCGGCAACGATGAGATAGTCGTCGCTGGTAAGACTATCGCTGAGCTCCCAGTCGCGGAGCTTTTGCATGTCGAGCCCACTGTGGATGTCGCCCGTCACATAGACCGTCATCGGATCACCTCTTCCCTCTTGTACGCCGCCAGCTCGCGCTCGACCTGCCTGTCGCCGGTCTCGTTGACCCACCAGGGCCATTTCACCCGGCCGCACGGCTCGTCGACTCCGGCGAACCATTCCCTCAGCCCGTCGAGGCTCACTGGGGAATACCCGTTGGCATCGCAACCGACGTCGTAGCGCAGAAGGCCCTGCTTGCGGTTGAACCCGTTGTACGCGCCGCCGCTGCTGTGGATGTGCCCGTGGAGGTGCCACGACCCATGGTTCATGCCCTGCCAGTCGGCCATGGGGTAATGGCTCAGGACGATCTTCTGCCCGTCGATCTTGAGCACGCAGATCGGCGGCTCCACGGTGAAGGCGCCCGCGACCGCCGGCTGGGTCCAGTCCTTGTCGTGGTTTCCCGGGACGAGGTGGATGCGCCTGCAGGCGATCCGCTTGCGCAGCCCGTAGGCGTCCTGGGCGGTCATCTTGAATGAGAAATCACCTAGGATGTAGAGTTCGTCGTCCACGGCAACCCTGCCGTTGATGCTGTCAACGATGGCGTCGTTCATCTGCCAAATCGTCTCCCACGGGCGGTCGGTGAACTTCAGCACGTTCTCATGCCCGAAGTGGGTGTCGCTGGTAAACCAGATCATATTTATGTCTCCTTCTGTCGCTAAAAAACGTTCTCCTTCGAGGTCAGGAGACGTTTTATGAGCGACATGAGGTGCATATCCCTCATGTTTCAAGCTCCAATCTGCCGGATTTGCCCAACTAAAAGTTTACGCCCACGCGCGAACAGGATTTGATTTTTGAAATATGGACGAATTCCTCGTCAGGAGGGTAAAATGGTGCCGACGGCAGCCCAAGTTGTAGAGAGCTGGGCAGAGCCGTTGCTTAATGAAGTTGGGTCATCGTCTTAGCGACGGTGGCCTTTCTTTTTGGGCTTCGAGCCCTGCTTGAGTGCCTTGGAAAGGCCGACAAGGGCCGTGAGGAGCGAGACCATAGCGGTCAGGAGCTTCACGAGCTCGGTGAAATCGGTCATGGGCATCACCTCCCATCAAATGGAGGGCTCTGCCCGGCACGAGGGCTGCCGACAGCAAGGACGATTCTATCAGAGCGGCTGACTCCCGCCGGCTTCGATATGTGCGATACGGCTCGTTAGTAGCCCTGGCCGTAGCCCTGACCCGGCTGGCCTAGCAGCTCCTCCAGATACTGGCGCAGCTGCTCGTCGGTAATACCGCCGTTGCCGGTGTCGGTCGCGCTGTCGTTCTGCTGCTGGTTCTGCAGCTCCTCGTCGGAGCCCAGCTCGACCGTGACCTTCTTCTCGTCCTTGCCGCGCATGAGCGTGATCTCGACCTTCTCGCCCACCTCGTGGCTGCGCAGCGCGATGATCAGACCATCAGCGCTCGTAATCTCGTCATCGTCCAGCTTGGTGATGACATCGCCCTCCTGGATGCCGGCCTTGGCGGCGGGACCGTTCTCGACGACGCTCGCCACATACGCACCGCTATCGGTGCTGAGCCACGCGCGCTGCCGCCTGGGCACGGGCATCGGTTGGTACGGCGGCGTCCACGCTCGCAGGCGCTTCGAGATCGATGTCCACACCGTCATCAAATAGGCTCGATTGCTCCATAGCGGTACTCCTTCGCTCGATTTCAAACGGATACAAGAGCACCACCGTTACGACGGACGTCCCGGTTCCGTGCATAACGAAAAGTCAACCGATGGTTTTGTCCCGTCAAGACGCCGAACGAGAATTACGTACCGCCAAGAGCCTCAAAACACGCCCCTCGCGGGACAGAATCCTCACTCGATTTCCATGCGGAGCAAAAACCTCAATCAATCATCCTCCGCAACGTCTATCCACCAAAAAGGCCGCCCCACGTGGAGCGGCCTTTGCTCGTAGCTTTTTACTGATAGTTACTCAAAATTTATTCCAACACATCCACAGAAGAGCAGCGAATCGTATTTCTCTTTCGGGAATCGAGAAAATAGCCTACCTTGACTTTAGACCCAACGCTCACGGGGCTATCGCTTACATAGCGCGTATGTTCTGAATCAACCAGAATGGTCAGACGATCAGACCCGTCGTTATATGGATCTTCGCTTTCGACCGACATGGTAAAATCGCCAGAGCTGTCAACGTTCAACACCGATCCGCTCACGAACCACAAATGTGAATAGTCACCTCCGCTATCTTTTTGGCAACGCTCCACTTTTAGAAATAGCGCAGAGAATGCAAACACGGCAACTGATATAGCGATGAAAACCTTAACGCCACCCCCCTTGACATGAAATCCAAATTTATTCGCCAAAGAAAAATACCCCTGCCTTATCCGTGTAATTAGCATAGGCATAATTCAAATAACGAGGAGAGCTGTACCACCCATCGGCAACAACCAGCATGTTCATTTTCTTAGCGCCATTGGTCATCTGGCCATAACCTTCAACAGCCATAGCGTGACCAGACCGCTTTCCATTCTTATTGATTCCAAGACAGACAATCGACATATTATTGTGGTCTGCTCGGGCAGAGAATGCGTTAAAAGTGGGGTTGTCCGCATACGTATATGTAACAGCCTTGCCATGCCTTGAACAATATGTCGTAAATGCCGGGCCGATTTTACTGTTTAGTGTTGAGCCATAGGTGATTCCACCGGTTGTTCTTTCTTTCGTTGTGTCGCTTAAACTCCAAAGCTCATCATATTCATTTTTAACTTTATCGAATCGGGATGGTAGATTACAGTAAAAAACCGAACAATTAAGCATGGCAGAGACGGCGCAAGCGTATCTCTTAGCAGAAGCTTCGACTTGATCCTCAGAAATAGAAATGAATTCAGGTATGGTTTTCATGTAGGATATGCCATAACCACCTGTGCCCGTATTAATAAATACATCATCCCAGCTGCCTGTAGACGGTGTCTCAGACTCATCGTCAAACGAATATGCTTCAGTTTCAAGCCCATCCGTTATCTCGTTCTTTTCTTCGGAATACAAGCCGTAGTCAAATGGCGAGGTCTTTACCACCTTTCCGTCGTACCCGCCATCGCTTTCCAATAGCACGCTGGCCTGTCCAAGCCTGTCTACAGGACTCGCTGCCCCATCGGACAGGGAATACTCGGATATCAAATCTTCTTGGCTATTATCAAATATTACATATCCAGCTGCTTCCCCATCATCCTTGCGAAAATCAATTGAGTAGCCAATTGCCCTTCCGTTGTCCCCGTATATTTTGATGGGATCGCATGCATGCCTGGATACACCCCCATCAACATCACAGGCAAATTCTTCGGCCATCTGCCTTGCCAAATCTGGCGTAAGCAAGGTCAATGATTCGGCACGGCAAGTAACGGGGCTAGTCAAAGCACAAAGCAGCACAACCCCCACAATTAAGATGAAATGATTGAATTTTCGTTTCAAAGATTCCATAAGATCGCCTTCCATTCCAGATCTTATTTGCCGCCATACTAGAAACAATATTTAATATTGTCAATCAGTTAGCACTTTTTAGGATATTCACTAAGGCTTCGACGTCAAAAGGCCGCCCCGATCAATTCATACTCCTCATCCTCGCCGAATTGCGAGTATGGCAGAATCGGCACTGGATGGCAGCGCGCTAGGCCGTGTCCGCGGAGTTACCCCCTCGTTTTTATCGTAACAGCTGATTCTAGGGACGTTTCACTGTGCCCCTTTTGGCAATTTCCTGTGCCCTTTTTGGAAACTCGAGCGCCTATCTGACCGGTGGGAAAGATTTAGCGAATTTAGGTGTACCACTTTGTGTTAGTTTGTATTTTAGACAGTATTTGTGATACGCTTTGTTTCAATCAGTAGTGGTACGATTTCGTTTGTTCAACGAAGGAGGTAATTGTCTATGGCAGTGGCCGAGGAGAAGAAAAGAATCCAGGTTACTCTGCCTCTCGAAATTTGGCGTGATCTCGATAACTACGCGAAGAGTCGCGGTGTAGCTAAGTCGTCTATGGCGGCAATCGCTATCTCCGAGTTTTTGGAGCGTGTTAAAGAGCAAAAATAGATATGAAAAAAGCCCCCTACCGCCAAGTAAGAAGGGCTTTTTCCATGTTCAAATGTGGCTTTCTGGCCTGTTACCTGCAATCCTAGCACACGTATGCTTCGATTTGGGTCCCTATGTTGAAGTACTACCAAAATACTATGGCATCACTTCGACTGATGGCTAGATAGCCTCAACGAGAGGCTAGTTTATGGATACCAGTAATTTGAAACCGGATGCGGGCGATGACTTCCCGTGGGACACGGATAATCACCCGTCCAGTCTCGCGAGCCCGTCTGGAAAGGGAGTGGCGCCTGATTCGCGAAATCAGGCCGTCATGGATGTTGATATCGCCGAGGGCGATGGACACCGGGAGGCGCTGCGCCGGGCAGCGGATGAATCAGCCCGCATTGCCCGCATGGTGCAGGATATGGCTGGCGAGAAGGTCGCGATTATCAAGCCGCCCTGGATGCTTGAACTCGGTCTGCCTAGGCTCGACACCGATATTATGGGGCGGATTTGGTCGTTCCAGCGCAGGGACGTCTACAAATCCACCTGTTACATCAGCCTTGCCACCATGGCAGCTGATGTCAAATCGGATCGCTCGAACGTCAAGAAAAGAATCGATAAACTCGTCGAACTCGGCCTTTTGATTAAGTCGCCGCGTGGGAACAACAAATCGGTTGAGTACCGGCTCGATATGGCGGCGATCGCTAAGCGCAGACTCGAAGTCGAGGAGGGTAAGAAAAAGCACCGCGCCGAAAATTCGGCGAAACGCAAAGCTCAGTGGGACGCTAAGCATTCTGCCTAATTCGAAGGGCTATGGGTTCATACAACCCATAGCCCTATTTTTTCATTACAAACTATGGGTTAAATCAACCTATAGTTTAACTATGGGTTAAATCAACCTATAGTCTAACTATGGGTTAAATCAACCCATAGTTAGACGAAAAATAATTTTATTGATAGGGGGGTAAATAACGGTTCTTTAGTAAGTCTATCGGTTAGGACAACCCATAGACTTACTCACAGGGATCGCGGATGCTTTTCGGTGACGGTAGAGCTATGGGCTGAATGAACCCATAGAAAATTTAAGCCACTTTTCCAGCTATGGGTTAATACAACCCATAGAAAGCGATCGGAAAACGCCGAAAAGTACCGAAATAGTTATTTCAACCCATAGTTTGAGCCTGTGTTAACCGGGGCCAACTTATCAACTATGGGTTGTCTCACGAGACTATGGGTTGAAATAACCCATGCCAACTATGGGTTCAGTTAACCCATACACTATGGGTTGAAATAACCACAACTATGGGTTGAAATAACCACAACTATGGGTTCATACAACCCATCAAGTCTGACTAGAGTGAATTAGATTCACTTAGTCTGAGCTCAAGAGGGAAACGGAGAAATCCACCAGAAAGCATTTAATAATCGAACGATATACAAACAAGAAAATCCTTCGGCCTTGCCCTTCGCTCACTGCGTTCGCTCTCCGGTCGCCTGCGGCTCCCTGCGCGTCGACCATGCCTCCTTGCCCTCCGTTCGGCTGCGCCTCACTCCGCCTCGCCTTCGGCTCCTTGGCATGGCCTATCGGCCAAAAGTGTGGGGGCTAACGCCCCAACTCCCCAACTACGTTGCTGTCAGTCTTCAGCGCCGGCGTCGCTTCGCTCCCCGGGCGAACGATCTCACTTGACCGTAAGCCCACAATTCGGCAATGACGCCGAATCCGTCTTCCCGTCGATCTGGATACTGACATTCAGTCAACCTTGCTTCAATTATCGCTAGGAGGTCACAGAATCGGATATAAGACGTTCTATCGGTGAGGTTCGACCGTTTTCTCATTGATAGGTAAAACGGGGTCTTAAATCGGCTCTCAGTGGCCAAGGTAAAAGAAAACGGGCACCCTTCGGTACCCGTTAACTCAACAGCGCTCTTTTTCGGCCAAATAGCGATCGAAAAGCTCCCGAGCGATATCGGAAACAGACTTGTCTTCCTCAAGGGCGACCTGCTTCAATCGCTTGCGGTAGCTCTCGGGAACGTAGACAGACAACTGTACAAGCCTCTCAGATGCCCCTTCAAGGCCCTTTTTCGGGCGCCCGGCTTTCCGTACCTGTGGAGCCGATTTCTGGGGCTCAGATGCGCTTTCAACGATTTTCTGCTGCCTCTCCTCGGCCTTCTCCGCGGCGACATCGAAGTAGGAGGTCGCCTTTTTGAACTTTGCCATTTACAGCACCTCTTCCAGTTCGTTCAGGATGTTTTCAATCGCCTGGGCGGCCTTGCCGTTCTTGGCGATTTCATACACGGGCTTTCCCAGCGCCGCGCCCTGCTTGAAGGCCGCCGCGGTCGGTACGGTGCCCAGCACGGGAAGGTCGTCGGCCTCGAGCAGTTCGAGGAACTGTCTGTCCACGGTCTGGTTGCCGGCGAAGTTGTTGATGATGATTGCGAACGACAAGTCGGGATTGGCCTCGGTGATGACCTTGATCGTTCGCTTCATGGGCTTCAGGCCCAGCGTTCCGGGCTGCACCGGGATAATCGCGATATCCGCATTCTTGGCGTACTCGGCGGTGTCGTCGCTCAAAAAGCCCGGTGTGTCGATGACGTTCACGGCGTCCTCGTCGTCGAGCAGGTTTTTCTCGTGGTTCGCACCGCCCTGCGGGTCCAGGTTGCCGAAACCGACCTTGTGGCCGCGGCGCTCGAGGCCCCAGGCGATCTCGTCGGCGAACGTCGTCTTGCCGACGCCGCCCTTCTGGTTGACTAGCAGGATGTTCGTCGCCATGTTCTCCCCTTTCTGAATAACGTAGTCATATATTAGCACACTAACATGTGACTACATTAAGTAATTCTAAGACGCAGGTAGAAATACGTGAGCATGTTAAGTGATTAGTATGGTACTACGTTAACGTGCTCATGGCTGTGGGTTGGTTTAACCTACAGCCATCAGATACGGTTACAAGGTCGCTGATTGCGAGACGGAGACCCTTCCGACCGCCGACGCGGCGAGTGGGAACGCAAGGGTAAAAACGCATCGTCGCTGAACCAGTGAGTCAGTATTCTTTAGTTAGATGATGGATATTGAAATTAATTAGCGAGATAATGTGCATATCTCATAATGTATGCGTTTCACCATGAGAGAGAGGGGTCTGTCATGAGCTGGAAACCGAGAAAATGCGTTATCGCCGGTCTCGTGACAACCGGTCCTGGCGGCGGCTTGTTTGCAACCGCAATGACATCGTACCGACTTTTCACTTACATGTTCTAAAAGGCAGTTGCCATGCTGTCGCAGAATCAATCGAGATACTTGGCCACAATCGGCTTTGCCCTGCTTGCATTACTCTTTGCTAGCGACCTTTTGCTGAAACCGCCCAAGGAATTCGTTTCGCTTGCCATATCCTGCATTTCCGCCCTTTACTTTACGGCAACCCTGTTCGTCGGACTAAAGGAGAGGAAAAAAGGCGCAGTCGCCGCATCTGCCGTAGGCGTGGTCATGGCCATTGCCTCATTCTTTATCTGACACATTGGTGATTTAGGGGCGATATCGTAGGAATGCGACCGGGAGAGCCGGGACCATAGGCTCCGGTAAGAACCTTCGCCATGTCCCACGCATCGACCCCGATGATTTCCCCGCCGGACGTCCTGACGGCCACGGCTCGAGCTCTAATACATGAGGTCCCAGCTTGTAATACGTGAACATATGACTACATTAACATGGTCATGTATTACCGAGCGTTATATGCTGCGCCGGATCCGCCCGTCTGTTATCTTGGGGGTGACAGTTTCTTGCAAGGAGACAGCCATGCTCCAGAGTGTCTTTTGATCCGATGGTCAGATCCATCTTGAGAACCAGGTCGGCAGCCAACGTTTCGACCTCACCACGGGCGAAGTGAAAACGGTCATCCCGACCGCTGAGAACATGAGCGCCGTCTTCGGCAAGGATGGCGTGGAGACGGAGATTCAGGTGGGGCAGATGCGCCAAACACTGGGCAAGCCTGGCTTCGATTGGCTGTTTAATAAGCACTACCGGTTGAGTTATTGCAGCATAATCGCAGCTGTAAATATGTGACCATATGACTATGCCAACATGTGTGCACAGTCATATGGTCACAGTTGTAGATCGGTTTAATCTGTGGCCCTTAAGCTGAAGCCGCCTCAACGAACCGTGGCTGGCGAGACGAAAAAGGGGAATCCCTTTTGTGAGATTCCCCTTTCCGAGTCGTTATGCGATTTGCACTACATCTGCTCGCGGCGCTTCTTTTGATCGAGGAAGACGCCGGCTGCCACGAGGACGGTACCGCCGATGACGAACGTCTCGCCGATGAGTCCCGCGCGGTCACCGGTCTGGGCGAGGTTGCCGGGCTGGGCGGTATCCGTGCCGGCGAGGTGCTTCGGGGTGTATGCCGCCTGCTGCTTTGCCGCCTCCTTTGCCTCCTGTCGTGCGATCTCATCGGAAAGCTTCTGCTCCGCTGCGATGCGGTCGGACTTCGCCTGCTCGTAGGCGGCGAGTGCCGCATCATAGCCGGACTGGAGCCCGTCCACCGCGGCCTGCTTCTCGTCCAGGATGGCCTTGGCAGGAGCGACCTTGGCACGTGCCTCGACTGCTGCGGCGAAAAGCGCGTTGAGGGCGTCATCCGCGTTCACATCATGGCCGGAAGCGATCGCCGCGCCGGCATCGATGGAGTTCAGCTTCGACAGCTTGGCGTCTGCCTGCGCCTTTGCCTGCTCGGCGGCGGAGACCAGGGACTCGGCGGCGATGGCATCCGCCTTCGCGGCATCGAGCGCAGCCTTGGTGTCATTGACAGCCTTTACTGCATCCTGCTCGCGCTGCTGTGTCTCTGCGAGCTTCGCGGCAAGACCGGTGAGGATGTCGAGGTTCGACTGTGCGCCCACAAGATCGGTCTGGGAGCCGGTGAGCCTATCGGCGGCAACGCCGGTGTCGGCCTTTGCGGCATCGACGGCACGCTGGGCATCCGCGAGGGCGCGTGCGGTGCCGTTCGCCTTTTGCTTGGCGGCTGCGAGGACTGCCGCCTTCTCGGCCTGGTCGGCTGCCGCCGCGTCATGGACGCTCTTTGCGGTATCGACCGCCTTCTTGGCGTCGGCGACGTCCTGGAAGAACTTCGCGAGGTCGGCGTTCGCATCGTCCACGCCCTGCTGCTTAGCAGCGGTGTCCGCCTTGGCGGAATCCAACTTAGACTGTGCGGTCATTACGGCTGCGTTGGCAGCATCAAAGGCGACCTGCTTCTGCTGGACGGTCGACTTTGCCGTATCGACTGCCGCGTTGGCGGCATCGAGGTCCGATTTCGCCGCATCAAGCTCGGTCTGGGCATCCGTGACGCCCTGCTGCTTGGCGGCGACATCAGCCTTGGTGGCATCGACGGCACGCTGGGCATCGGCAACACCCTGCTTTGCGGCATCGACACCTGCCTGTGCGGAATCCACCGCGACCTGCTTCTGCTGGACGGTTGTGGCGGCGCCGGCGGCTGCCTGCTTCTTGGATGCGAGATCGGCCTTGGCTACGTCGAGTGCGCTCTTGGCGTTCTTGAGGCCGTTGATATAGGAGGTCAGCTTCTGCTCGTACTCGTCGACGGACATGGGATTCATGTTCCAACCGGAGCCTGCCCAACCCAGGTTTGCGGTATCGAAGCTGTCGGTCTTCCAGCCGTTCATGGTTCCCTTGCTGCAGACCGCCATGCCCATATAGCCGATTTCAGGGCTGATGACATGCAGGTAGTGACCGACAGTTGCGGGATATCCGGCAACCTTAAAATGCTGGTTGACATAGGATTCAATCCCACTATGCGACTTGTAGAAGTCTACGGCATCCTTACCGATTAGACCGGTGACGCCATAGAGCTCCTGAACTGCCTGATCGAAGAAAGCCTTTTCTTGGTCCACCCACTGCGGTTTCGGATCGGTTCCATAGTTCCATGCGAGGTTTTCGCCCGTATCAAACTGCATGGAATGCCCAAACTTGACATCGGAATAGTTCGCGTTGACAATCGCCGCCGCAATGAGCTTGTACGTGACCTGGAGCTCAGAGAGACCGACGGACTTGCGGTACTCGTTGATGGACTTCATGTACGGGATTGCTGCGAGCATGTTGTCGAGGCTGGTCGCGTCGAGGCTGTTCCCCACCTCGGTGTAGTCCTTGTATGTGCAGTTCTGGATGATCTCGATGGCTGAATCGGCACCCATGGCACGGAAGAAGCCGATGGCTCCCTGCTTGAGTTGCGCGTCGGCGGAATCGAGTTTCGCCTGTGCCTCGTCGATCTTCTGCTGGGCGGCGGTCACGGCGGCGTCTGCGGTATCCTTTGCGGCCTTGGCGTTCGCAAGCTCTACATCGGCGGCTGCCTTGGCGGACTCAGCGTCCTTGACAGCCTGCTTCGCTGCATCCAGCTTGGCGACGGCGTCGACGTTCGCCTGCTTGGCGGCATCGAGGTCGGCGTTCGCGGCATCGAGTGCGGACTGGGCGGCGTTTACGCCGGATTCGGCATCGGTCGCGGCCTGCTTCTTCGCGGAGAGGGACGCCTGGGCATCATTCAGTTCGGTCTGTGCCGTTGCTGCAGCGGACTGCGCCTGCTCGAGCTCGGACTCGCACTGGGACTGTGTCGCTTGTGCGGCAGCGAGGGCTGCCTCTGCGTCCGCGACCTTCTGTTTTGCCGCATCGTACTCCGGGCCGCTCGCACCGGCCTCGGCTGCGGCGAGGTCGGCTTTCGCCTTCTCGTAGGCGGCGCT
>OHBJ01001710.1_pt1 | contig 15123 bp, 14 predicted proteins | sample 1577241 | NCBI WGS metagenome assembly OHBJ01 (sample SAMEA3541594, study PRJEB24748) | human gut metagenome | biome: human gut; feature: human-associated habitat; material: faeces | place: China | collected 2012
CGCTGATGCAGCTGCTCTTTAGTATCTATCATAGTTCATCATTTATTGACAGAAGGCCGCCCTCGATAAAGGCGGCAATCGCCCGCTTGTTCGCCTCTGACACGCAGCCGCCGTGCGGGATGATCGTGCCGTCGAGGTCGCTGATGATCGTATAGGATTCATATGGTTTCATGGAGTTCTTTCTCCCCTTCTGATTCATGAACGTATTTCCTGACGTCCTCATTATACCATATGTATGTCTCCGCACCACTCACTTCACCTTCACGCTGCGGTCCGACTGGCGCGAGCGGCGGAAAAAAGCAAAGCGCTCTAAGCGCATCTGCCACGACAGCATCATGTGGTGCAAGGTCATGAGCGGGTGATGCAGGAGCATGCGCGGGCCGCCATAGCGCATGATCGTCTGGATCTCTTGGCGCCGCGCCGGCGCGTAGCAGTGTATCGGGCAGACGCTGCAGAAGCTCTTGACCTCCATGCGCGGGCAGGCGGTGATGCGCGCCTCTGCGTAGTGGGCGAGCTCCTCACACTCCGGACAGAGCCCGCTGCGCTTGCCGTGATGGTCATGGCAGTAGATCTCGATGATCTTGGCCACCGTCTCCTGCTCCCGCTGCCGCTTCTTCTCGACATCCATGATATCGCCTCTTTCCTGTATTCCAAGTCCATGTATCTTCTATCGTACCTACTATCGTAACAAAAAAAGAAGAGCAGCGCGTTAACTTTTGTTACGCGCTGCTCCTGTGGATAAGTCGGAGCCTTCCGCACAAGTTATCCACAATTTGCACAGCAGTTATCCACCAAAAGTGTGGATAACTGCTGACTTGTCAAGGTCATATGTCTTCTTTCTTCTGGAAGAATGACAGCACAAGGCCGATTGCCGTCCCGCAGATGGCCGGCACGACCCAGCCCATCGTCAGCTTGTAGAACGGCAGGTAGGCCGTCAGGAGCTGGTTGAGCGGATGAAAGTGGATGCCGGCCGCATTGAGACCGTCGATCAGGGCGAAGACGAGCGTGAGGTTCAGCGCCCAGTGGTAGATGCTCTTGCGCCAGCCGATGACGCGGTCGAACAGCGAGAGGATGACGAAGACGATGACGAGCGGGTAGATCGTCACGAGGAACGGCACGGCCAAGGCGATGATCTGCGTGAGGCCGACATTGGAGACGGCAAAGCTGAAGAACGTAAAGAGAAGCAGCAATCGCTCGTAGGAGACCTTCTTCTTGAGGAGCTGGTTGAAGAACCAGGCGCCGCCTGAGAGCATGCCGCAGCTCGTCGTCAGGCAGGCTAGGATGATGATAGCCGCCAGGAGGCCGTTGCCGGCCGTGCTGAAGAAGATGCTGACGGCGCTCGCGAGCAGCTGGCCGCCGTTAGCTGAATGGCCGAGCACAGCGGCACTCGTCGCACCGAGATACGCGAGTGAGCCGTAGACGCAGGCCATGAGCGTGACGGTGATGAGGCCGGCAATCAGGCAGATGCGGCCGATCGCGCGGTTGTCCGTGACGCCGCGCATGCGCACGGCGTTGACGACGAGCGTACCGATGGCAACCGATGCCAAGAGATCCATCGTCTGGTAGCCGTCCTGGAAGCCCTGCGTGAACGGCGCATCGATGTAGTTGCCCGTCGCCGGCAAGATCGTGCCGAGCGGCGTGGCAAAAGCCTTGATGAACAATACGGCCAGCACGATGAGCAGGACCGGCGTCAGGAGCTTGCCGACGCGATCGATGAGCTTGTTGGGGTTCAGCGAGAGGTAGTACGAAGCGCCGAAGAACAGCGCCGTGTAGACGGCCTGCCCCACCATCAGCGAGTCCTCCTGCAGGAACGGGCGGATGCCGATCTCAAACGAGACGGCTCCTGTTCGCGGCACGGCAAAGACCGGGCCGATGCAGAGGTAGAGCACGACAAGCAGCGCCGTTGCGAACCACGGGTAGGTCCTGCTGTTGATGAGCTCGATGTAGCGGCCGCCCTGCAGCGCGATGGCCGTGATGCCCAGGAGCGGCAGGCCGACGCCCGTCGTCAGGAAGCCCAGCATCGCCAGCGGCGTGCTCGTGCCTGCCGCCTGTCCGAGTGCCGGCGGGAAAATCAGATTGCCCGCGCCGAAGAAGATGGAGAACATCATGAAGCCGATGGTGAGCAGTTCGCTCTTCTTGAATGAATTCATGGATTGATTCCTTTTCCTTTTCATTATTTTCACTTAACTTTTCAGCCAGCGATACTAATTGTATCACAGGATGTACATCTGCGCAAGACCACGTGTCTCTTTGTAAAGGAATCCGAACACAAAGAGCGCCTCTGACCGCGCATATGGTATAATAGAGAAAACGCAGCGAAAAGGAAGTGTCTCCCCATGGCAGAAGAAATCTCGAACGAGAAAAAAGAGAAAAATGCGCCCGTCAGCATCCACAAGGCTCACGGGCAGGAGCAGCAGATCAAGATGGACGTCCTCGACATGGTCAACCGTGCCGAAGACCCGTTCGCCATTATCTACCACCTGGTCAAATGGCTCGGTGAGTTCTCCGGCGAACCCAGTTACGCCAAGTACGTCGAGGACCAGATCCGCGCGGTCTACGGCCTCGCCCTGCAGCATGTCAAGCCCATGCAGGACGAACTCGCTGAAGTCGAGGCGCGCCTCAAGCGCATCGAGGCTGCCTACGAGAAGCCGGAGTTCACCGAAGAGGAACGCATCCGCATCGGCTTCGCGATCCAGCACCACAAGGAGAACATCGAGCGTCTCAAGGTCCTGATCAAGCAGGCCAAGGCCAACCACTCGAAGATGACCATCGAGAAAGACTGACCACATCAAAAAACAGACACAAAAAGAAAGAGGAGACGGCCCACGAGCATTGTGCTCATGCGTCGTTTCCTCTTTCTTTCTATTTGCCTATGTGCGTTATGCGTGTGTTATGCCTCAGTCGAGTACATATACCGTCACATAGCGGCGGCCAAAGTCCATTGCCTGGCCGTAATCCTCCATGCAGAGGTCGATGCGGTCGCCGACGATGGCGCCGCCCGTGTCAGCCGCAATGGCTTCGCCGTAGCCTGGGATGTAGAGGCGCGTCCCGAGCGGGATCACGTCCGTATCGACGGCTGCGATGCCGTACTGGGCCGGCATGCCGGAAGCTGTGATGCCGTCGCCGCCGCCATCCCACGGAAGATATGCCGTCGCTTCCATCGTGTAGACTGCGCTGTAGGGTGTCATGCCATATGAGGTTTCAACCTGTTCTCTTGCTGGTTCCGGTTCGGTGATAGCCTGCGCTGCTGCGCTATCGATCACCGCTATGTCCATATTGCTGTGAATTTTCGCGTCCATGCCCGGCGATGCGGTCACATCGTCCGGATTATAGCCCTGCTCGATGAGGGCGTCTTTGACTGTCTGAGTGCTGGTCAGGACTTCCTTTTTCTGTCCCTGGTAATCAATCGTGATAGGGACCGCTCGATAAATCGTGATGTCTGTGCTTCTGTCGTCGAGTTTCTGTAACTGGTAGGAATCTTTGGCGCTGAGTTTCACGCCAGCTCGTTCAAGTATTGCTTCTGGATTTCTGTGTATTGTGCTGAGTTCAATCGTACGTCCATCGACATGGATCTGTACCTGATGTGCATTGTCGGGTGCGCCAGCGCGCGTGAATCCCGCCGTCATCATGAGCATGATGACCAGCGTCATGCATACCAGGATCTTCTTTTCGGCTTTGTTGTGCAAGGAAATGAGTCGTCTTATACTCATTCAATCCCCCCTTTTTTTGTGATGGGAACCTTAGGAGAACAATTTCAGTATAGCATGGCAAAACGAGCAGTGTCAAACTGCATGGTTCTATTGTCCCACTTGAAGCTGAAATCAACCTGAAAAATGGGAATGAAAAAGTGGTGAGCCGCTCTTTCATCGAGCCACTCACCACTTTTATGTTTTATGCTTATAGACCGTATAATCGGACCGCATTCTCGGTGGTCCTCGCCGCCACTTCTTCCAGCGTCATGCCGCGCAATTCGGCTACTTTCTCGGCGACGAATCGCACATACGCAGGTTCGTTCCGCTTGCCGCGCATCGGCACTGGCGCCATGTATGGGGCATCCGTCTCAACGAGCAGGCGTTCCATCGGCACGGCCTTGACGATCTCCGGCAGCTTCGCCGCGTTCTTGAAGGTCAGCGGACCGTCGACGCCGATGTACCAGCCCATCTTGATGAGCTCTCTGGCCATCTCATAGCTGCCTGAGTAGCAATGCAGGACGCCGCGGATGCCCTTTCCCTCTTTCTTGAGGATGGCGAGCGTGTCGCCGTGGGCGTCGCGGTCGTGGATACAGACGGGCATGTGCAGCTCACGCGCAAGGTCAAGCTGGCGGATGAAGATGCGACGCTGGAGTTCGCGCCGTTCCGCATCCTTTTCCCAGTAGTAGTCGAGGCCAATCTCACCAATGGCGACGACCTTGGGCATGTCCGTCCAGCCCGCGAGGATGTCGTCCTCGCGCGAGGTCATCTCAAAGGCTTCCTCCGGATGGATGCCGACGCCGGCGTAGAGACCGTCGTAGGCCTCGGCTAGGTTGACAGCTGCCTCTGATGAGGCGAGCGTATCGCCCATGTTGACCATGCGCGTGACGCCGGCCGCTCTGGCACGCTCCACCGTCTCTTTGACATCGTCCTGGAACTTCGCGTCATTGAGATGCGTGTGCGTGTCGACGAGTTCGATGCCCATCAGCGCACCTCGGTACCCGCCGGCATGTTGACCTCGAGCACCTTGAGCCCCTTGCCGTCGCTGGCTGCCAGGATCATGCCCTCCGAGACGACGCCGCGGAGTTTGGCCGGCTTGAGGTTGGCGACGAGCACGACGTGCTTGCCGACGAGCTCATCAGGCTGGTAGAACTGCGCGATGCCCGAGACGACCTGGCGCTGCGGCTGGCCCTCGCCGAGGCTCAGCTGGAGCTTCAGCAGCTTGTCGGCCTTCGGCACCGGCTCGGCTGCCACGACTTCTGCCACGCGCAGCTTGACCTTGCCGAAGTCCTCGATGCCAATCACGCCGGGCACCTCTTCCTTCGGCTCTGCCTTCTTCTGCTTAACGGCCTTCTCCTGCTTTGCCTTCTTGGCAGGCTTCTCCTCTGCCTCTTTCTCGACTTCGATGCGCGGGAAGAGCTGCTCCGGCTCACCGACCTTGAGTCCTGCTGGCACGCCGCCCCACGACTCGATGTCCTCGATGGGGACATCCTTGAACGCCTGTGGCAGGTTGAGCTGCTTCCAGATGCGCTCTGCCGTGACCGGCATGAACGGGGAGATCAGCACGCTGATGACGCGCAGGGATTCCGCCAGATTGTACATGACGTTGGCAAGTTCCTGCTTCTTGGCAGGGTCTTTGGCCAGAGCCCATGGCGTCGTCTCGTCGATGTACTTGTTCGCACGGCTGATGAACGCCCAGACCTTCTTGATAGTGGCAGAGAGCTGCATGTCCTTCATGTTCTTCTCGAAGAAGTCCACCGTCTCCTTGGCGTCCGCCTTGAGCGACTTGTCGACTTCGCTCTCGCCCTGCGGTGCGAGCAGGACGCCATTCTGGAACTTGATGGTCATGTTGAGCGTGCGGTGCAGCAGGTTGCCGAGATCGTTCGCGAGGTCGCTGTTGATGCGCTGGATCAGGGCATCGCGCGAGAAGTTGCCGTCCTGGCCGAGGTTGATCTCGCGCAGCAGGAAGTAGCGGATGGCATCGGCGCCGAATTCGTCGATAAGACCATTCGGATCGACGACATTGCCCTTGGACTTTGACATCTTGTCGCCGTCGACGATGAGCCAGCCGTGGCCATAGACCTTCTTCGGCAGCGGCAGGTCGAGCGCCATGAGGATGCACGGCCAGATGATCGTGTGGAAACGCACGATCTCCTTGCCGACGAGGTGCAGGTCAGCCGGCCAGTACTTGTGGAACTTCTCCGGGTCGTCGAGGAAGCCGATCGGCGTCAGGTAGTTCGTCAGTGCGTCGAACCAGACGTAGATGACGTGCTTCGGATCGATGGGGACCGGGATGCCCCAGTTGAACGAGGTGCGCGAGATGCAGAGGTCGTCAAGGCCCTGCTTGATGAAGTTGATCATCTCGTTGCGGCGCGAGACCGGCTGGATGAAGTCCGGATGGTCCTCGATGTACTGCAGCACGCGGTCCGCATACTTGCTCATCTTGAAGAAGTACGCCTCCTCGGAGACTTCCTGCACCGGGCGGTGGCAGTCCGGACAGCAGCCGTTCTCGTCGAGCTGGTGTTCCGTCCAGTAGCTCTCGCACGGCGTGCAGTAGAGGCCTTTGTAGGCACCCTTGTAGATGTCACCCTTCGCGTAGATGCGGTTGAAGATCTCCTGCACGACGCGCTCGTGGCGCTTCTGCGTCGTGCGGATGAAGTCATCGTTGCTGATGTGGAGGCGTTTCCAGAGATTCTGGAAGCCCGCCACGATCTTGTCGACATACTCGATTGGCGTGACGCCAGCCTCTTCGGCCTTCTGCTGGATCTTCTGGCCGTGCTCGTCCGAGCCCGTCAGGAAGAAGACATCGTCGCCGATGAGGCGATGGAAGCGCGCGATTGAATCCGCGATCGTCGTGCAGTAAGCGTGTCCGATGTGGAGCTTGGCACTCGGATAGTAGATCGGCGTCGTGATGTAGAATGGTTTCTTTTCCGTCATGAAAGTTCCTCCCCGTCAGGCGCTAATGGAACGCCTGCGTAAAATTCACTGGATCCTTGCGAATCGATTGTGTTCACTATATTATAAAACAATTTTCCGCAAATGGAAATAAGCGCGGCTCACTTGAGGCAGGCTTCGAAGATGAACTGGTTGGCAAGCACGTTCATGTTCGCCGAATTGATGTCGGCCGCCTCGCCGAGGGCCTGCCATGCCTTCTCGTACTTCTTCTGCCGGATGTAGGCGACGGCCTGCGCGTTCTTGGCATCGGCCGTCTGCGGCGTCAGGCGCAGCGCCTCCTGGAAGTCAGCGAGTGCCTCCGACTCCTTCTTCTGGTCCAGCGCGATGAGGCCGCGGTTGTACCAGGCCTGCATGAACTCCGGACTGAGCTTCAGCAGCGCATCGTAGGTCTTGAGCGCATCCTTGTGCCTGCCCTCGCGCTGCTGTGTTATAGCGAGGTTGTAATGCGCAGCCATCGAGTCGGACTTGAGCCCGACTGCCTGCCGGAAGTCCGACTCGGCCTGCTTGTAATCAGCGCGGTTGAAGTAGACGATGCCGCGGTACAGGTAGGAATTGGCCTCATCCGGCATCTGGCGGACCTTCTTCTCTGCGGCGGCCAGCGATGCGTCGGAGCCGTCCGGCGCCTGTGCCTGCTGCCAGAGATAGAGGATCTCCTGGCCGTAGCGCGTGCCAGGCACGGCCCAGACGCCGTTGAGCCCCGTCCACTTCGTGATGTGGCCGTGGATGTCGGGGCGGTTGCGGACGACGTGGTTGTAGCGCGGGTCGACGATCGCGCTGTGCGGCCGCTCCTGCGTGGCGTAGGCCATGAGGTGCTGGATGTGGGCGCGCACACCGAGCTGCGGCGTCGCGAAGCTCGCGCCCGGCTCGCGGTTGCCCGTCGCGCCGAGGCCGCAGAAGTTGTTCTGTTTGGGCGAGACATCGCCGCCATAGGCGAAGAAGCCCGTCTCCTTCAGGGCCTGGCAGAGCGCGATGTCCGGCCGGATGCCCTCGCGCCCGGCCTCCTCATAGTAGTAGCGGACGATGTCCTCGACCGAGCAGTTGAGCTTCGGCTGCGGGTTGCGCTTCTCGATGTAATGGACCATCTGCTCTTCTGATGCTTCGGCCGCGCCCATGATCGTGATGGTGTCGGCAGCGGCCTCCGCCTCGAGCATCGGTTCCTCGTAGGCCGGCGCCAAGCGCCACTTGACGCTGTCCATCGCCCGACGGTTGACCTTGCCCGCCATCTTCTCGGGGAACGAAGGCCGCCCCGGTATCGTGCGCACCGATGCAGGGACTGCCGCCTTGACCGGAGCAGCAGACGTCGAGGCCGCCGTCGCTACCGTCGAGGCGGTCGCTGCGGCAGCCTGGGCCGTCATCGGCATGAGCATGGACGGCAGCGAATAGAACGAGGCCCCGCAGAGTGCAGTGGCCAGCATCACACGCGAAATCTTCATAGAAACCTCCAATTTGTCATTTATCGTTTTTGACCATTATACCATATAAAAATGCCCTCCGCCGCTTGCGCTTTGGAGAGCATTAAGGATCTCATCATTCTGGTATTTTGCAGGGGCCTGTCGATTCGCGCGTGATCAAGATATTCTCAAGCGTGATGCGCTTGCTCTGGCCGCCGTGGATCATCTCGACGAGCACGGCCGCAGCATTGCTGCCGAGCTGGAACATATTCTGGTCCATCGTCGTGATCTGCGGTTCCACGAGCTTTGAGAGCGTGATGTTATCGAAGCCGATGACCGAGATGTCCTCCGGCACGCTGAGGCCGAGGCGCTTGCAGGCGCGGATGGCACCTGTTGCCATGAGGTCGTTGCAGCAGAAGATTGCCGTCGGGTCAAGCGTCGGTATTGTCTTCATGAGCTTGACGCGCGCGGATGTCACCGTATCGATGTTGTTGCCCTCGCCGATGTCGACGATATGGTCCTCATCAAAGAGGCCGCGCTCGGTCATGAAAGCGCGATAGGCCCTCTCCTTGACCGTATAGGAATCGGAATTCTCACCGCGGACGAAGAGGATGCGCTTGTGGCCGAGCCCCGTCAGGTACTCAAGAGCTTGCCGCGTGCCGAGCGCCTCGTCGTTGGCGACGTAGGAGACATTCGGGATGCGGTGGTAGCCATTGATGAAGACGAGCGGCACGCGCTTGACGATGCGGCGGTAGAAGTCCTCGCGCAGGCCTTGCGTGTTCGGACTGATGACGATGATGCCGGAGACACTGCGCGAGACGAGCGCATTGATACACTCCATCTCGAGTTCCGGATCATTCTGTGCACAGTTCAAGAGCAGGGAATACCCCTGGCGGCGCATGGACTTCTCGATGCCATCGATGACCTCTGCGAAGAACATGTTGTAGAGGCCGGGCACCACGACGCCAATCGTCGAGGAATGGCGCGTGTTGAGCTCGCGGGCCTGCACATTCGGCACGTACTGCAGCGCATTGATGGCCGCCTGGACGCGCTCCCGCGTCTCCGGCTTGACGGGATAGTTCCCGTTGACCACACGCGATACCGTCGCCACCGAAACGCCTGCCTCCTTGGCTACATCCACGATCGTGGCTTTCTTCTTCATTTCCATTGGTGTTCCCTGCTTTCTTTGGATCTGGAGACTCGTCCTCAATCCTCAGCAGCAGTTGCGACAAAGCGATCAAACGCTTCCATGCCCTTTGCGTCACGCTTGTAGACGCCAGCATGGGTGAGAACAATCTCGAATACCTTACCGATCTCTTCCTGGAGGATGCCTTCTACATTCTCCTGCGAGACCTCTGGATACTTCTCGCGGAGCATCTTGTACCAGTCTGCATGGCTGGCAATCTCCGGCATGCCCGAGATGTCAGGCGTACCCTTGACGAGCTCTGCGCCGAGGAGAGCCATCTCCTTCTTGAGGCGGGCTGGCAGCACAGCGAGGCCCATGACCTCGATGAGGCCGATGTTCTCCTTCTTGATATGGTGCACTTCGGCATGCGGATGGAAGAGTCCGAGCGGATGCTCCTTCGTCGTGCGGTTGTTGCGCAGCACGAGGTCGAGCTCGTAGAGGCTGCCGCGGCGGCGCGCAATCGGCGTGATCGTGTTGTGCGGTGTGCCGTCCGTCTCTGCGAGGATCTCGACACTCGGGTCGCTGTACTTGCGCCATGCGCCGAGAATCTTCTCGGCGAGATCAGCCAGCTCTTCGCGGTCCTCGCCCTGCAGGCGGATCGTCGACATCGGCCATTTGACGCGGCCGACCTTGATGTTCTCAAAGCCCGGGAAGGTGTACGTCTTCTCGATTGGCGCCTTGGCCATCGCGAAGGTGTAGCGGCCGCCCTGGTAGTGGTCGTGCGAGAGGATGGAGCCGCCGACAATCGGCAGGTCTGCATTCGAGCCGAGGAAGTAGTGCGGGAAGATCGTCACGAAGTCCAGGAGATTCTCGAAGCTCTTGCGCGAGACCTTCATCGGCACGTGCTTGCGATTCAGGACAATGCAATGTTCATTATAATACGTGTAAGGGGAATACTGCAAGAACCAGCGGTGTGCGGAGAGGCGCAGCGGAATCAGGCGGTGCGTCTCTCGCGCCGGATGACCCGGATGGCCGGCATATCCTTCGTTCTCGCGGCAGAGCAGGCATTTCGGGTAGCCAGACGACGGCGCGAGCTTTGCCTTGGCGATGTCGCGCGGGTCCTTCTCCGGCTTCGAGAGGTTGATCGTGATGTCGAGGTCACCGTACTCCGTCGCCGTCTTCCAGATGATGTTCTTATCGATGCGGTCCTTGCGGATGTAGTTCGACGCGATGCTCATCTTGTAGAACTCGTCCGTCGCGGCCTTCGGGCTGCGAGCGTAGTCGCTGCGGAAGCGGCGCACGACCTCAGACGGGCGCGGCATCACGCAGTCCATGATGCGCGTGTCGAAGAGATCGCGGTTTTCCGTCGTGTTCTCGATGAGCCCCTTCTCAGCGGCGTAGTCGAGCATGTTCTCGAGGATTGGCATCGCCGTCGGCAGCTTCTCGTCGACGAACTCCGGCTCGAATGCGTCTACCTTGAGGACGTCGAGCAGGCGGTTGGCTGCATAGTAGTAGTCGTCCTCATTGATCAGCATGTTCTGCTTGGCAAAATTCAACAAGCGGTTGATTTCCGTATTGATGGACATGATTTTCCTTCCTTTCGGATTTTCTCGGCTCTCGGCTCCTGAAGAGCCGCTGTCTTATTTCTCGTAGCCGTTCGGGTGCTTCTGATGCCAGGTCCAGGCCGTGCCGATGACCTGCTCGACATTCGTGTAGCGCGGCTTCCAGCCGAGGATCTTGCGGGCTTTCTCCGAAGATGCGATGAGCTGGGCCGGGTCGCCAGCGCGGCGTGCGCCCATCTCGACCTTGATGTCCTTGCCCGTCGCCTTCTTGGCTGCCTCGATCATCTCTTTGACCGAGAAGCCCTTGCCATTGCCGAGGTTGAAGATGTTGCTCTCGCCGCCCTTGCGCAGGTACTCGAGTGCCAGCACATGAGCGTCGGCGAGGTCGATGACGTGGATGTAGTCGCGCAGGCACGTGCCGTCCGGCGTCGGATAATCATCGCCGAACACCGTGATGTGGTCGCGCTTGCCGAGCGGAACCTGCAGGATCAGCGGAATGAGGTGCGTCTCCGGGTTGTGGTCCTCGCCGATGGAGCCATCGTCGAGTGCGCCGGCTGCATTGAAGTAGCGCAGCGAGACGTAGCGGATACCGTCAGCGCGGCTGACCCACTTCATCATCTTCTCCATCGTGCGCTTCGACTCGCCGTACGGGTTCGTCGGCTCCGTCGGGTCGTCTTCCATGATTGGCACGCGCTTCGGCTCGCCGTAGACGGCAGCCGTCGACGAGAAGACGATCTTGTCGACGTGGTTGCGCACCATCGACTCGAGCAGCACCTGCATGCCGTAGACGTTGTTGTTGAAATACTTCAAGGGTTTCTGGACGCTCTCGCCGACGAGGGAGTTCGCCGCAAAGTGAATGACGGCCTCGATGTCGTTCTCCGTGAAAATCTTGTCGAGAATGGCCGCATCGCGGATATCGCCCTCATAGAACTTCGCTTTCGGATTCAGGGCATCGCGGTGACCCGTCTGCAGATTGTCGACGATGACGACATCTTCGCCCTTCTCCACGAGCTGATGAACTGCATGAGAACCGATATAGCCAGCGCCGCCACAAACCAGAATAGACATATGTAATCTTCTCCTTTTTTCTTTCATGATACAACAGATTGCACCTGGAAATCTGACTGAGATGTTAACTTCTTGTTAAACCAACCTTGCCTGCATCACGCTTCAATGCGATGCGTGCCGTCCGAGATGCTGGCCACGACGAAGCTCGGTGCATAACCGATTTTCTCCGTGTACTGCTCGCCGACGTTCTTCTTGAAGGCTTCGATCGCGTCTTTCTTGACGAGGCTGACCGTGGAGCCGCCGAAGCCTGCGCCCGTCATGCGCGAACCGATGACACCGTCCTGCTGCCATGCGATCTCTGCGAGCGTGTCGAGCTCCTTGCCCGTCACTTCGTAGTCGTCGCGCAGCGAGAAGTGCGACTCGTTCATCAGGCGGCCGAACTCCTTCACATCGTTGTTCTCGAGAGCCTTGACAGCGTCGAGCGTGCGGTTGTTCTCGTAGACAGCGTGGCGTGCGCGGTGGCGCTCGAGGACTTCCTCGATGTGGCCGGCAATCTGATTGAACTCATCGTTGCCGAGCTCACCGAGAGCCTTGAGGTCCGGCTTGACTTCCTTGAGCTCATTGAGCGCATGCTCGCACTGTGCGCGGCGAACATTGTAGGCCGAAGATGCGAGGCTGTGCGGCTTATTCGTGTTCGTGATGACGATGCTCGCATCCTCGAGCGCGATCTTGCTGTAGCGATAAGCGAGCGTGTTGCAGTCGAGCAGGATAGCGCAGTCCTTCTTGCCCATGCCGACAGCGAACTGGTCCATGATGCCGCAGTTGACGCCGACGAACTGGTTCTCGGCCTTCTGCGAAAGCTTGACCATCTCGATCATGTCAAGGCCAAAGCCGAATGCTTCATTGAGGATGACCGACGTCAGGACCTCCAGAGAAGCCGAAGAGGAAAGACCAGCGCCCGCCGGCAGCGTGCCGTAGATCAGGATGTCGAAGCCGTGCGTGGCCTTATGGCCGGCCTTCTCGAAGACATCGACGACGCCCATCGGATAGTTCGCCCAATCCTTGGCAGCGTCGTAGGAAAGGCCCGTCATCGGGAATTCGATGATGCCCTTGTCTGCGAGGTTCATCGAGTAGATGCGCGTCGTCATATCCTTGCGGTCTGCAACGACAGCATACGTGCCGAGCGAGATTGCGCACGGGAAGACGTGGCCGCCGTTGTAATCCGTATGCTCGCCGATCAGGTTGACACGGCCCGGGGAGAAGTAGCTGCGCTCAGCCTGGCCACCGAACTGCTTCGTGAATTCCTGTTTCATCGTCGCTAAGATTTCCATTTTGTAACCCTCCATCTTTTCTGTAACCCTACATCGCCTTGCGTCCCGATTGGACGGCTCGCTGCTTTGGATACAAGCGCTTACCGGGTCAATACAGCACGGTAAACGTTTTCTTATAGCCCCTAAAAGAGGGTGCAAACCCGATTATTTACCGATTTGCACCTTCTTTTTTCTTGTTGTCTCTAGTTTACCGCTTCTGTCTTGTATTGTCAAGTATTATTGTAAACGTTTTCTTGAATTGTTTCTATGGCACAAAAAAGACCAGGCAAATGCCTGGTCTTCTATAACTGATTTCTATTGTGCTCATGAGTCCGCCTGCAGCAAGGCATTGTAGACATCACGGCGCGCGATGCCGAGCCGCTTGGCCGCCTCGCGCATCGCGTCCTTCTTGCTGAGCCCGCTCTCCATGAGTGCATGGCAGAGCACGACGGGGTCTTTCACCGTCTCCTCTTCTGGCGCCTGTTCGCCCGAGAAGCCCTCGACGATCAGCACGTACTCGCCGCGCGGCTCCTGCTCCTCATAGTACGAGCAGAGCTCCTGCAGCGTGCCGCGGCGGAACTCCTCATAGCGCTTCGTGAGCTCGCGGCCGAAGGCGGCGCGGCGCCCGCCGCCTAGTACCTCAGCGAGCTGGCGCAGAGTCGCGCGCAGGTGATGCGGTGCCTCGTAGAAGATCAGGGTCTCGCGATGGCCCTTGACCTCCTCGAGGACTTCTTTCTGCTTCTTGGCCGTCTTGGGCAGGAAGCCGACAAAGGTGAAGCGCGTCGTGTCGAGACCGGAGCAGATCAGGGCCGAGAGCCCTGCATTGCAGCCCGGCAGCGGCGAGACGCGGATGCCCGCCTCGATGGCGAGCATGGCGAGGTGGCTGCCCGGGTCGCAGATGCCCGGCAGTCCCGCATCGCTGACGCAGATGAGGTCGTGTCCCTGCATCAGCCATTCGATGAGCTCTGGCCCCTTCGTGAATTTATTGTGCTCGTGGTAGCTCGTGAGCTTTGTGTGAATGTCGAAGTGCGTGAGGAGCTGACGCGTGTGGCGCGTATCCTCCGCCGCAATGAGCTCCACCTCGCCGAGCATGCGCACCGCGCGGTACGTCATGTCCTCGAGATTGCCGATTGGCGTCGCGCAGAGGTAGAGCGTGCCTGCGGCATCCGTTCTCTTCTCATCTTCTTGTTGCTTCATGTCTCTTCTCCTGCATCCTGCATGCCGTAGATGGCCAGGATCTCCTCCGTATAGCTGCCGTCCTCCCGATGCACGATGAGAGGCGGCATGACCTTGAGGCCGCCCGGCGCTGCACCGACGACGGCCTCGATGAGCATCATATTCGGCGCCTTGTCCGCCTTCGGCTGCACCATGCGCAGCCGCTTGGGCTCCATCTGGTGCTCGTGCATCGCGACGATGATCTCGCCGAGCCGTTCCGGCAGGTGGACCATCGCAAAGCGGCCGCCGAACTTCAGCGCGTAGCGCGCTGCACAGACGACGTCTGTAAGGGTTGCTGTGAACTCATGGCGTGCGCGCGCGACGCCGCTCATCTTGTTGACCTGGCCGTGTGCCACAGGGCGGTACGGCGGGTTGGCCAGCACGACGTCGAATGACTCCGCCGGGTAGAGCGAGCGGATGGCCCGGTAATCGCCCTCTTTGACGGCGATCTTCTCTTCCAGCTCATTCATATGGACATTGCGCGCGGCGAGCTCAGCCATGACGGGACTTATTTCCACTGCCTCGACGTGCGCGACTTCATCCACTATGAGCAGCGGGATGACCCCCGTGCCCGTGCCGAGCTCCAGCACGCGCTGCCGCGAGCGGTAGCGCGGGAAGTGGGCCAGAAGGACCGCATCGAGCGAGAAACAGAACTCCCTCGTATTCTGGATGATCTTGCGGCCACTCCTCATAAGGTCATCGAGCCGCTCGTGCTCGCCGAGCGCGACTTCTCTCATGACGGCTGGTCCTGGCGGCCCGCATCCTTCGGCTGACCGCCCTCGCGCTTCTCGCGCGGTACCTTCGGCCGGCGCGCATTATGCAGCCGGCTCTGGCGTTCGCCGCTGCGGTTATCGCGCGGACGGCGGC
>OHBJ01001713.1_pt1 | contig 15118 bp, 12 predicted proteins | sample 1577241 | NCBI WGS metagenome assembly OHBJ01 (sample SAMEA3541594, study PRJEB24748) | human gut metagenome | biome: human gut; feature: human-associated habitat; material: faeces | place: China | collected 2012
ATATGGAGCCCATATTTTTCATGGTGGAGTATACCGGCTGTATGTTAATATGGAGTACCCGTGTAGTGGTGCCGTCACACCCGACACCGGCACAGGAAGAGACGTTGGAGACATTGCATTTTGCGGCAATGCTGGCCCCCGGTTATCATAGAGAACAGGTGGGACCGGTCTACGAGGAATGCGTCAGAAGAGCAAAAGAACTGCACTAGAAAGGGAACGACAAAATGGCATTTACACATCTTCATGTTCATACAGAATATTCGCTGCTGGATGGATCCAATAAGATCAAAGAGTATGTGGCCAGAGTCAAAGAGCTGGGAATGAACAGTGCGGCAATTACCGACCATGGTGTCATGTACGGTGTAATCGATTTTTACCGTGCCGCGAGGGAAGCCGGCATCAAGCCAATCCTGGGCTGCGAGGTGTATGTGGCGCCGAATTCCCGTTTTGACAAAGAACTGACCGGCGGAGAGGATCGCTATCATCATCTGGTGCTGCTGGCAGAGAATAATACCGGTTATGCGAATCTGATGAAAATCGTCAGCCGTGGCTTTACGGAAGGATATTATTATAAACCCCGTGTGGATATGGAAGTGCTGCAGGAGTTCCACGAGGGAATTATCGCATTGTCTGCCTGCCTTGCAGGTGAAGTGCCCCGGTTTATTCTGAAGGGAATGAAGGACGAAGCGAGAAAAGCGGCTCGCAAATACGAGGCCTGCTTCGGCAAGGGCAATTATTTTCTGGAACTGCAGGATCACGGTATCCCGGAGCAGCGTACGGTGAACATGGAACTGCTCCAGATGAGCAGAGAACTGGACATTCCGCTGGTAACCACCAACGATGTGCATTACACCTATGCTGAGGATGCGATTCCCCACGATATTCTGCTGTGTCTGCAGACCGGCAAAAAGCTGGCGGACGAGGATCGCATGCGTTATGAGGGCGGTCAGTATTACGTCAAGAGCGAAGAGGAAATGAAGGGACTGTTCCCCTATGCCTGGGAGGCAGTGGAGAATACCCAGAGGATCGCAGACCGATGTAATGTGGAGATTGAATTCGGCGTGACGAAGCTGCCGAAATACGATGTGCCGGAGGGGTACGATTCCTGGAGCTACTTAAATAAGCTCTGCGATGACGGACTGGCAGAACGCTACGGCGACGGTGATCAGCCCGCCGGAGAGACCGGACAGACGCTCAGGGAGCGCCTGGATTATGAACTTGGCGTTATTCAGAGAATGGGATATGTGGACTACTTCCTGATCGTGTGGGATTTCATCAATTATGCGAAGGAGCACGGGATCCCCGTGGGACCGGGACGAGGCTCCGCGGCGGGAAGTATCGTGGCATATTGCCTGAAGATCACCAACATCGATCCGATTCATTACAATCTGCTGTTTGAACGATTCCTGAATCCGGAACGTGTCTCTATGCCTGATATTGACGTGGATTTCTGCTTTGAACGGAGACAGGAGGTCATCGATTATGTGGGCAGAAAATACGGCAATGACAAGGTGGTACAGATCGTCACCTTCGGTACTCTGGCGGCGAAAGGTGTCATCCGCGATGTGGGCCGTGTCATGGACCTGCCCTATGCGTTCGTGGATTCTATTGCCAAAATGGTGCCGAACGAACTGAACATTACACTGAGCAGAGCACTGGAGATGAATCCGGAATTCCGCAAGCTCTATCAGGAGGACGAACAGGTCCACCATCTGATCGATATGTGTAAGCGACTGGAGGGACTGCCCAGACATACCTCTATGCATGCGGCCGGTGTCGTGATCTGTCAGAAATCCGCAGACGAATTCGTGCCGCTGTCCAGAGGCTCTGATGGTTCCATCGTTACCCAGTTTACCATGACGACGCTGGAAGAACTGGGCCTGTTGAAAATGGACTTTCTGGGACTGCGTACCCTGACCGTGATCCATGATGCTGTAAAATTCATAGAGAATACCACCGGCAGACACATTGATGTGGATGCCATAGATTATAATGACCCGAAAGTACTGGCTTCCATCGGCACCGGCAGAACGGAAGGTGTGTTCCAGCTGGAAAGTGCCGGGATGAAGAGCTTCATGAAGGAACTGCGCCCTCAGAATCTGGAGGATGTAGTGGCCGGTATTTCTCTGTATCGTCCGGGTCCTATGGATTTTATCCCGAAGTATATCCAGGGGAAAAACCATCCGGAGGATGTGACCTATGCCTGTCCTCAGCTGGAGCCGATCCTGAAACCCACCTACGGCTGTATCGTATACCAGGAGCAGGTAATGCAGATCGTCCGTGACCTGGCGGGATATACTCTGGGCCGAAGCGACCTGGTGCGCCGTGCCATGAGTAAAAAGAAGCAGGCCGTCATGGAAAAAGAGCGGGCGAACTTCATCTACGGCAATCCGGAGGAGAATGTCCCCGGCTGTATCGCCAACGGCATTGATGAACAGACCGCAGGACAGATCTACGATACCATGATGGATTTCGCCAAGTATGCGTTTAACAAGTCCCATGCGGCTTGTTATGCGGTGGTGGCTTATCAGACGGCGTATTTAAAATACTATTATCCCGTAGAATTCATGGCGGCACTGATGACCTCCGTCATCGATAACCCGAAAAAAGTATCGGAGTATATTTTGAACTGCCGGAACATGAATATCGCCATTCTGCCGCCGGATGTAAATGCGGGAGAAGCCGGATTCTCTGTGACAGACGGCAAGATCCGCTATGCCCTGACGGCCATCAAAGGTGTGGGACGTCCGGTCATCGACAGCCTGGTGCAGGAGCGTAAGGAGAGAGGCCCCTTCACAAACCTGAAGGACTTCATCACCCGCATGTCTGACAAAAAAGAGATGAATAAGCGGGCCATTGAGAACCTGATCAAAGCAGGAGCCATGGACGGACTGGGCGGCACCAGAAAACAGTTCATGAGCGTCTATGTGCAGATCGCGGATCACATCGCCCATGACAAGAAAAACAACCTGGCAGGACAGATTTCCCTGTTTGATATCGCCGGCGAAGAAGATAAGGAAGAATTTGATATCCGGATGCCGAATGTAGGTGAATACAGCAAGGAAATGCTGCTTGGCTTTGAAAAAGAGGTCCTGGGTGTCTATGTCAGCGGTCATCCTTTGGAGGAATACCAGGAGCTGTGGCAGAACTGCATCAGCAATACCGCCGGAGACTTTGCACTGGATGAAGAGTCCGGAGAGGTGGAACTGGTCAAGGATCAGGCGAATGCAGTCATCGGTGGACTGATCGTGGACAAAAACGTAAAATACACCAAGAACGACAAGATCATGGCATTTTTAAATGTGGAGGATCTGATCGGCAACGTGGAAGTCGTGGTATTTCCCCAGGTATACGAGCGCTACAACACTTTGCTTACAGAGGATGCCAAAGTGTTCATCCGGGGCAGAGTGTCCCTGGAAGAGGACAAGGACGGCAAGCTGATCTGCGACCAGATCATCAGCTTTGAGGATGCACAGGCAGCCAGAGCGGCGAACCAGCCTCTGTTCCCAAGGAATTACGGAGGCCGGGGAGGCAGCCGCGGCGGATCCTATGGAAATGGGAACGGCAGCGGGCAGCAGCCGGTCGGTGCCATGCCAGGCGGACAGACAGGCCGAACAGTGGAACAGACACAACCGGGTCAGCGGCCGCAGAACGCCGGAACCGCGCAGAAAAAAGGCATGCCCGCGGGGGCCTGGATCCAGTTTCCCAATATGGAAGCCTATAAGGCCAGAGAACAGGAATTGTTACAGGCCATCGCTGACTCCGACGGCAATGACGATGTGGTGATCTACCTGAGGGATATTAAAAACATCAAGATCCTGCCTGCAAATCGCAGGGTAAAAGCCGATGAGACATTAATGGAAAAGCTTGCATCGCAGTTTGGAAAAGAAAATGTTAAATTTATAACGAAACCTATTGAAAACCGCTCAAAAATAGATTAAAATAAAGAATCGAGAAGAGAAAATTATTCGTTCGTTTACTTAGGAGGTAACAGTCATGGCAAAAGAGATTAAGACGATCGGCGTACTGACCAGCGGCGGTGATGCACCGGGAATGAACGCTGCTATCCGTGCAGTTGTTCGTACAGCCATTGCAAGAGGACTGAAGGTTAAGGGTATTAAAAAAGGTTATCAGGGTCTTTTGAATGAAGAGATCGTAGATATGGAAGCCAAGGATGTATCCGATATCATTCAGCGCGGTGGTACGATCTTAGGAACCGCACGTTGTCTGGAGTTCAAGGAAGCGGAAGGACAGAAGAAGGGCGCTGAGATCTGTAAAAAGCACGGTATCGACGGTATCGTTGTCATCGGTGGTGACGGTTCCTATCGTGGTGCACAGGCTCTGTCCAGACTGGGCATCAACACCATCGGCCTTCCCGGAACCATCGACCTGGATATCGCATGTACTGAGTACACCATCGGCTTCGATACCGCAGTGAACACTGCAATGCAGGCTATTGATAAAGTTAAGGATACCTCTTCCTCTCACGAGAGATGCAGTATCATCGAGGTAATGGGCAGAAATGCCGGATACATTGCTCTGTGGTGCGGTATTGCCAACGGCGCCGAGGATATCCTGCTTCCCGAGAAGTACGATTACAACGAACAGAATATTATCAATAATATCATTACCAACCGTAAGCATGGCAAGACCCATCACATCATCATCAATGCCGAGGGAATCGGACATTCCACTTCCATGGCACGCCGTATCGAGGCAGCTACCGGTATTGAGACCCGTGCTACGATCTTAGGTTACATGCAGCGTGGAGGAAGCCCTACTGCGAAGGATCGTTACTATGCATCTATCATGGGTGCTTACGCAGTAGACATCATGCTGGAAGGCAAGACCAATCGTGTCGTTGGTTACCAGCACGGTGAATTCATCGATTTCGATATTGAGGATGCACTGCAGATGGAGAAGGGTATCAACGATTATCAGTTCGAGGTATCTCATTTACTTTCCATCTAATTTAACAGTTCAGACATCATGAATAGAAAATATGCGTGGGTGCTTGCACACTACGCATATTTTTCTACTCATGATGAGCGGAGCGCACTCTTATGAAATAAAAGATGAGCCGCTGGCGGCGTTGACTGCGAAGCAGGCACTTTTATGAATAAGAGTGTCTGAACGGATACGAAGACAAAGGCGTTTCCCATTGCGTGGAAGCGCCTTTTTGACTATAATAAACTCATCCATAGAATGCATCACGTCTGCTTGCAGACAGGGGATGCATTCTATGAGAGGAGTAAACAGACATGAGTATGAAGGACGATAGTCCGGAATACGAATGGATGTTGCGATTTTGAGAGTGCGTAGCACGAAAAATCGCATTATTATGCATTATTATGGATATATAGCAGGGAGCAGACAGATATGATCACAAGCAGCAACAATGCAAAAGTAAAACAGGTCGTGCAGTGGCAGACGAAGGCGAAGGAACGGCGTAAGGATCACGTATTCCTGGCGGAGGGCGTCAGGATGTGTGAGGAAGCGCCGGTAAAAAGCGTAAGAGAGGTCTATCTCACAGAAGAACTGGAGCAGAAGCTCCGCCGGAACGCACAGAACGGCGATACTGCATTCTGGGATAAGCTTCAGCAGACCGGCTATGAGACCGTATCCCCGGAGGTATTTGCAAAAATGGCAGATACCCAGACTCCCCAGGGGATCCTCACCGTGTTGGAGCAGCCTTCCTATGATCTGACACAGCTTCTGGAACAGCCGGAGCCTTTATTTTTGATCCTGGAGAATTTACAGGATCCCGGGAACCTGGGAACCATGATACGTACCGGGGAAGGAGCAGGAATAACGGGCGTTATTATGAACCAACAGACTGTGGATATCTTCAATCCCAAGACCATCCGTGCCACCATGGGATCCATATTCCGGGTACCGTTTGTCTATGTGCCGGAACTATCCACGGTGCTGACGCAGATGCATGAAAAAGGGATCCATACCTACGCGGCACACCTGAAGGGACAGAAATATTACGATAGCTTTTCCTTCCGGGAGCCCACCGCATTCCTCATCGGCAATGAAGGAAACGGACTGACCAAAGAGATCTCCGACCAGGCCGGGCAATACCTCAAAATCCCCATGGAGGGTAAGGTGGAATCCCTGAATGCCTCGATCGCAGCGGCTCTTTTGATGTATGAGGCGCACAGACAGCGAAACCTGTAGGTATAGTAGCGGTTCGGGGCTATATGATATTTAGATAGAAAACAGAGCAGGAGGACAGATATTATGAAGATTGGATTTATCGGATTGGGAAATATGGCAACGGCAATGATCGGCGGCATGCTGCAGAAGGGCATTGCAAAGCCGGAGGACATCATCGGTTCCTCTAAGACAGAAGCAACTGCAGAAAAAGTTAAAACAAAATTTAATATTAACACAACAACAGACAATGCTGCCGTGGCTGAGCAGGCAGATATCCTGTTCTTAGCCGTAAAGCCTATCTTTTTCCCGGAAGTGATCGCCGAGATCAAGGATGCTGTTAAGGCCGATACCCTGATCGTCAGTATCGCAGCAGGCAGGAATCTACAGTATCTGAAGGATGCATTTGGCAGACCGGAGCTTAAGTTGATCCGTTGCATGCCCAATACGCCGGCCCTGGTACTGGAGGGCTGTACCGGTGTATGCATCGGAGAAAATGTCACAGAGGAAGAGACAGAGCAGGTGCTTTCCCTGCTCCGTTCCTTCGGCATCGCAAGTGTCGTACCGGAGCGTCTGATGGATGTGGTCGTGGGAGTCAGCGGAAGCTCTCCCGCATATGTATTTATGTTTATTGAGGCCATGGCGGATGAAGCTGTAGCAGCCGGAATGCCCAGAAAACAGGCCTATGAATTCGCAGCACAGTCCGTACTCGGCAGTGCCAAAATGGTGCTGGAGACCGGAAAACATCCCGGTGAATTAAAGGATATGGTATGTTCTCCCGGAGGTACCACCATCCAGGCAGTCAAAGTACTGGAAGAGAAGGGCATGCGTGCCGCTGTGATGGATGCCATGGACGCCTGCATCGAGAAGTCAAAATGTATGTAGTGACAGCTCGACCATGAACAGAGTCGAGAGCAAAAATCATGTTAACATGATTTTGTGAACGAATATGTTCATGAGTTGAGCGCCGGTTCATGAGCAAAGGTAGTCACGCAGTGACGAAAAGCGTGATAACGCGACTTTGCGAATGGCGCAAGCCGAGCTGTCATGGCTAAATAGCGCCCCAAATCCCGAAACTTGACAAAAAATTTGTCATCTGCTATGATATTCCGCGTAACAAATTTAACATTTTTGTAACAAACTGGTGAAAATATTAAGAAATACATCATATACTATTCACTGGGAGATCCGCAGGTATACCACCCCGTCCGGGGAATTTTCCTGTGGGAAAGGCGTGTATCAAGATGACAAAAAGCAGAAGAATGCTGGTTGTATGTGCAGGACTGCTCTGTTCTATCTTCCTGAGCATGCAAATGAGCATGACCGCACAGGCAAGCAATACTAAAAACTATGTCAATGATCTGAACGGTGGTGTCGCATCGATCTTAGACCCCGGTTCCAAAAACAGTACTGAGGTCATCAATGCAACGGTGCAGGAATTGAATCTGACATTCCCCTCTGAGGAAGAGATCAGTTCCGGGCTGGTCATGGCAAACGTAAGAGATGCCGTGAATGTACGAAGCGATGCCAGTGAGGATGCTTCCAAGGTCGGCAAGCTGTACAAAGACTGTGGAGGTACGATTTTAGAGCGCAGGGACGGTTGGACCAAGATCCAGTCCGGTACGCTGATCGGCTGGGCCAAAGACGAATATCTCCTGTTCGGGGATGATGCGAAGGCACTGGCCAATGATGTGGGCAGAATGATCGCACAGATCAACACGGAGACTCTTCGTGTGAGAACCGAGGCGGATCAGGAGGCCGGAGTTCTGGGACTTCTTCCCAAGGGCGATATAGTGGATGTAGTAGATAACAGTAATCCCGAATGGGTCTGCATCGACTACGAAGGAGCAGACGGATATGTGTCTGCGGAGTATGTAACAGTAGATTTCCAGATCGACTCCGGTGAGACTTTAGAGGAGATCAAAGCAAGAGAAGCCGCAGAGCGTGAAGCAAAACGTCATGTGAACTACGGCGAATACACCACCGATGCGGATACCACGCAGCTGTTGGCAGCATTGATCCAGTGCGAGGCAGGATGCGAGAGCTACGAAGGACAGTTGGCAGTAGGTGCTGTTGTTATGAACCGTGTACGAAGCGGCGCTTACCCGAGTAGCATTCATGGTGTGATCTATGCGTCCGGACAGTTCACTCCGGCATTGAACGGTAAGGTAAATACCGTATACGAATCCGGCAAGATCAACGCAAGCTGTATCAAGGCAGCGGAAGAAGCCATCTCCGGCGTATCCAATGTGGGAGATCTGACACACTTCAGACGTAACAACGGCCGTGACGGAATCGTGATCGGTAATCATGTATTCTATTAAAATCACAAAATTAGAATCACAAAATTACAAAAGAGGCGGTGCCCCAGAGGGGATGCCGTCTTTTTGACTACAAAGACATCTACAGACAGCACAATAACCATAAGTATCGTGCGAAGGTTGCAGTTGCCATACACATACATTTGTAGTACACTAGATACAACTACAAAACCAAAGGAGTGATTATATGAGCGAAATGATAACCTTGTGGCTTGTGGTATTGATCGTATCGATCGGTGTGGAGGTCGCCACTCTGGGACTGACGAGCATATGGTTCGCCGGAGGCGCGGCTGTGGCAGTGATCGTTGCCGCATTTCATGGACCGGTCTGGTTACAGATCCTGTTATTTTTTGCGGTATCTCTGCTGCTGTTATTTTTCACCAGACCCATCGCAGTCAGATATTTTAACAGAGACCGCGTAAGGACGAATGTGGAAAGCATGATCGGCAGACAGGCGATCGTGACCAGTGAGATCGACAATCTGCAGGGCATCGGACAGGTGACGGTAGGTGGACAGGAATGGAGTGCCAGAACGGAAGGAGACGGACTGAATTTACAGCCCGGGACCGTGGTGGACATTGTGGCAGTCAGCGGAGTCAAGCTGATCGTCAAAGTGGATCCCCAGATGGCAAAAGTGACGGAAAACCTATCAGAGCCGCAGTCGTAAGAATCGTGTAGAACCAATACATGAGGGAAAAGTGCGTACAAGGGGTACGCAGCGTACACAAACGTACGCAGAAGGAGGAAAAATGTTAGCATTGATCATTATTGCCGTTTTAGTATTATGTATCTTCGTATCCTGTATTAAGGTAGTTCCCCAGGCAAAGGCTTACGTCATCGAGCGTCTGGGTGCTTACCAGGCAACCTGGAATGTAGGACTTCACTTAAAGATCCCGTTTATCGACAAGGTTGCCAGAAAAGTTAACTTAAAGGAGCAGGTAGCGGACTTCCCGCCCCAGCCCGTAATTACCAAAGATAACGTAACCATGCGGATCGATACCGTAGTCTTCTATCAGATCACCGATCCCAAGCTGTTCACCTACGGCGTAGAGAACCCTATGATGGCGATCGAGAATCTGACTGCCACCACCCTGCGTAACATCATCGGTGACCTGGAGCTGGATCAGACCCTGACCTCCCGTGAGACCATTAATACCAAGATGCGTGCAGCACTGGATATTGCTACCGATCCCTGGGGTATCAAGGTGAACCGTGTAGAGCTGAAGAACATTATCCCTCCCGCAGAGATCCAGAACGCCATGGAGAAGCAGATGAAGGCAGAGCGTGAGAGACGTGAAGCCGTAACCCGTGCCGAAGGTGAGAAAAAGGCTAAGATCCTGGAGGCAGAAGGTGCCAAGGAATCCGCCATCCTTCGCGCAGAGGCAGATAAGCAGGCAGCCATCCTCCGTGCAGAGGCAGAGAAGGAGAAGATGATCCGCGAGGCAGAAGGTGAAGCCGAAGCCATCCTCAAGGTGCAGCAGGCGAATGCCGACGGTATCAAGATGCTGAAGGAAGCGGGTGCAGATGCCGCAGTCCTGAAGTTAAAGAGCCTGGAAGCGTTCGAGAAAGTAGCGGACGGTCAGGCCACCACCATCCTGCTCCCCGCAGAGCTGCAGGGCATTGCCAGCATAGCAGAGACCTTCAAGGCAGCAGCCGGCAAAAAAGCAGAATAAAAGTCATAACGAATAGAATCAGACAGATCAAAGAGGATCTCTTCCGGAATGCCGGTAGGGATCCTTTTTTGCTCCAAGGATCAGAAAACGTGGCATAAAGTGCATGCTGCGAGGGGTTGAAAAACGCCGGATAATGAAGTATATTGATTACGTATAGCTAAAAATAATACAGAGGCCGAAGCCTCGGAAAAGAGGAGTATTATGGATTTAAAGGGACGCGATTTTTTGAAATTACTGGACTTTACACCGGAAGAGATCGAATATCTGCTGGATCTGGCGGCAGACCTGAAGGATAAGAAGAAAAAAGGAATCCCCGTAGATACTCTCCGAGGCAAGAATGTGGCTCTGATCTTCGAGAAGACCAGTACCCGTACCAGATGTGCTTTTGAAGTGGCAGCCCATGATCTGGGAATGGGAACGACTTATCTGGATCCCACCGGATCCCAGATCGGCAAAAAGGAAAGCATTGCCGATACTGCCAGAGTACTGGCAGGCATGTTCGAGGGTATCGAATACCGTGGCTTTGGACAGGATATCGTAGAGGAACTGGCGAAATACTCCAAGGTTCCCGTATGGAACGGACTGACCAATGAATTCCATCCCACCCAGATGCTGGCAGATCTTCTGACCATCCGTGAGCATTTCGGACACCTGAAGGGGATCCGCATGACTTATATGGGAGATGCCCGTTACAACATGGGAAACTCTCTGATGGTAGCCTGTGCGAAGATGGGTATGCATTTTACCGCATGCACCACGGCAAAATATTTCCCGGCAAAAGAGCTGGTGGCAGAGTGCGAAGCAATCGCGGCACAGACCGGCGGCAGCATCACCCTGACCGAAGATGTGAAGGCAGGTACCAGGGATGTGGATGTCATTTATACGGATGTCTGGGTATCCATGGGTGAGCCGGACGAAGTATGGACCGAGCGTATCAAGGAATTGTCCCCTTATCAAGTGAATAAAGCGGTGATGGATAATGCCGGTGAGCAGGCAATCTTTATGCATTGTCTCCCCGCATTCCATGATCTGAAGACCAAGATCGGTGCCCAGATGGGTGAGCGTTTCGGCATCACCGAGATGGAAGTCACCGACGAAGTATTTGAATCCGGACAGTCTCTGGTATTTGAAGAGGCAGAAAATCGTATGCACACGATCAAGGCAGTGATGGCGGCAACTTTATGAGTATGAAAGCAAAGATATTGGAGCTCCTGCGGGAAAAGGAGACTTACGTCTCCGGACAGGAACTCTGTGAGCAGTTCGGAGTATCACGGACTGCCGTATGGAAAGCAATCGGACAACTGAAGAAAGAAGGCTATGTCATCGAGGCGGTACAGAACAAGGGGTACCACCTGGTGGATCAGGCGGAGGAGGTCTATAACCAGGCCGATATCCAAAGCAGACTGAAGACAAAGTGGGTGGGACATCCCTTACTGTTTTTCGACAGCATTGATTCCACCAATATCCGTGCCAAGCTGGAAGCGGAACAGGGAGCAGAGAGCGGATTGTTGGTCGTAGCGGATCAGCAGACTGCCGGACGGGGCCGCAGAGGCCGCGGCTGGGAGAGCCCTTCGGGAAGCAATATTTACTATACGTTAATGCTCAAACCGGATTTCAATGCGGACTGCGCACCGATGTTAACGTTAGTCATGGCACTGGCGGTGGCTAAGGGTATTCGGCAGACTCTCGGACGCGGCAGTGAAGAAGGTGCGGCAAAGGTAGGCATCAAGTGGCCCAATGATATTGTGTTGGATGGGAAAAAAGTCTGTGGTATCCTCACGGAGATGAGCATGGAACAGGCTTATATCCATCACATTGTCATCGGCGTGGGCATCAATGTGCGCAGGCAGGAATTCCCGGAGGAGATCCGGGACCGGGCAGCAGCCATCGAGGAACAGTGCGGATTCCGGATCTCCCGCAGCCAGCTGATCGCGGACATCATGGAAGCTTTTGAGGAGGATTATGAGATCTTCTTACAGACCCATGACCTGAAAGGGCTCAGAGACTCCTATGCGAAGCTCCTGGTGAACCGGGACAGAGAAGTCTGCGTGCTGGATCCCAAGGGAGAATTCCGCGGTACCGCCCGTGGGATCAACGACCAGGGCGAGCTTCTCGTAGAGAGACAGGACGGCAGCATAGAGGAAGTCTATGCCGGTGAGGTGTCTGTGCGTGGGGTATACGGCTACGTGTAGCATCTGGGGCAGCGGAGCGTGATGCACCATGAACCAGAAGCAGATTTAGAATAAAAATAACAGGATAGAAAATTATGGACGAGAACAAAATTGTACTCTGCGGCGCCAATGCCTATGAGAAAAAATATTACTTTAACGAAGAACAATTCAAAATGATTCCCGAATCCATCAAGGAAGAACTGCACATCATCTGCGTGCTGTTCACTGAGGAAGTGGGAGGCGTGTTTACCATCGCCTTTGAAGAGGACGGCAACGTGGTCATGGAGACTAACGCGGATGACGATGACATCTATTACGATGAGGTCTCATCCGGACTGCTGATCGCTGAGATCCGTCGGAGCAGACAGGAGCTTTTCGAATCCTTAAGTCTGTATTACCGCGTATTTATCAAAAAAGAAGATGTTTCGGAACTGTTGGATGAGGAGGACGGCGAATGATATTTGTCATAGACGTAGGTAATACCAATATGACCATGGGTGTCTTTTGTGGGGAAAAACTGGCAGCTACTTTCCGGATCATGACAAAGACTCCCAGAACTTCCGATGAATACGGGATCATGATCACGCAGTTATTGAAAAATAACGGAATTGAGATCTCGGATATCGAGGGAGCCATCATCGCCAGCGTCGTGCCGGATGTGATGCATTCCCTGACCAGTTCTATCATCCGCTACCTGCATACGAAGCCTCTCATCGTAGGGCCCGGAGTCAAAAGCGGTATTAAGGTTGCTACAGAGGATCCCAGAGGTATCGGTGCGGACCGTATCGTCGATGCGGTGGCAGCCTATGTGAAATACGGCGGACCTGTGTTGGTACTGGATTTCGGTACTGCCACCACGTATGACCTGATCACGGAGGACGGAAGATTTACCGCAGGTATCACTGCTCCCGGCATCCGCATCAGCTCCGAGGCCTTATGGAAAGAGACGGCGAAGCTGCCGAATATCGAGATCCGTAAGCCGAAGACTATTCTGGCACAGGAGACCATTACCAGTATGCAGGCCGGTCTGATGTATGGTCAGATAGGACAGACGGAATACATCATCCGCAAGGTAAAGGAAGAGAGCGGTCTTGCCAATCTGAAGGTGGTAGCCACCGGGGGATTGGGACGTGCCATCGCAGACGAGACTGACAGCATTGATATCTATGACAGCTCTCTGACGCTGGATGGACTGCGGATCATCTACGACAAGAACCGAAAGTAGTATCCGGGAAATAAATTAGGATACCGGACCACGGAGAGATTATGAAGAAATTACAGATTGGCAATGTGACCCTGGATAATCCCATCATCCTGGCACCTATGGCAGGCGTATCCGACCTGCCATTTCGTCTGCTCTGCAGAGAAATGGGAGCAGCACTGGTGTGCATGGAGATGGTGAGTGCCAAGGCAATCTATTATAACAATAAAAATACTGACAGCCTTATGGAGATCCATCCCGACGAGGTGCCTGCTTCCTTGCAGCTGTTCGGTTCTGATCCGCAGATTCTTGCGGAGATGGCAAAACGCATCGAGGAGCGTCCTTTTTCCATTCTGGACCTGAACATGGGATGCCCGGTACCAAAGGTAGTGAATAACGGCGAGGGCTCCGCACTGATGAAGGATCCGAAGCTGGTGGAGCAGATCCTGACGGCGTTAGTCAGAGCCATCGACAAGCCGGTGACCGTGAAGATCCGGAAGGGGTTTGACGATGACCATGTCAATGCCGTGGAGATCGCGAAGATCGCGGAAGCCTGCGGTGTGGCAGCGGTAGCGGTGCATGGACGGACCAGAGCCCAGTATTACAGCGGACAGGCAGACTGGGACATCATCGCACAGGTGAAGGATGCGGTGAAGATTCCCGTCATTGGTAACGGTGATGTGGACAGCCCCGAGAAGGCGAAAGCCATTATGGACCAGACCGGCTGTGACGGCGTCATGATCGGCCGGGCGGCGGAGGGCAATCCCTGGATCTTCCGGGAAGTGGTATCCTACCTTACAGACGGCACGATCCCCGCGAGACCCACGAACAGGGAGAAGCGGGAACTGATCCTGCGTCATGCGGCATTGCAGCTGGAATACAAGGGCGAATATACCGGCGTCCGGGAGATGCGCAAGCATCTGTCCTGGTATACCGTAGGAATGCCCCATTCCGCCCATTTCCGCCAGACCATCAACACCATGGAGAAAATGGACGAGCTCATCCGGGGCGTGCATGACATATTCCCGGATGAAGAGTAGTGCCGGGAACCCGGTGTACAGCAGTGTCTGCGGAAGGCTGTATAGAATATGGCTTTGTACGATGCAGCACTGTGCATATAATCGGGCCGGCTGCATACACTGTAGCATGGACACTATTTTGTATCTCTATCCGGTGAGACAAACCGTGGAACAGAGGGCACAGGCAGCGGTATGTAAGTCACAGCCTGTGCAGAAGGGAAACGCTCCCCGGGGAAAACTTTTTAAAATATTCCATGCACTGTGGAAAACTACAAAAACGCAGGAAGCTACGGAGGCTGTGACTGTTTGCCGGACGGAATATCTATTCCGGGATTACCGTCTGGTCAGGGCAGCAGTGACGGGAGCGGATGGCACGGAACAGAAACAGACGGAGCAAATACTCCGGGAACAATTGCGGGAACTGACAGAGGATCCGGACTACACATACATTGTGTGCCGAGAACCCCTGTCTTTTTATTACGGAAGGGAATTTCGGGAATACCGGCAGCAGAACTGGGTGGAACATCTGCTTCGGTACGGAGAGGATGCGGTGGGACATCCACTGTGTCCGGAT
>OHBJ01001715.1_pt1 | contig 15112 bp, 14 predicted proteins | sample 1577241 | NCBI WGS metagenome assembly OHBJ01 (sample SAMEA3541594, study PRJEB24748) | human gut metagenome | biome: human gut; feature: human-associated habitat; material: faeces | place: China | collected 2012
GAAAGGAGAGCGATGGATTTGACGCAATTGCTGCTGCGCCTGTTTGTCAAGGACTTCATTGGCTATGGGATTGGTGCTTTTGTAGGTCCTAAGATTTCAGCAAGCTTCTTTGATACCACTGGATCTTATGTAATGGGTTATATTGGTTCAGCTATTCTTGCAGCACTTGCGATTGTATTAGTACTTGTAGCTAAGAAGTTACAGAAAACTATGAACTAAGATTAAAACGACACTTGATTAAACTGATTCAAAAGTCAAGGACAGCACATTGACAGTCACTGATAAATGGGCATTACCTTACGGTAATGCCCATTTTTTTCGTGCCTACTATCCAGCCTTTTCAACGAGAAAATAAGTTCTAACTTTACGAACTTTCCCCAATCTATTATTTACAATTTGTCTAATTAGTACAATGCATCAAAACCCTTATAATAATCTAATTCTGTATAATTCTTCCAGTTCAATGAATCCTTAAGCAATTCCTTAACCTCGGCTGTTGCTTTACGATAGTGGAATAAACAGTGAATCACTCCGATTTTACAATCCGCCCCTCATAGTTGAGAATCTTTCTTGTATATTTTAAAGAGATACGTATTTTGATTCTGAATAATTTCATAGTCTATCTGGTAGTTATTTAACAAGTTGCATACAATATATAAACCAAGCCCATGACTTGTATCCTTATTCAATTCGACTTGACTCTCTATATAGGAATTCTTTATATAAAAACAATCTTCATCCATACCTATATCTATTATTCCACAATTATTCGTATATTTAACTGCATTACTAATCAAATTAGATAAAATCACATTGAAAGCATTTCTTCCAATATAAATATGTTCCGAGCCTATCTTATTATTAACCAGGATATTCTTCTGTTGTGCTAACAACTCATATTTATCTAGTACTTCTTTAAGAACTTCCTGTATAATAACGTCCTCTTCATCATTCTTGAGATGATCTATAGAATAGATAGATAATATTTGAGAAATATTACTAGAAAGACCATCTACTATATCCACACATTGTTCTAAATAAACATCTCTATTTTTATATTTGCCTACATTATAGATCATGTTCTCTAGAATGATTTTAAGACTTGCAAGAGGTGTTTTTAATTCATGTGAAGCCCCTTTTAAGAAATCATATTTGAGTTTTTCTAATTCCATTATTTCTTTATTTTTGAGTTCTATATCATCTATTGATTTTAATAAAGTAAAGTAGAGTTCATTGATCTGTTCTTTGAGTTCACCTACTTCATCATCACTGGTATGAACTAAACAAGCATTCCTATCTAGCTGTATCATTTGATCTGTTACACTTTTAATTTCATCGATATTATTTTTAATTGATCTTGAATAGATTAAAGAAACGACAGCGGATAATAAAAGAGAAATAGATAAAGAATATGGTAAGAAGCCTAAACTCAAATTCTTTGCATCCTGCAACATATCCGCAGTAGAAATAAATTTCAAATATAATTGATGACCATCATTTAAAGTAATCCTTCTCTCTTCAATAATTAATGAATTATTAGGACTATCTAAATTAATATTTAAATCATTTGAAACTTCTACTTCATTATCTTTCTTTTCACTACTTACAAATACTTTAATATCGCTGTTTTTAGAATAAAGTTCTGTTGCCCGTTTAATATCATTTATGTTTTTACCTTCTAGACTATATGATATCTCATTGGCTGTTTTATTAATTTCAGCCTCTCTCGTATCTAAATATGTTTTAGGAAAAATTAAATAAATAGATATGTGAATTAATAGAACAATAATTGATAAAACAGAAAATATTTGAATAAACATTTTAGGGAATATCTTTAGTTTTTTCATTTTCTCTCCAATTTATAGCCTACATTTCTTATTGTTGTAATGCAATCGAGCTGCAGTTTCTTTCTAAGTTCTTTGATATAGACATCAATTACACGATCATAGGGAATGTCGTCTGTTTCTTTCCACACCTGATCAATAATTTGCATTCTTGAAAGCACCTGACCTTCATGATTTAGAAGACATTTTAATATTTTTAATTCTTTAGGATTTATTTCGATACTTCTTCCCTCTATTTTTGCTGTATAGCTGGTAAAATTAATCTCTATATTCTTATATATAAACTTTTCTATAGAACCATAATACTTTTTTATTAATGCATCTATTCTTGTCTTTAATACAATCAGTGAAAAAGGTTTTTCAATATAGCCATCTGCCAGTTGCGTAAAAGCTTCTATTTTGTACTCTTCATTATTAAATGCTGTCAACATTAATACAGGGATATCACTTTCTTTTCTTATTGTTTTTAGAACTTCTAAGCCATTTATAAAAGGAATCTGTATATCTAGCAAAACAAGTTTGATCTCTTTGTTAAATAGATCTAATGCTTCTTTACCATCTCTAGCCTCAATGACATGATAGCCGTATTCTGATAGAAATTCACTAATACCCTCTCTTATAACAGTATCATCCTCTACAACTAATAAGTCCATAATATCCCTCCTTTCTTCTATTATACATAATATCTAACGTTCATAAATCAATGTTTTTTCCTTATTTTTAAGAATTCTCATTGATGATATCACAAGTGCTAAAACCATAACTATTGTCATAAAACCAATAACAATTAGCATTGTATCCATTGAAACATGTACATTTAAACTTGTAATCATCTTATTAAAACCATCAACCTCGGCACCTGCACCCAATTGATTTGATGCTCCCTGGTTTGCAAGCTGCTTAGCAATATCAGCCGTTACATTGTTTAATATCATATGACCAAATGATTGTGAAAAATAATACGCAAGACCATAAGATAATGCATAAGAAGGAATTATCATAAATAATAATTCTAACATAAACTGACCAAAAATCCCTACTTTAGAAATACCTAAAGAAAGCATAATTGCAATCTCTCTCTTTCTCGCATTAATCCATAATAGAAGAAGCAAAGCAACAATAATACCTGCAAAAATCAATGCACCATAAAATAATTTATTCGCAATACTATATAAAGATGAAATAGACATATACATGGCAGGATAATTAGAAGCACCATTTATGAGAACATATTCCCTCCAGTCAATATCTAGTTTTTCTAAAGATTTCACAACTTGGTTCAAATCATACTGTCCCTTTACAAAGAATGTGGCATCTTGATAAGCTGCTGTCTCTTCTGTATCGCCATAAACCTGTGCTGCACTATGCACATCAGTGATTAAAGTATTTTCATAGAGTTCCTGTGCTGCACTAACACTACCTTTATTATGACCATCAAAAAGCCCCTTGATTTCTAAATCAACAATTTCATTAGCTTGTTTTTCATTGTCTGCATCATATAAATTTGATTTTATTTTCAAATGATCTCCCACCTTCAAATGATTCTTTTGAGCTAAATCCTTGTGCATTAAAACTTTGTTTTTATCTTCATTTTGAAGATGCTTTCCTTCTACTAATTTATAAGCTCCTGATACAAATTTATTTTCTCTAGTGGAATCATTAACGCCTGTCAGCATTACTGCATTTTTAAAGTTTTTAGCTCTTTCAGGAGATTGATTAGCTAGTGTTTCTGGCGTTTCAATGATTTCATGATCTAATAAATCTGCAACACTATTAATTCTTTTTACATAAGAATAAATTTCCTTGCACTGTGCAATCCTATTAATATCTCTTTCTTTTACATTTCCTCCACCTCTAGGTGTCCCAGGATTAACCTGTCTATTAATTTCTAGCAAGATGCTGTTGGTAATATTCCCTAGACTTTTCTTGGATGATACATCAGTTGCTTTCTTAATTCCTAAGCCCAAAACACAAAAAGTAGACATCGTCGCTATAATCACAATAATGATTAAAGACTTAAGCTTTTTTCTTGTTACATATGCAAATGCATTTCTTATCATATCTTATCCTCCCATTCAACAACCTGTAATCTCTTATCCTTGAGTTCCAAAATAACATCTGCACTATTTGCAACTTCTTTGCTATGTGTGACAACGATAACACATTTATTTCTTTTTTTAGCCATTTTTTTCAATATTTCAATGATTTCGTTCGCTGTACTATTATCTAGATTACCTGTTGGTTCATCTGCTAGAATAATAGGTGCATGAGATGCTAAAGCTCTCGCAATTGCGACTCTTTGCTGCTGTCCACCTGAAAGCTTCATGACGTTTCTTTTTATTTGATCTTGATTTAATCCAAGTTCTAATAACAATGATGGTGATGCCTTCTTATTCACCAATCTCACATTTTCCAGAGGTGTTAAATAGTCTATGAGATTATAGTTTTGAAACACCAAAGAAATATGATTTCTTCTATGATAACTACAACCTTTCTTTTTAATATCTTCATTTTCAAAATAAATATTTCCCTCCTGAGGTTCATCTAAACCCGCAAGTAAAGAAAGCAGCGTTGACTTTCCAGCACCAGAGGAACCGATAATCGCATAAAACTGACCTAATTCAAAAGTTTGATTGACATCTAATAATATATTCTCTCTTGAATTCTTATATCTATAGCTTAATTCCGATATTTCTAATACACTCATTATAATCTCCTAACTCATTTCTGATAAAATCTCTTTTGGTTTTTTAGTCAAGAACATTCCACAAGCTATGACAACTGACAACAATATAACAGTGACTAAAATTCCATAACTTGCTAAAAATGCAGATAATTCTTGCTCTATTCCATTTGTAACAAGCAAAGAATATTCATGTTTTAATAATTCATTAATGATGAATTTAAATAATACATTACCTACAGCAATGGATAAAATAACTGCAGGTAATGAAATCAAAAGAAGTTCAATAATAAACTGACCTAAGATTTCTATTTTACTTATTCCTATTGATAATAAAATACCTATTTCATGGATTCTTTCTCTTAACCATAAAATTAAAATAAGAGAAAGAACAACTATAGCAACCACAATAAAACTATATACTATTAACTTGATAATGTATTGTATATAATTAATTGCTTCTAAGGTTTCCTTATATGTTTGACGATCTTCTTCAATATCATAATCTATATATTTCTGTCGAAGATGATTCATAGTCATTTGAGCTTCTTGTGAACTATTAAAAAACATAATTATTTGATTCACATTCTTTGTATGTAATGATCGATAATCAATAAAAATCATATTTTCACTAAAATCCGAAGTCAATCCAGTATATGCTTCTTGTTTCTTGCCCGAAAAAATACCTATAATTTTATATCGATGATTATTCTGTAATGTTATATAATTTCCTATTTTTAAATGATTCTTTTTTGCTAATTGTTCATGAATCATCACTTTATTTAAATCCTTTTTTTTGAGGTGTCTTCCTTTTTCTAATATAAAATTACCACTTTTGAATAAAGCATGGTTTTCTGTTTGATTTATCGCCTGATATGATAAAACATTCTGGTACTCTTCAGGTAAATCATCTCTTTTTATTGACTGCTTTGCTTCAATGACTTTTATTTGTTTGGGTTTTATTATTCCATTGTATTGCAAAATATAATTCTTGGTTTCTTTAAAGGCCTTATGATCAAAGGATGATTGATCTTTTTTTGAAATTGATAAAGAAGTCTGCGCAGTTCTAGATATTGAGTTCTTTAAGTGTGTTGTGGATTTAATAACATTTAAAGATACATATAAGCTAGAAAAAATAACTGTAACAATAATCAAAATAATAAGAGACCTTTTTTTCTTTCTTGTTATATAATAAATAGCACGATTACTCATCAAAAACCTCTGTATTGTCTAAATCTTTCTTTTCTTTTAAAACAAAGCCATTTTCTGTTTCTTTTAATCGATCAATTATTTCTATGTTTGATTTCATTAATTCCTTTAGAAAATCCTCAGTCTGGTAACTTATGTAATATTCATATTGTTTATCATCAGCAGTGCCTATTTTTTTATGATATTTGCATTTAGTCAAATCAGTTAGTTCCTCTTGAGACATTCCTTTTAGATACATACCAATAGTACCTTCTCTCTTAAGACTGTTTTCCCATTTTATGTAGTCCTTAGTATCTTCAACAACAATGTTCTTTTGCGTATTTGATACTGTATTAAATGAGAAAAAAGCATATCTTAAATCTTGGTTTAACGCATTTTGTGCATCAAGCATCACAAGACTTTTTTGATTCATAGCAGTCTTAATATTTTGAGATAACTTAAATTTAAGACCTAAATATTCATAAACATATTCCTCTTTAGAATCTATTGCCTCATCAATAGGCTTAAACGATGTTTTGTTCCTAATTAAAACTGAACTTGTGAATGCATTTGTTTTATTTTGACATCCTATAAGCGCAGTACAGAAACACAACACTCCAAATACCATTACTTTTTTTATTTGTTTCATTTTTATCATCTCCTTTATTTCATCCTACTAATCATTTATGAAACATCTATGAAATATCTAAAAAAAGCAAGCGACTAAATATACTTTAGATTTACTCAAGCAAAAAAGCCGGAATGTGAACTCCGGACATTGCCTTTGGACAGTTTCTGTGTAAATGTTTATGTCATTGTCTTCTATTTTAAAAGTAAGCTGTCATTTCTAGATAAGAGTCTTAGGGATTCTCAATTTGAATTTTCCAAAATAGTCCTCAATACTATCTGGTTCATCAATCTTAATACCTTCTTCTAATGCCTCTTCAATCCATACTTTCTTTGCATCATTTGCGTATCTCCTATAGAGAAGAGATATCTTACTGATGATGGCAAATCGTTAGGCGCTGTCAATGAGATGATGACAGAAGTGAGTTTAATGATACCGACAACAAGAGGCATTGGAACCAGATACATACAGGTTTTTTTAGATTTCCTGCTTCTTAAGAAGCAGGCTAAGTATACATTCAAGAGAAAGGAAATGGCATCTGAGATTCTAAAAATGATGATGGATACTGAGGCTTTCAGTAATGAAATGGTAAGAGCTACACCTATGCCTATTTCACTTAAGGAAGCATATTACGAATATCGTTATGGTATATTCGCTGAATAAGATTACTCAAAGCAACAATTTTCTTAAATTGAGCGTATTATTTTATAGAGAATGGGTGATGACGATGGATAAGAAGTATTTAGCACATATATCTGAAAATAGGGAACAGACAGTGTATGAGCATTGTGAAAATGTTTCACGATATGCAGAATTAGAAGCAAGAAGTGTTGGACTTGGTAGTACTTTGAAAATTGCTGGATTATTACATGATGTAGGTAAATTAACAGATGAGTTTAATGAGTATATTCATAAAGCAGTAGAAAATCCTAATTCTGTGAGAAGGGGTAGTATCAATCATTCTAGCGCAGGTGCAAAGTATATCATGGATTATGGGGCTAAACATAATATAAAATTTTCACCTGAATTGATTGCATACTCTATCTTTTCACACCATGGATTGAATGACTGCGTTGATGAAAATGAAGAAGATAAGTTTACACCTAGATTAAAGGTGGATGAGAATAGTTATCAAAACGTATTGGGTAATATAGAGCCTTTGATCACTACAGTAGATTTAAAAAGTTTATTGGAAAAGTCAGAAAAAGAATTTAATAATCAAGTTGAAAAGATAAAAAAGATTTGTATTGATATGAAATTCAGTTGCGATGAAAATAGTTCTTTTTTATTAGGATGTCTAGAACGATTGATATTGTCTTATTTGATTGACGCAGATAGAAGAGATACTGCTGAATTTATGCAAGGTAAGATTAACAATAGAAAGACTCAAGAAGAAATCAATGAGTTATGGAAAGACTATCAAAAGAAGTTGAATCAAAAATTAGACAGTTTTAAAACCGTTACAAAGATTGATAAGTTACGTAAACAGATGTCTGATTATTGCTTTGATTTCACTAAAAATGGCAATGGAATATATAGACTTTCTATTCCTACTGGTGGAGGAAAAACTCTCTCAAGTATGCGTTACGCACTAGAATTAGCTAAGAAAGAAGAAAAAAGACATATCATATATGTTGCACCATTTCTATCGATTCTAGAACAGAATGCAAATGAGATAAGAACTATTTTAAATGATGATGACCATATTCTAGAGCATCATTCAAATGTATGTATTGATGAAAATAATGTCGAACAGCTGAATAGACATGAATTACTTGCTGATGATTGGAGTGCTCCTATCATTATGACGACTACTGTTCAATTTCTAAATACATTATTTGATGGAGGTATGCAGTCGGTGAGACGTCTTCATCAATTAACAAATGCGGTCATTATTATAGATGAAGCACAATCAATTCCTATAAAGTGTTTGAATCTTTTTACTACATTCATGAATTTCTTATCTTATTGTGGAAATTCTACGATTGTAATGTGTACAGCAACTCAACCGTTGTTTGAGAAAATCAATAGACCACTTCTGTATAAAGATAAGTGTAAGGATATGATTCCTAATATTGAATTCTTCTCTAATGAATTCAAGAGAGTTCATATAGAACGACCTGATAAGAAAGAATATGATTATGAGTCTTTAGCACAGTTTATATTGGATAAGATGGATCAAAATATATTGGTTGTTCTTAATACAAAAGGTGCTGTAAGAGGAGTATATAATGAAATTAAAGAATTAGTAAGTGATGATGTTGATGTTATTCAGTTGACTACTTATATGTGTGCGCAACATAGACTAGATATCATTAAGAAGATGAAGCAGTCATTATCAAGCCAAAAAACAATTTGTATTAGTACACAGTTGATTGAAGCAGGTGTAGATATTTCTTTCCAAACTGTTATTAGATCTTTAGCTGGATTAGATAGTATTACGCAAACAGCTGGAAGATGTAATAGAAATGGTGAAACGAGTGAAGGAATTGTCTATATGGTTGATGTGAAAGAAAATTTAAATCAATTGCGTGATATAAGAGAATCTGTAAAAGCAACTAAACGTGTTCTAGATGATTATGATGGTGATTTACTGATGCCAGATGCTATCAGAAAATATTATGAAAGATATTATTATCCTAAGATGTCTGATAACAATGTGTATTGTCCAATGGATTATTGTCTTAAGAATCATCAATCTGTTAAAGATTTATTTCACTATTTATCGTCAAATAGAAGACCATCAGGCTATGCTTATCTACAATGTCAGGCTTATAAATACGCAGGAAAGAATTTTAGTGTGATTGAAAAAGGAAAAACAGTCGGACTTATTACTCAATATGGTGAAGCTAAAAATATTGTGGAGGAAATGATGAATAATCCTTATGACTTGGCATTTGTGAAGCAATGTTTAAAGAAGTTGCAAAGGTATACGGTCAATGTCTATCAGACAGACACAAGGTTGAAAGAAATTGAGAACCGCCAAGGTATTACAAGATTTAATGAAGATATTTTGATTTTGGATGAAGGTTTCTATACAAATGAAGAAGGATTAAGTACTGAATTATCATTAGAAATATTCTAGAGGAGGATGAATGATGGAACATAAGAATAGCATTGAATTCAAAGTGTATGGGAGATATGCCTTATTTACAGACCCACTTACAAAAACAGGTGGTGAAAAATATACATATCAGATTCCTACATATCAAGCACTAAAAGGAATATGTGAAAGTATCTATTGGAAGCCTACGTTTCAATGGGTAATTGATGATGTGAGAATTATGAATCCGATAAGAACGCAGAGTCAGGGAATTAGACCAATACATTATCAGGATTCAAAGAATGATTTATCTATTTATACATATTTAAAGGATGTTGAATATCAAGTAAGAGCACATTTTGTATGGAATGAAAATAGAAAAGACTTGGTAGGAGATAGAAATGAAAATAAGCACTGGTTGATTGCGAAAAGAATGGTCGAACGTGGAGGAAGAAGAGATATTTTCCTTGGTACAAGAGAATGCCAGGCTTATGTCGAACCATGTAAGTTTGATGAATCAAAAGGATACTATGATGATAGCGACATGTCATTTGGAATAATGGTTCATGGCATTACGTATCCTGATGAATCAAAAGTAGAAGATGGTAAAGGCGAAATGAGTATTAGATTATGGAAACCAGTAATGCGAAAAGGAATTATTCATTTTATTACACCAGATGAATGTCCTATTGTGAAAGATGTAGGCAAGCAGGAAATTAAAGTATTTGAAAAGGGTGTTAATTTTTCTGGATTAGATGAATTTGAGAAAGGAGGAGTATTTGGCGATGAGTTGGATAAGCAATTTGAGTAGCACATATGATCAATGTGAGTCATTAATCGGTAAGGTGAGTGGGGATGATAATTCAATAATTTTATTGCCATTGTTTCATCTACAGTTGAAAGCACAGATAGAAATTTATATTGATCAAGAAGGAAATTTTATTAGGGCTGAAAGAATACCCAAGGATGATCAAGTAACTGTATTTCCCGTAACTGAAGATAGTGCTAGTAGAGGAAATGGTATAAATCCTATGCCTTTGTTTGATAAGTTATGCTATATTGCAGGAGATTATGATCAGTACAGCGAAGATTCGAAGGAAAAAAGAGAATATTTTGATGCTTATATTAAACAATTAGGTGATTGGGCTAATTCAGAGTATTCTTGTTCACAGATTAAAGCTATCTATACTTATTTGAAAAAAGAGCATGTGATGCAAGATTTAATTGCTGATGATAAGTTTGATAAGGATTCTTTGGATGATGTTGCAAGATTTATAGTAGAATCTCCTGATTCTATGGATGAAAAAGTCTGGGAAGACAGTTTAGTTCATGATTGTTTTATAGCCTATACTTTGAGTAAGACAAGTGATTTAGGCATTTGTTATGCGACAGGAGAAGTGACACAATTAACGACAAAGTTGCCTGCAAAAATTCGTAATGCTGGGGATAAAGCAAAACTCATATCATCAAATGATACTTCAGGGTATACATTTAGAGGTAGATTTAAAAATGCTGAGCAAGCTGTTGGTATTGGATATGTAACATCTCAAAAAGCACACAATGCATTACGCTGGTTAATATCTAAGCAGGGATATAGAAACGATACTGAGCGTATAGTGTGTTGGGCAAGTAAGACAATTAAAACACTTGAACCGTTTGATAATCCTTTCGCATTATTTGCTGAAGAAAAAGTTGAGATTGATACTTTAGAAAAGTATGCACATCAGATTAGTTGTTTATTAGCTGGATATCGTACAAAACTAAGTAACGAAAAAGTATCAATAATATCAGTAGATACAGCGGATGGATCAAATCAAGGCCGTTTATCAATTACGTACTACAACGAACTATTGGGAAAAGAATATCTTGATAGGCTTAATAAGTGGTATCTAGAATGTAATTGGAGATTACATCGTAAAGTAGATGGTGAATATGTTGATTATATAGGAACACCTACGCCGTTAGATATTGCACGTGCAGCTTATGGTGTGGATCAAGAAGGATTATTGAAGATTACCAATTCAAAATTACAGAAGAAGTGTGTGGATCGAATATTGTCTTGTATTGTGGATAATAGAAAATTGCCGATGGATATTCTGCAGTGTGCTGTAAACAATGCAAGTAATCCACAAAAATATAGTTCTTATAACTGGAATTTTATATTAGAAACAACATGTGCACTTATTAGAAAACATAACATTGATTATAAGAAAGGAGAATATAGTGAAATGTTAGAAGAAGACAAGTATAGAAAGGATAGAGATTATTTATTTGGAATGTTGCTAGCTATTCTGGATGATATTGAGAATTCATATTATTATCATGCGCAAATGGATTCTAGAGAAACAAATGCTAGTAAACTATGGAATATTTACTCAAGATATCCAGCTAGAACATTTGAAGAAATAAGAAGAAAGTTACAACCATATTTAGCAAAAACAAGTAAGCCAATTAGAGAAAATCAATCAAAGAGAATTGAACATATATTGGAGTGCTTGCGAGATATTGATGGTTTTAATAACAAACCATTAAATGAAAATTATTTATTAGGCTATTATTGTGAAAGAGCAGAAATAAGAAAAATTAGATCAAATTCAAAGAAAGAAGAGGAATAAAAGATGAGTGAATTTAAGAATAAAATTGATTTTGCAGTATTATTTACAGTTGAAAAGGCTAATCCAAATGGAGATCCATTAGATGGAAACCGTCCAAGAGTGGATGTGGATGGTTATGGTGAAATGTCTGATGTATGTATTAAGAGAAAAATTAGAAATAGACTTCAGGATATGGGTGAAAAAGTTTTTGTACAGTCTCAGGAAAGATCTGATGATGGATGCAATAGTTTATCTGCAAGAGCTGATGCAAATAAGGAATTAGCTAAACATAAGAAAGATAAGTCAGGGGATGAGTATGCAAAAATCGCATGTGAATCATGGATTGACGTGAGAAGTTTTGGACAGGTGTTTGCATTTAAAGGAAATTCTCTATCAGTAGGTGTACGCGGTCCTGTTACTGTAAGAACAGCTGTTAGTGTATCACCAGTGGATGTTTCTACAATGCAGATTACAAAGAGTGTAAACAGTGAAGAAAAAGCAGGTAAAGCTTCAGATACAATGGGAAGTAAAAACCGTGTGGAATTTGGTTTATATAAACTTTGTGGAAGCATCAACCATCAGTTAGCTGAAAAAACTGGTTTTTCTGAAGAAGATGCTGAAAAGATTAAAGAAGCATTAGTAACATTATTTGAAAATGATTCTTCTTCTGCTAGACCAGATGGAAGTATGGAAGTTAAGAAAGTATATTGGTGGAAACATAATTGTGAAATGGGGCAGTATTCATCTGCAAAAGTTCATAATTCATTACATGTAAATCTTCTTCCAGAAGTAGTAATTCCTAAGAAATATGAAGATTACGAAGTTACATTAGATAACCTTGAAGGTTTAGATGTAGAAGTTATTGAAGGTAGATAAGTTATGAAATATGCTGAAGAAGATTATTTGATGTTATCTGGAATTCAGCATTTTCAGTTTTGTCGACGCCAATGGGCTTTGATTCATATAGAGCAACAATGGGATGAAAACCTAAGAACTATTGAAGGTGAAATCTTTCATTCAAATGCACATAATGATAATTTTATAGAAAAACGTAATAACATAATCATTACAAGAGGTATGAGAGTGTTCTCTCATACCTTGGGTGTGCATGGTGTATGTGACATTGTTGAGTTTGTGAGGGATGATCATAATGGAGTCTCTATTCATGGCCGAGAAGGGAAATATACAATAGAGCCTGTTGAGTATAAAAAGGGGAAACCTAAATGTGACCAAAGTGATATTCTGCAAGTAGTGGCACAAGCAATGTGCTTAGAAGAAATGTTAGTATGCGAAATTAACAAAGCATATATTTTTTATGGTGAGACAAGACGCAGAGAGACTATTTTAATAACAGAAGAATTAAGAAAGTTAGTTGCAGATAGTTTTAAAGAAATGCATCAATACTTTGATAAGAAGTACACTCCAAAAGTTAAATGGTCTAAAAGCTGTAATGCGTGCTCATTAAAAGAAATATGCTTACCAGTTTTAGGAAAGAATAAATCGGTAAAGGATTATATTCAATCTAAGGTTGAGGAAAACTAATATGAAAAAACTATTAAACACTCTTTATATCACTAACCCTGATTACTATTTGTCATTAGAGGGTGAGACAGTAACGGTTTTATCTGATAAAAAGAAGATTGGTAAGATTCCATTACATAATCTTGAAAGTATTATCACTTGTGGTTATATGGGCGCAAGTCCTGCATTGATGGGAAAATGTGCTCAAGAAGGAATATCTATAATATTTCTCTCTAGGAATGGAAAGTTTCTTGCTAGAATTGTTGGCGAGCAATATGGAAATGTGATTTTAAGAAAGACGCAATACAGAGTATCAGAATGTGAAGAAGAGTCTTTAAAATTAGCAAAATGTTTTATCATGTCCAAACTTTATAATAGTAGATGGATTTTAGAAAGAGTAATACGAGATCATAAATTGAGAGTTGATACTGAAGCTTTAAAAAGTGCTTCACTTACTTTAAAGAATTCTTTGAATTCAGCCTATGAATGTAAATCTATGGATTCATTAAGAGGTATTGAAGGAGAAGCAGCGAGTATTTATTTTGGAGTATTTAATGAATTAATTCTTCAGCAGGAAGAAGACTTTAGTTTTGAATTTAGCTCCCCGTTCGGGAATTCTCCGCGGAGGCTGACACGGACGTCCGCATGGCTCGCTATAAACTCGCCTATTGCCTCATAGCAATTGCTTCCTGTAAAGTCTACCGCCTTAAGCGCCTTGAATTCGTCCATGCGCGGCATTTCGTCGGCAGTAATTACCATGCGCAGGCTCTCAGCGTCAATTGGATAGCTTCCTGAAGCGAACTCCAGCTCCGGCACAGGGGTCGGCTCCGGGAGCATATCGGCCCCACAGGCGGCAAAAAATGCGGCTGTCACTACGATGATAAAACACAGAAAAAACTTTTTCATAATTTCCCTCAAAGTCCATATTTTGCAATGCTGAGATTCTATCACACTTTACCCGATATTACAATGCCATGCCGAACTTGACTTATCCAATTCGATATGCTACAATTTTATCAATGGCATATGCCAACCGAAAATTATTGTGAAGGAGAAAAAACATGGATTTCAGAAGCCTGACCGTTAAGGAACTGTTCGACAACGAGGCGACCGCCGCCGTCGTCAAGGAGCTTGCTCCCCAGCTGCTCAAGTATCCCATCAAGCTGTTCAACAAGAAGAGCTGCGGCGAGATATTCGACAAGGTCGTCAAGGCTCGAATAAGATAATCTCGCTCTCAAAGCCGCGCAGGAATTTTTCCTTGTCCTTTGATGCCTTGTATCGGTCATAGACAGGTTTCAGCTTGCGGTAGGTGTCGATCTGCTTTCCCAGGAGGGCAAGGTCGGCGATCCGCTGTTCCGTATCCCGCAGACTTTCCCTGGTACGGATGGAGGCGGCGGCAACGGCGTCACACCGTTCCACCAATTCCTCATAGCTGCCGATGCCGTGTTCGGTGAGAAAGTTCATGGTGGCGGCCGCCCGTTTCAGATTCTCAATGGTTGCCCACCGCTGGTATCCGGCGCTCTGCTGGGCCTTGATATTGTTCTGAATGTCAATGAGCAGGCTGACCTTTCCGCTGCGCTGCCGGGGCTGTCTGGAGGGCCTGGGGCCTCC
>OHBJ01001718.1_pt1 | contig 15108 bp, 14 predicted proteins | sample 1577241 | NCBI WGS metagenome assembly OHBJ01 (sample SAMEA3541594, study PRJEB24748) | human gut metagenome | biome: human gut; feature: human-associated habitat; material: faeces | place: China | collected 2012
TGAGCAAGCTCCCACGGTCATCTTGCACAATCATTTCTGCATGGCTGAACTGTTAACGGTAAATTCTTCCTGCTATAGCCTGATTTTTTCAAATACTTGATCCTTATCATCCTGATCAATTCCAAGATACCGTCTGGTGATCTGGTAGGAGGAATGATTGTAAATATCCATCAGCATTGCCGGAGGTACACTTTGCTTCCATGCATGATAACCAAATGTTTTTCGCAGGGAGTGACAGCTGATATGCTCCGGCATCCCTGCATAAACGGCAGCCTGCTTTACAATCCGGTACGCCTGGTACCGGCTCAATGGCATATTTTTATATTTATAGCTTGCAAAAATAAACTCGTCTGCAGCTCTTTGATTCAGCAGGCACTGGAGTAAAGCCTGCCTTACCTCTTTATTTATGTAGATGGATGTCTGTTTGCCGGTCTTGCTTTCCATTACTTCAAGATGCCTCTTGAAGCTTTGCTTTTGCCAATCCCAGACATCGGATACCCGCAGCTGCAGAATATCTGAAATACGAAGTGCCGTATTTAATCCCAGAATAATCAGCGCATAATTACGTTTCTCCGGAATAATTTCCTGATAATACTTTTTAAACTGATTCAATTGTGTTGTTGACCTGATAGGCTGTGTTTTGCTCATATGAACTCCCTTCTCCTGTTCTCTCCGTACATTATACGCCGGCTTTTTGGACATAAATGGACGATTAAGCCAGGAAAAGTCCAAAATAGGAAGCTGTCAGGCAGTGAACTCTTGAAAGCAACTGGATTTTTGGACATAAATGGACAAATCAAGTCAGGAAAAGTCCAAAACAGGAAGCGATCAGGCAGTGAACTCCTGAAGGCAGCTGGATTTTTGGACATAAATGGACAATCAAGTTGGGAAAAGTCCCAAATAGGAAGCGATCAGGCAGTGAACTCCTGAAGGCAGCTGGATTTTTGGATATAAATGGATAATTAAGCTAGGAAAAGTCCAAAATAGGAAGCGATCAGGCAGTGACCTCTTGAAAGCAGCTGGATTTTTGGACATAAATGGAGAATTAAGCCAGGAAAAGTCCAAAACAGGAAAATATCGGGCAATAAAATTCTGAAATCATTGTTAGAGATTTCTTGTAGTGCTGCACAATTCCTGAACCATGGCAATTCATAAGCTGCCGTTTGCCACTTCATACCTATACGGTTGATATTTGGCCGGCAGCTTATTTCATTGAGGGCTTCGCCCTATAAAAAGAGAACTTCAACCAGCCTCATGTGAGCCAGCTCCCATCGGCTGGTTGAAGTTCTCTTTTTGCATGGTTCAGGAATGCAACACTTTATTACAAAGTGTTGCATTAGGAATAACAACAGCCAGGAGGCTCGAAGGAGACAGGAGGTTTCTATGTTAAGACTAACGGTAAGTACGGAAGAATATCTGATGATTGGTGACAACATTAAGGTCGTATTCCTCGGAGGAACGAAGAATCATCTGAGAATCATGGTGGATGCACCGAAGGATGTCAACATTGTTCGAAGCTCCATGTTAGAGAAGCAGATCACCGATCCGGAAGAAAAGGCAGCTCTTCCTAAATACTATGCAGAACCCGAAACGGATCCCAGGTATTTAAAGAAGAAAAAGTCTAACGTCGTAATTGCTCACGGCAATCTGGAACAATAACATCGGTAATAGCCGGAAGCTTTGAATATCACAAGTCAGGGCCCGTCTTTGAAGTTCGGGTTTCCGGTTACTATAAAGCAACAAAAAGAAACTATTTACAAAGCAACTGACACAAACGGATTTGTGCCAGTATTACAAGGAGGTAATATTATGGTAGTACAACACAATTTAACAGCAATGAACTCTAACAGAATGTTAGGCGTAACCACAAAGACACAGGCTAAGTCCACCGAGAAGTTATCTTCCGGATATAAGATCAATCGTGCAGCAGATGATGCAGCAGGTCTTTCCATCAGTGAGAAGATGCGTAAGCAGATCAGAGGCTTAACACAGGCTTCCTTAAATGCACAGGATGGTATCAGTGCAGTACAGACCGCTGAAGGTGCTTTGAACGAAGTTCAGGATATGCTGCAGAGAATGAACGAGCTGGCTGTTAAGTCTGCCAATGGAACAAATTCTGCAACAGATAGAACCTACATTCAAAATGAAATTGATCAGCTGACTACAGAAATTGACCGAGTATCTGAGACCACTAAATTTAACGAAACATACCTGCTGAAGGGTGATAAGGCTGGTGATAAGGCTACAGATTTCCAGTACAAGGAAGTAGAAGTAACTAGTCAGGATCTCTACTATGTGAAGGGTGGTAAGGTAGAAACAGTAAAAAAAGGTACCTACAAATCTGCAATAGATAATGCATTTGATTACTATACCAAGAAAGATGGCGTACAGGTTGGTGAGAAAATTGATGCAGGAAACAGAGCTACCTATGCAGAAACTGCCAAGGTAAAAGTTATTACTGATGATGTATATGTTAAGGATGCTACTTCTGGCAATTTTATTTCAGCAAAAGGTCAAAAGTTTGATGAGACAGGTGCTACTAAATATTATACTTTGACAGCTGGGGCTAATGGTTTACATGAAGCAGCAGAAAAAAACACTCCCAACACCAATGAGTATGATCAGGTAAAGGCTACTGTATATGATAAAGATGGAAATACATATGAGGCAGGAACTTACGTAAAAGACATCGAAAAATTTTATGGATCTATTAAACAAGGGATTCTTGCAGGTGATAGTAAGGTAGATAACATTGATAATGTTATAACTAAAGGAGGGGCACAGTTTACCGACAAGGAAGGCAATAAGATCGCTGCAAATGGTCTTGGTAATTATCTGGACAACGATGGAACTCTAAAAGCTGATGCCGGTCTTTACATTAACGGAAGAGTAGCAACACAGGATGATGTTAAGGAAATGGTTGATACTACAAAGACCTTTGATACCGGAGCTTTAACACTGAAGCTTCATGTCGGAGCTGATGCAACAGATAATAATCAAATTTCCGTAAAGCTTGATGCAATGAGTGCGAAAGGTCTTGGAGTTCAGAATCTGAAAGTGGATGGTGCAGATGACACAAATGCTAAGAATGCGGTTGATACCATTAAGGAGGCTATCCAAAAAGTATCCACCCAGCGTTCCGCACTCGGTGCAGTACAGAACAGACTTGAGCACACAATCAGCAACTTAGACAACGTAGTTGAGAACACCACAAGCGCTGAAAGCCAGATCCGTGATACCGATATGGCTACAGAGATGGTTAAGTACTCCAACAACAATATCCTGGCTCAGGCAGGTCAGGCTATGTTGGCTCAGGCTAATCAGTCTAACCAGGGCGTACTTTCCTTATTACAGTAATCTTAATGAACAGAACTGTATGAGTAAAATTGCATAATTGAGTTGTAAGTAAAGGCGGTCAGGCAAAAATACCTGACCGTCTTTTCCCATTCTGTCTATTCTTTATTTGCCATCTCATTACATTTTCGCAGCAAATTCATCCATACTCGAAACCTTCGCAGCAAGCTTATGCCATTTCTTTAAGGTATCCGGATCCTGCTCACTTAGGATCTTTTTGTGAAGTTCTTCCGGGATAACTCCATAATCCTCTAACAATTCCATAATATCTTCAATGCTGCGTTCCCGTTGTCCATCATGGTAAACCTTCTGTAACTTTTCCCATTGTTTCATATACTTCACCGTCACTTCCGCATCTTTTTTGATTTGGTTAACCATCTGCGCGATTTCTAAGGCTTCTGTCTCCTCCGGTTCGAGATCTTCCTCTGATCGTCCTCCATCAATATACTGTAGCAGCTTCCGGAGTCTTTCCGGTGGATTTCCTTCTGTTCCCTTTGTATAAAGGAAGATCGTCTGTGCACCATCCTTATAGTTCATATCCGGTTCTTCTACACAGCCGGTTCTCACCGTATAGATCATCCGTTTTAATCCGAAGGGATCATAATCGGTAATCATGATGATCAGCACATTCTTGAGGTTTCCGTAGCTATTGCCGGATTTCAGACTGTGGGAATCAATTACGGCATGATAAAACCGTACCCGCTTCGGCAGGTTGTCTTTTGATTCCAGATCCTTTTTCTTCTCGGGCTCAAGGTCGTAAACGCTGGGGACACCTTCATCCTCAAAATCCAGTAAGAAGTCCGGTTCCTCTTCCTCCAGATAAACATCCAGCCGTGCACCATGCAGATCGGTATCCTCTCCATAGTATTCCTTCTGCGGAATTACGTGCAGTTTACCGACATCCCTGCCAAGGATCAATCTCAGCAGCAGTCTGCTGAATTTCGGTCCATACTTTGGATGATTCATCATTTGAAAGAATAGAAAATCGTCAATCAGATGTAGTTCATCCAGTTTCTGTTTTACATACGTGTTGTTCATTCGGTTCCTCCTCTGCGTGCAGAAACCTTCTGAAAACCCGAAAGCCATCCGTCAATCGAATATCTGAACATCCATTAACATTCTGAAAAGTCCCTGCCTGCTATTGTGAAATAAAGTGAAATGGTAAAGCATAGACTTTCTGAAATTTAAGAGGGATGCCTTCTGTCCGACGGGCAGATGCATGTAAGAAAGGATGAAAATGCAATCCTTAATACCTGATTTATAGAAACTGTATGCTTTGTCTGCATTATAGGAAATAACCGTCAAAGCGTCAATGGTTAAATTGTATTTTCGGCACATTGCACAGAAAATCATAAAAAAAGGAGAAAATGAGAGGGATCAAAATGCAAAATTTATTTGAAAATTTGAAAACAGAGAAGCAGCATAATTTAAAAATCAGGTTTAAAAATCGGGAAGCAGCGTAACTTGTCTCCCGGTTTTGTTTGTGATAAGATGTAACTGTTCTGAAGAACCATATTTCGCAGATCCCGTGCAGAAACAGAAAGACGAGGCAGACCATGTATCAGTATCAGACCAGAATTCGTTATAGTGAATTGGATGAGTCCGGACATTTAAAGCCGGAGGCGTTATTGGACTATTTTCAGGATTGTTCCACGTTTCAGTCCGAGGATCTTGGAATCGGAATCGGGTATTTAAAGGAGCGGAATATGGTGTGGGTGCTTAGCAGCTGGCAGATTGTGGCAGAGCGGTATCCATTGCTTGGAGAGACCGTGACGGTTGGAACACAGCCATATGAGTTCCGCAGCTTTATGGGCTTCCGTAATTTTGTGATGGAGGATGAAGCCGGGAAACGGATTGCTTATGCGAATTCGCTGTTCAGTCTGATTGATATTGAGACAGCGCATCCTATGAGACCGACTGAAGAGATGCTTGAAAAATATGTGCTTGGTGAGAAGATCCCGATGGATTATGCTCCAAGAAAAATTACGATTCCGGATGGAGCGGTAAAGGGAGAAGAGATCCTCATTCTGCCGCATCATCTGGATGTGAACCATCATGTAAACAACGGTCAGTATGTACGGATTGCCATGGATTGTGTTCCCAAGGGACTTAAGATCCGTCAGCTGCGTGTGGAATATAAGAAGCAGGTGAGACTCCATGAGGTGTTGGCTCCTTATGTGTCGCGTACAGAAACAGGCGCCTATGTTGTGGTACTGAAAAACAGGGAAGATGAGGTCTGCTGTGTGGTGGAGCTGGAATGCCGTGAAGTGTAGCGGAGGCCGGCAGTAAAATGACAGAGGATGACCTGAAGAAACAAATGGCAGAGGATGACCTGAAAGAAACAAATGACAGAGGATGACCTGAAGAAATAAATGACAGAGGATGGTCTGGAAGAAACAAATGACAGTGGATGATATGGAAGAATAAATGGCAGTGGATGACTTGGAAGAAACGAAAGCAGGTGAAATGACCTATGGTTATACTGAATGATTATCTGTATTCCGGAGATACCGTACTGCGTATTTTGCAGAAATATATGCAGGATTTACGGAAGGAAGCAAAGGAAACGCACAACGAAATTGATCTGGCGCATTGTAATTTCCTGATTCAGATCATGGAACTGTTAGAGCATAATGACTTCCTGACAGCGCAGTCCCAGAAGATCCGGGAATTCTATAAATATATGGCGAGAGAGTATCCGTATCTTTCCTTTACCTTTAAAGGAAGAATCAAATCGCTCATCCGTGCCGAAGAGAAGTTTAACGGCTATGTGGTGGAATATATTTATGATTACTATACGAAGTATCATGAATATCCTTCGGTGCCGGAATTAAAAGAAAAGCTGAACTGCTTCCGGGATCTGATCGCATACCGGATCGTGGTATCGATGCCCCGGTGTCATTTAAAGAATTCTTCGGAGCGTGAACCGGAAGAAATCCGGCATCTGTATGAAATTGCGAATGTACTTCCGAATTTTCTGGAGGAGAGGGGATTTACCGTGGAACCGACCGGAGGAGTCAAGGAGAGCCGTTCCCCATTGTTATCCGATGAAGTACGTCCCTATTACAGGGATTATATTGAGGGAGAAAATCCGGGTAATTACCGTTCCCTTCATATTACCTTTTACGATAACAGCGCAAGGTGTTACATGGAAATGCAGCTCCGGACGAAGGAAATGGATGATATTGCAGAGATTGGTTCTGCCAATCATCAGGCGTATGAAAAGCGTCAGGAGGAGTCCCGTGCCAGGAGAGATGCAATCCCGGAGGGAGAATGCATTTACTTTGATGAAGCATATGAGCGGGGAATGCTTTTGCAGAGGCTGAATTTTGCTGACGTGGATGTCAACATGTTTGCAGCCGTAAGCAATACCCTTATGAATGACGGGTGTGGCTTATTCCGCGGCCGGTTGATTTTACCGTACGAACACTTATCACGCTTCCAGAATGATCTGATTGATTAATAAGAAAGGTGACATAGATGTCAGAAGTAACCAAGAGAGCATTGGAGCAGTCCTTAAAGAATCTGCTGCTGAAAAAGCCATTAAATAAAATTACAATTAATGATATTGCGGAGGACTGCGGAATCAACCGCATGACGTTTTACTATCATTTCAAGGATATTTATGATCTGGTGGAATGGTCGTGCCTTGAGGATGCCCAGAAGGCCTTGAAGGAAAAGAAGACCTACGACACCTGGCAGGAGGGACTGCTGCAGATCTTTTATGCAGTGAGGGAAAATAAGCCTTTTATCATGAATGTGTATCACTGCGTAGACCGGGCGCAGGTGGAGAAGTATCTGACGCCGCTTACGGATGAGCTGCTGATGGGTGTCATTGAAGAAAAGTCCAGGGGAGTGCAGGTGCGCAGTGAGGATAAGGAATTTATTGCACGGATCTTTTCCTACTGCTTTATTGGAATGATGCTCGACTGGATAAGGGATGATATGAAGGAGCAGCCTGAGATTATCGTGGACAAGCTGGCGTTGGTATTGAAGGATGCCGTAACCAATGCCATTGAGCGCATGAGAGTATGAGCGTATGATAATATGAGAATATGAGGCTCTTTGCGGAATACATCAAAACGGTTGATTTGATAAAATTTTATACAATATGAAGGCTTCTGATAAAAGTTTTATCAGGAGTCTTTTTCTGTTTATAGCAAAGGATTCGGGGCAGACTTATAATAGGCTCATAACAAAGAGATACAGGAAAGAAAACAATTTCACTGTAAATCAGAAAACCATAGGAACAGGCTTAAGAGATAAGCAGACAACCATTTATTCAAGGAGGTAATTGATTATGTATTATTCAGCAGGTACTTATGAAGCTTTTGCACATCCGGAGAAGCCGCAGGGCGTTGACAACAAATCCGCATATATTATAGGAACAGGCCTTGCAGGACTGACCGCAGCATTTTATCTGGTACGTGATGGTCAGATGAAGGGAGAACACATTCATTTATTGGAAAAGCTGGAGCTGGCAGGCGGAAGCTGTGACGGCCGCAAGGATATCACCAAGGGCTTTTACATGAGAGGCGGACGTGAGATGGATAACCATTTCGAGGTTATGTGGGATGTTTTCCGTGATGTTCCTTCCATTGAAACCGAGGGCGTATCCGTATTGGATGAATATTACTGGTTAAACAAGCATGATCCGAACTATTCCCTTTGCAGAGCATCCGTAAACCGTGGTGAGGATGCCCACACCGATAAGCAGTTTAAGCTGGATAAGGAATCCGCAATGGCACTTTCCCAGCTGTTTATTACACCGGAGAAGGATCTGGAAGGAAAGAAGATTTCCGATGTGCTGCCGGATTCCTTCTGGGAGACAAACTTCTGGCTTTACTGGCAGACGATGTTCGCATTCCAGCGTTGGTCCAGTGCTTTGGAAATGAAGCGTTATCTTTGCCGTTATGTTCATCATATTGACGGACTTCCGGATTTCAGTGCACTCCGTTTTACCAAATATAACCAGTACGAGAGCATGATTCTTCCCTTGGTTAAATATCTGGAGGCACATGGTGTCAAGATTGAATATGGCATGGATGTGAAGAACGTCATTATCGATAAGGCTGGTGATAAGAGGGTTGCAAAGCAGATCGTTTATGTAAAGGATGGACAGGAACAGACCATTGACCTCATTGAGGATGATCTGGTATTTATTACCAATGGCTGCTGTACCGATACCTCCTGCTATGGCGATCAGACGCATACACCGGATTTGAGTCAGGTAAAGAATGGTGCCGGAGAGTCCTGGGATATGTGGAAAAACATTGCAGCTCAGGCAGAGCATGGTGAATATGGTAATCCGGATGCATTCTGCAGCGATGTGGATGCAACCAACTGGATGAGCGCTACGGTAGCCACCTCCAATGAAGAGATTATTCAGCACATTATGAATGTCTGCAAGCGTGATCCCAGAACCGGTAAGGTTACAACCGGTGGTATCGTAACTGTAAAGGACAGTACAGAAAACTGGTATCTGTCCTGGACCATTAACCGTCAGCCGCAGTTCAAGTCCCAGGACAAGAACATGGTGCTGGTATGGTTATATTCCCTCAATACCAATAAGCCCGGTAACTATGTACAGAAAGCAATGCGCGACTGTACCGGTGAAGAGGTCTGCCAGGAATGGCTGTATCATATCGGCGTTCCGACCGACCGGATTGAAGAGCTTGCCAGGAATGCATGTAATACAACGACCTGCTTCATGCCGTATATCAATGCATTCTTCCAGCCCAGAAAATGGTCCGACCGTCCGCTGGTTGTACCGGAAGGTGCAGTAAACTTCGCATTCCTTGGACAGTTCGCAGAGACGCCGCGTGATACCATTTTCACAACCGAGTACTCCATGCGTACCGGTATGGAAGCGGTTTACACCCTGCTGAATGTAGACCGTGGTGTGCCGGAAGTCTGGGGCAGCAAGTATGATGTCCGTGAGCTCCTTCGCGCCTGCTACTATGCAATCGACAAGAAGCCGATCACCGAAATGAAGCTTTCCCTTAAGGAAAAGGAGCTTCTCCGTATCGTGCTTAAGAAGGTAAAAGGAACGGATCTTGAGATCCTGCTGAAGGAAAGCGGATTGATTGGATAATAAGATAACAGGAAAAGCAGGAGAAGCTTTCAGCATAAAAAGTAATGATGAGACCGGATATCTGTTGCGTGCAGATATCTGGTCTTATTAAATGATAAAGTTTATGAGACAAAATGACAGGCTGGCAAGTATAAATTATGAAACAAGTTCCCAATTGCCGACCCAACAACGATTTGTTAAATCATATAGACGACGATATAGTTTCCCGTTCTCTGTTTTATAACGCCATTCCATCCCGGAAGAATATTGAGAAATAGAAGTATATGCTGGTTCCCCGGATAATCTGGAATTATATGCATAAGTAGTTAAAGGGAAAAAAATAAGAAAACAAAACAAAAGCAAAGGTAAGAAAATAATCTTTTTTTTCATTAGTTCATATCCTCCGGTTTTATAATGGGTAAGGTATCATCAAAAACTTGTGATACTGTGGTTAAATATTCTCCATCAACGTATAGATCATAGGTTTGATCATTGTTTAATAGCAAGTAACTGTTTCCGCTGTTAATGGAAAAAGTAGATTCCTCAACATCGTCGGGTAAAGGAGATATTGGTTCTAAGATAATGCGGTTTGGCAGTAACATGGCAAGTAATAATAGAATAAAAGTACAAAAACAGGTAAGCCGTTTCGTTTGATATTTAGGCTCCTTTGTGGATATGTGGTGATAATTCAACAAGTATTTAACCCGGCAGGTTATATTCTGGGTTGAATTGAAAGCAGTGGATAATGGAGATAAATTATCCATTGAATATTGCGACAAAGAAACCAGACATTGCATGTACTCATATTGTTGCAGTTCAGATGTGTGTCTGGTTATATAGGTATCTACACGAAGTTCCTGGTAGGATATCATATTTTTCCGCAGCATATAAATAAATGGATTCCACCAATAAAGAGAACATAGGATTTCTCCGGTAAAACGAATCCATAAATCTTTAAAGTGATAATGACAGGCCTCATGAAAATAAATATAGTATAATTCCTGCTTCGTAAATGCAATCTGTGGCAGTACTATAGTTGGATGAACTAAGCCAATAAGAAAAGGAATTCGTACAGATGGATTCACAACAATCGGAATAGAAACGGGTTTTTTAAAGTTTGTGTTTATTTCTTTCATAAATTTCAGGTCATCAGAGGAAAGAGATAAAGGCGTAGAGTTTTTCACATAGTTCAAGGTTCTGATGTAGGATATGGTGTTGCGGATCAATAGTAATAATGTACCAAGCATAGAGATACCAGCTAATACTGTCAGAATGGAAAAAGAGTATTGGGCGATGGTAAATCGTTTCTCAATTAATATCAAATAAATGGGAGGCCAGATATGATAGATGAAAATGTTTTGCTGGGTAGATAGTTCAAGGGGAATAAACAGTCGGATCATTACCACACAGAATAAGACAAATAAAATAGGAAATGCAAATTTGTAGTAAAGAAAAGGACTGTTGATTATATAATGAAACAGCAGAATGGCTAAGTTGCTAAAGATCAGAACCGTTAATAATGAAGATAATGTAAAATTCATATTTTAAGAACGCTCCTTATTTTTTTCGGTTGAAAGTTCACTTATTCTGTCAGAAATGATCTTTTCTAAGTCAGCCAGTTCATTTAATGCTTCCGGACTGGAGTCGTTAGGTAATAAAGCGGCAATAAGATGAGAAGCAGGAATATCTTTTCCAAAAGAGTCTTTGAGCATATCCTGAATAAGTTCAATCTCTACGTTTTCAGCGTTGGCAGTAGGCTTGAATTTCCGGGCAAGAGCCTTTTGATTGAAGACAATACTGTCGACCTCAATCATGCCCTTTTTTAAAAGATTAGAAATAAGCCGTTGTACGCTGTAGATTGTACTGTCATTATCTAACTGGACAATTTCTGAAACCATGAGAGGTTTCTTGGCATTCCATAATATTTTCATAACATCAAGTTCACGTTTGGTCAGTTTCATAGAGAAATTATCCTTTGCTTTTATATTTTAAATATATATGACAATGGTTGCCAATGTCAATATGGAATTTAAAAATAAGAGTTGATTTTCTACAATTTATATGATATCCTACGGTTGTCAAAAAGAGACAATCGTTGTCTTTCTGGCAGAATGAAGAATGCAAAAGAAAAGGAGGAAAGGTATGATGAAACACAAGGGAAAGGCTTTAATGGCAGCTGCTATGGCTGCAACATTGATTATTGGGGGTGGTATGATGCCCCAAATGACTGCAAAAGCAGAGACTACGTCATTTGGATTAGTATGGAATGGTACATCCTCATCATCAAGCTCAGCATCAGTTTCTAAAGATAACTATAATAGTTCTAAGAGACTTGCAGCTGGATTTACAATGAGAGGAGAAGCATTTATAGGAACTGCATATTTATCGGGAGTACCGACCAATTATCAGTTGAGGTCTGGAGGCTCAAGTGCAAATTATCCGGTTGGTCTTTCAAATTTGGGGACTTATCTCATTCTGGATCTGACACCGAGTAAATCATATGCTGGTCAGACAGTAAAATGTGGAGTATCGCTATTAGGAGTAAATGGCTGCAATTTAAGAGCGGATGGAAATTTCGATTATGCTTAAAGAGGAGAGGCAGCAGATGTCACATCTGCTGCCGATAAATATAGTGAAGAGATATCATGGTTTTATATTGGTGGCTATATTGATATTAGTAACTGGCTGTGGAAGAAAAAATAATAGTGTTCAATCCTATGTAACAACTTTGGATACAGTCATTGACAAATATGAATATTGTCTATTAGATACGGGATGTAGAGAGAATATTGTATATTATGGAGTTAATTATAATCAGAGTAGACAGGAATATATTGGACAAATTATGAATTATACTCCTCAAAACAAAAAGAGTCAATTGATACCAATAGAGACTAAGCGTAAAATACAGGACTTAAGAGTAGTAAATGATACAGTTAATTTGATGACGCAGGATATTGATGGTGCATATATATTAGAAATTCACAGTTTTGATGGAAAGTTATTGGATGATTATAAGTTAAATATTGATGATACTGTATTTGGTGAAGCTGTATTTTGGGATATCGATGAACATAAAAATATGATTTTAGTTGACCGTCACAGTAATCTGTATATTATAAGTCAGACTGGTGAAATAGCTAAATATAAACTACAGGGAGAACTTATATCAGCATTTGTAGCATCTGAAAATATTTTTTATTATGTAGTAATTGACGAAAAGGGACAAGAACAAATTGGATATATAGACTATTTAGAAAATAAAGAAGATATTATTGCCACAACACAAGAAATGCTTCAAGACTGCATGGGAATTTATGAGTGTCAAGACGGAATTTTAATAAATGAAAATGCTAGACTGTTAAGAGTAAATATTAATAAACGGGAGATAGAATCAATATTTGAATGGATAGATATTGGAATTGATAATAATGAGTTATGCCTAATAACGGAAAATAATGAAGGGTATTTAATTGTAACAAAAAAGTATCGGGATAGTATAGAAGAGATACAAATTAAACGTATAAAAAAAGGAAAGGTAAGTGATGCTAAAGTTCTTGAATTAGCAACTATGTATTTAGACCAAGATCTAAAAGAGAAAGTAATTTTGTTTAATGAGACCCATTCAGATATGAAAATTCATGTACGAACTTATCCGGGTGAAACTTCAGATTTAAAATTTAAAATGATGGTTAATGATCTTTATAATAATTCAGATATTGATTTAGTGGTAACAGATACTAACTATTATCGTTTATTGGCAGATAATGGAGTTTTAGCAGATTTGCAAGAGTATTATGACGATATACAGAATCAAATGATAACTTCTGTAGTAGATGCATATCGATATAATGAAAAGGTATATGTACTGATGGATCAATTTGAAGTATATACAATATTGGGGAGAAAACAAATTTTTCAGCAAGATAGAAATTATACTTATAAAGAACTCATAAATATTGCTGAAAAATGGTCTGGTTCGGTTTATAATAGAAATGTCAAAAGCGATACATTGTATGATTTGTTGATTTTAAATGATGACATTGAAAGTTATAGTATGATGACGGAGGACGACTGGAATGAAATTATAACATTTACAGACAAGGCACCTTTGGAGGAAAGCGGTTATGATAAAGGGGCACTTTTGGAAAAAGTGGTTATAAAGCAAAACTATTATTTATGGTTTGAACTTTTTAAGGCAGGGCATAATGATAGGTACACTATTGTAGGATATCCATCTATAAAAGAAGAGGTAACAGGATCAATGTTTGATGTCCCGGCACTGTATGGAATTAATTCAAGATCGGAAAACAAAGAAGATTCATGGATATTTATACGGGATTTAATGGGTGAGGATAACCAAAAGAACATTAATGATGACTTTCCTATTCGTAAGGAGACTTTTGAGGAAAAGCTATTGGAAGGTATGAATACAGTAGAAAAAGGAAAGACAGTTTCATATATTTCGGGAGATACATTTATTGATGCTACAATAGAAGGAATATCTGAGGATGATATTAATAAAATTCGATGGTTGGTATATCAGAGTGACCAGATATACTATATGAATGCAGATTATTATAACATTATAGAAGAGGAAGTAAGTGCGTATTATCAGAAACAAAAGACAATTCCGGAGGTGATATCTTTATTTGACAGTAGATTAAAGCTATATTTCAGTGAAAATGATATGTAATTATGAAGGAGGAATGGGTGAATGAAGAATAAAAGATTAATAGGATTAGTGAGTGTGGTTTTGCTACTAATGAGTGCCTGTGGTAAGGCAGAAACAGATCTGTCAGGTACGGAGACAGAGGTACAGGTGCAGGAGGAACAGACACAGGAGGATCTGGAGGATCCGTCTGCCATGGGTAAAGAAGAAACGACCGGACAGGAAGAAGAAGGCACCGCAAAGGCAGGTGAAGATTCAGAAACATCAGCAAATTCAGAGACTACGGAGATTCCGGACGATGCCGTGATGATTCAGGATGTGGCGGTACGGCTCCTTAGCGTAGAAGCGGATGAAAATATCGGACTGATGCGGAGAACCTTTGAAGCATATGGTGACCAGGCTGTGATTGAGAAAATTTTCCGGGGAAGCAATACGGTTATGGAAAAGGATGCACAGAAAGTAACTGTGACAGAAACAGCCTTTTTTAATAGTGTGGATGAAGTATGGAAGCTGTCCTGCCTTCTCGATGGAGAGGGTGCGGAATACACCTTTGAGGAAGGACAGATAACGGCGATGGAACAGAAAGAATTTACAGCAGCTACAGATAGCGGCAATCAGGCCGAAGTGATTCTGACTCCTTATGGGGTATGGATTCAGAGTGTGGACAACTGGATGGTGATGTCGGAGGCTTATCAGTTTACGGCAGAGCTTGCAGATGGAAGTGAGGATGAAATTGTAATTCTGCCGCTTACCAGAAGCCGGCAGGCACGAAGTCAGGAGATGAAGGAGCTTCCGTACCTGGGCGATGGCTATGTGCTTGGAGAAGAGCTTCAGGATGAAAATGGTGATGTACGGGGCGGCAGATTCATTTTCTTCGAAGAAGTTTCACTGGATGACGTGGTGGATGTACATATCTACCAATAAAGGGATCCATGATAAAAGATAAGATCTGATTAAAAGAAAAGAGCCAGATATTTGTCAGGAATACAGATATCTGGTTTTTATTTTG
>OHBJ01001723.1_pt1 | contig 15092 bp, 14 predicted proteins | sample 1577241 | NCBI WGS metagenome assembly OHBJ01 (sample SAMEA3541594, study PRJEB24748) | human gut metagenome | biome: human gut; feature: human-associated habitat; material: faeces | place: China | collected 2012
CAAAAATGGGGTGAGGAAAGAATATTTCCTCACCCCAACATTTATTATAGAACCCTTTTTTCTATGCCCAAGAAGGCACTCTTTCCTATGGGAAAAGGTATGAAAACGAGGGATTTTTTGATATAATATAGAATGTTTATCGTGGAAGGGAACCCATTGTTCCCTATAAGCAATTTTTATAAAGGAGAACTCCCATTGATCGAGGAAATGAAAGAATTCTCCGGTATCGGTGAAACCCGCCGGACCCTGCAGTATGTCACCCTTTTTGTCATTGCCCTTTTCTGGGTCTATGAAGGGTATCGCACCTTTGCCTTATACCGCTTCAGCCTCATGGGATGGGGCTTTAATGTTTTGTTCCTTTTGCTTTATCTGTGGCGGACCGCTTTTTCCTATACCTATGCCTTGACGCCCAGTCATTTCATTATTATCATGTATGGCTTAGGGATTGAACGGCGTCTTTCCATCTCCCTTAACGACATGGAAAGCTTCAGCAACCACTATAAGAAGAGTTTCTTTAGGAAAACGAAGATTGGCAGCTATACCCATCGTTACTCTTCACTTGATCCCAATCCCCAGCGCATCCTGGTCTATCGGAAGGGAAAGAAACTTTGCGGCCTGCTCTTTAAGTGTTCAGACCGCATGATTGCCGAACTGGCTCGCCGTTACCCCAGCCAGTTTCTCGATTTCGGAGCATAAGGAGGCCTTTATGGAGCGTTATATTGGAATTGTGACAGCAGTCAGTGGACAACGAGCCAAGGTCCGTATTGAACGGGGCCTCAAAAAGGGTGAAAAACCGCGCATCCTTGACTGCTGGAATACCTGTGAAGCGAAAAAAGGAACCTATGTGGAAGTGGAAGAACAGACCCTTGGTGAGCGGCAGGGTAAATGGATCGTTCGTGGGATTCCCTTACTGACCCTTCTTGCGGGAGCTATTTTTGGCCGTGCTGTATCCCGCTATCTGCCCTTTGACCTCGGCGTGACTATGTTCATAGGCGCTATTGTCTGGGGGCTTTTGGGATTTCAGTATGCCCGAACCTTTAAACGGGATGTCACAAGCCGCCGCGGTAAGCAATGGGCCGTTACAGGATACTATACGGAAGGCATGCTTCCGGAAGAAAGGGTGGAAAGCTGATATGACTTTTGGTTCCAAGGATCGCTTCTGGTTCTTCCTGTTTCTTGCGGCCGGTGCCATCATCGGCGGTCTTTTGGGAAACTTCCTTGAAGCGTCTCAATTTTTTGGGGCTGGTACGGCCTTTTTGATCCATAAGTATCAGGTCCTTAACATTCCCCCTGTCGATGTGGACCTTTATATCGCCAAGATTACCTTTGGCTTTACGTTTTCTCCCAATTTGGTGGCCATCATCGGCATGATTTTGGCCCTTGTGATCTTTCAGCATCTATAAGGAGGCTGTCATGCAGGTCATTTTGGCATCAAAGTCCCCTCGGCGCAAGGATCTTCTTGTGCAGGTCGGCATGGATCCACTTGTGATGGACAGCTATGTGGAGGAAGTGACGGAAGCCCTTTCTCCAGAGACCCTGGTTCGTGAAAATGCCGCTCGCAAAGGGCGGAAAGTTGCGGCTGCGGTGGCACCAGATGCCCTGGTTATTGCTGCTGATACGGTTGTCGCTGATGAGCGTGGCATCCTTGGCAAACCGAAGGATCGGGAGGAGGCCGTACGCATGTTGCGGCGCCTTTCCGGTAGGACCCATAAGGTCCATACAGGTCTTTATGTGAGCCTAGGCGGCAAAGAACATCTTTCCGTGACGACAACGCAGGTTACGTTTTGCCCCCTTACGGACAGGCTTATTCATCGCTATATTGGAACAGGAGAACCAATGGATAAGGCTGGGGCCTATGGGATCCAAGGGGCGGCCGCCCTTTTCATTCCTCACATAGAAGGCTCCTACAGCAATGTTGTTGGTCTGCCTCTTGCCACTCTTTTTACAGCACTCGATGAACTGGATGTGAAACTAGATGACACAACACTGCTCCATGCACGAAATTGTTCGCGAGGAACGGCCTCGGGAACGGCTTAAGCAAAAAGGGGCCAAGGCCCTAAGCGTAACGGAACTATTGACCATTCTCATTGGTTCGGGAACGCGCAGTGCATCGGCCCTTGAAATCGCTTCACTTTTGACCAGTAGGGAGATGGATCTCGACCAATTGGCCCGTGTGACAAGGATTGAGGAACTCACCCATGTGAAGGGACTTGGCCCAGCTCGGGCTTCGGTCATTGTCGCTGCCCTTGAATTGGGCCGTCGCCTTGCGGAAAAAACAAGCCGCCAAGGAGACCGGATCAGATGTCCCGGCGATGCCGCCCGTATGGTTATGGAACGGCTTCGCTATGAAGTGAAGGAACATGTCCTGACTCTTCTGCTTTCTGCCAAGGGAAAAGTACTGGGAATCGAAGAGGTCTTTGTTGGCAGTGCCAGTCAGGCAACGGTGCATCCCCGGGAAATCTTCGAGACCGCCCTTCATCATCATGCGTCTGCCTTGATCCTTGTCCATAACCATCCGTCCGGGGACCCAATGCCCAGTCGTCCCGATATCCGTCTGACAGAGCGCCTGGCTCAAGTGGGGGGCTTGATGGACATTCCGCTGGCGGACCATATCATTATTGGTGATGGAATCTACTACAGTTTTAAAGATGCGGATCAGTTATAAAGAAAGAGGGATCATGCGTGTTTGATTTGTTCGGCTCCCTGTCTTCCACCATGGGCGTGGACCTGGGAACAGCCAATACTTTGATTTATACAAAAGAAAATGGCATCATTGTCCGGGAACCCTCCTTGGTAGCGCGCCATAAAAAAACGGGCAGGATACTGGCTGTTGGCAGCGAAGCCAAACAGATGGAAGGCCGGACACCGGATTTTCTTGAAACCCTCCATCCCTTGCGTGATGGGGTCATTGCTGATTTCGATGTAACTGCCGCGATGCTGCGCATCTTTCTCAAAAAAGCACTTCGTGGGCGTAAATTTGTTCAGCCCACGCTTGTTGTCAGCGTTCCCTGCGGTGTCACAGCCGTGGAACGCAGGGCTGTCATCGACGCGGCAACTCAAGCCGGCGCGCGGGACGCTTATCTTATTGAGGAACCCCTTGCTGCTGCATTGGGGGCTGATATGCCCGTCCGGGAAGCGGCGGGAAACATGGTGGTGGACCTGGGCGGCGGTACAACGGAAGTGGCGGTCATCTCCATGGGAAAGATTGTCCTTTCCCGGACGCTCCGATTGGGCGGCGATGCCCTTGATGAATCTCTGGTTCAGTATATCAGGAGACAGTACAATCTCATGATCAGTCCCGCAATGGCTGAGCGGATGAAGATGGAAATTGGTTCCCTTGCTGAAAGTACACAGCCCCAGGCCATGGAAATCCGGGGCAGGGATCTGCTTACAGGCCTTCCCAAGCCGCTTGCAATAAACCAGAATCAACTTCTGCCGGCACTTTACGAGCCCCTTCGTGAAATCATCGATGTGGTGAAGACCACCCTTGAAATGACCCCGCCGGAACTTGCCAGCGATATCATGGACCGGGGCATTGTCCTGACGGGCGGCGGAGCTCTTTTGCGCAATCTCGACCGGGTCATGGCCCGTGATACGGGCATGCCCGTACGGATTGCGCCCGATGCACCTCTTTGTGTTGTCCTCGGTACGGGTAGGGCCGCACGCAACTTTAATTCATTCCGGCGGAAGAACCATCCTGCCAAGAGTCATAAATAAGGAAGAGTAGAAGCATGATGCAGGAAAGAAAAATTAGGCTGGCCATTTTTGTGGTCATTGGCCTTCTCGTGGGCGGAATCATCCTTGATGCCCTCTCACGTTTTACTGTGGTCAATTCGGCCATTGCCACCCTTGTAAGACCCATCAATTTCATAGTCGGTGGGGCCGCTTCTGGCGCCCGCAGTGTATCGGATTTTTTTACGTCGAAAGGGACGCTGCAGAAAGAAAATGCGGCACTCAAGACGGAGAACGACGACCTGCGTCAGAACAATGTGGAACTCATTGCCATGAAGGCAGAGAACGAACGGCTCAGCAAACTTCTGAAGTTCAAGGAGCTCCATCCCAAATACGAACTCATGCCGGCCAAGGTCATCAGCCGGGACATGGGGGATTTTAAGGATGTTATCCTCATTGATAAAGGCAGTGATGAGGGGCTGCGACTTAATATGCCTGTCGTCAATGCTTCCGGGATCATTGGCATCATCGATGCGGTCTATCCCCATATGTCCAAGGTTCTTTTGATTACGAGTTCGCGGAGCAGCTTGGGAGGGCTTAACTTGCGCGGTGATTCCAGGGCCGCCGGGATTGTAAATGGTGTTGCCGGCCCCGATCTTTCCCTTGAAATGCGCAACCTTGCCCGGAACGCGGATGTGCTCCCTGGTGATACAATTGTTTCAAGCGGATATACTGGCTATCATCCAGAGGGGCTTGTCATTGGCACCGTGGAAGATGTTCAGATGGATCCGGGAGGTCTGACCAAAACGGCTTCAATCATTCCCTCTGTGGACTATACCCATCTGGAAGAAGCCCTTGTCATTACGAACTATGCCGGTTTTGCTGACTTTCTCCGCGAAGAGGGAAAAGATCCTAATAAGAACATTAAAGGGGGAGCTGGCCGATGAACACCTTCTTGTGGCTCTTCCTTAATCTCTTCCTCTTTTCCTTGAAAACCCATTGGTTCCTCCTTTTTACCACGTATGATTCTCCTGATTTTCTTCTTCTTTTGCTTATCCTCTATGCCCTTGATCAAGGAGGCCGCAAAGGGGCCCTGTATGGAATTGGTATGGGGCTTTTCCTCGATGTGGTCTCTTTTGGCTATTTTGGCTATCATTTGGTGACACGCGCTTTGGTGGGTGCTTTTATTGGCAGCAACCGTATGAACGTCTTTGCTGATCGGATGCCTACTTATATGATTCTAACCGCACTCGTGACGCTCCTTCTGGGTGTGGTGCGGGGCCTGTTTCTCTGCGTCATGCTCCATCGCTGGATGCCTTTTGTCCCCTTTGCGCTTTGGACACTGCGTTCCATTGGCTGGAACCTCATTATGGCCCCTCTTGTTTGGGTCATCTACCAAAAGGTCAAGGAGCGCTTCTTGCGCCGCCATTCCTATTATTATCATCTGTAACGAGTGAGGAAGGATACCATCGTGCTGAATAAAAAATATGCGTATCGCTTGGAATTCATGCTCGTCGCTTCTGCCCTCATCGTCTTTTTCTTGATTGGCCGCATGTTCTATCTGCAAATCATCAAGGGCAGTTACTACAGCCGTCAAGCCGAGGGTAATCGGACGCGCTACACGCGGATCCTTGCGCCGCGGGGCATCATCTATGACTGTAATGGGGAGGAACTGGCCAATAATCAGCCCGGTTTCATGGTTTCCTTGGCACACCGCAACACGGGCTACAGGGATGAAACAATCGAGCGCCTATCGGAACTGGTCCATATTCCTGTGGACAAGATCAAGGAAACCATCAATCTCCATGGCGGTTCGGCAGAACCTATCCGTATTGTGCGCAACGCACCGCCCGACGTGGTCGCCAAAGTAGAAGAAAACCTGCGCTACCTGCCTGATGTCATGATTGAGGTCCAGCCTGTCCGAACTTATCCCAATAAGGAACTGGCTGTCCACGCCTTGGGGTATGTGGGCGAAGTCAGTGAATATGAAATCGAACAGGGTGTTTATGAAAACCTCAAAGCAGGTGACATCATCGGTAAATTTGGCCTGGAAAGCTATTATGATAAGTACCTGCGCGGTACGGACGGCAGTTACCGAGAGGAAGTCGACGTCAATGGCCGCGTTATCCAGGTCATGGACAAGGTGGAACCAAAGCCTGGTCAAGGGCTGGTGCTTACTATTGACGCTAAGCTCCAGCGTATCACTGAAGCCGCCGTCGACCGGCAGCTCAAAGCCATTGGAGCCCGCGGTGCCGCCGTCGTGGTCCTTGATCCCAATAACGGGGAAATCAAGGCCCTTGTTTCCCGACCTGGTTTTGATCCCAACTGGTTCGTAAACGGTATCAGTGAAAAGAACTGGAACTACATCAATACGGATCCATTTCATCCTATGACGGATAAAGCCATTGCCGGCGAATATCCGCCGGGATCGACTTTTAAGATTGTTACGGGTTCGGCAGCCCTTGAAGAAAAGAAAGTTACTCCCGATGAACTCATCTTTGACTCTGGCCGACACTGGCTCGTCGATATGCGCAATGCTGGCGGTGAAGCCTTAGGATGGATCAATTTCAAACGGGCCCTATCCGCTTCGGATAACGTCTATTTCTATGAAATGGGCAATCGCCTCGGCATCGATTTGCTTGACCAATATGCCGAAAAGTTCGGTTTTGGGAAGAAAACTGGGATTGACCTTCATGGGGAGGCCTCAGGCCTTATTGCAACCCCGGCTTACAAGAAAAAGGTCTTTGAAGACGAATGGTACTTGGGCGATACGTTCAATACAGCCATTGGTCAGGGCTTTACCTTGGCAACACCCATGCAGGTTGCGGAAATGCTTGCGGCTGTGGCGACCGATGGAAAGCGCTACAAGCCCCATCTTGTGAGCAAGATCATCAACGACGACGGCAGTGTAGCCGAACGCTTTGAACCGCAGGAAGAAGGTAGTCTGCCGGTTTCCCAGAAAACCTTGGACCTTATCCAGGACGGTCTCCGAGCGGTGACGGAAGAAGGTGGGACAGCATCGGCCCTAAAATCCCTGCCTGTTGATGTGGCCGGTAAGACCGGTACGGCAGAAAACCCCCATGGCAGGGACCATGGCTGGTTCATTGCTTATGCTCCGGCCAAGAATCCCAGCCTTGTTGTGGTCTGCGTTGTGGAGCAGGGCAGTTATGGGTCGGTTTCAGCCGCGCCTATTGTTCAGTCTATCTTGGAATATGCCTTTACGACACCGGGTGTCAAAAAGCCCGGCAGCGGGTCTTCGAAAGATAAAACGACCCCGAAGAAGAAAGGGTAAGTGAGGAGAAAGCATGCGTCATTCCTTTAAAAAGTATTTTCGGAACGTGGATAAGGTCCTTTTTTTGAGCGTCATGCTGCTCATTGCTATCGGCCTTGTTTTGATTGCCAGTGCTACCCATGCCAATATTCCCGGTCCCCATCGCTACCGCTTTGTTTTTCGGCAGGCTCTTTTTGTTATCGTGAACCTCATTTTGGGCGGTTACCTGATGCGTTTTGATTACCGCATCTTAAAACATGTTGCCAAACCTCTGTATATTTTCAATCTGGTTATGCTGGTTGCCGTCATGGTTGTCGGGAAAAGTGCTTTAGGTGCGCAGCGCTGGCTCCAATTGGGCCCCATCAGCATTCAGCCCAGTGAGTTTTCCAAAGCTATCATGATTGTCTGTCTGTCCTCTTTTGTGGAATCGCGGCTGCCGACGTTAACGGACTTTCGCAGTTGGATCCCTGTTTTTCTCTATGTCTTTGTTCCTTTTCTCCTGGTTATGCGTCAGCCTGACCTAGGAACAAGCCTCGTCTTTATGGCGATTCTCTTAGGTACAATGATCATCTGCGGCTTCAGGATCCGTTATTTTCTCATCATGGGCGGTTTGGGTCTTGCTTCAGCACCTCTTATCTGGCACATGCTTCATGAGTACCAGAAAAACCGGATCCGCGTCTTCCTCAATCCCGGACTTGAACCGTACGGGAGTGGTTACCATGTCATTCAGTCCATGATTGCTATTGGTTCCGGTCTTTTTTTTGGCCGTGGTCTTTTTAATGGAACCCAGAGCCAGCTTAACTTTCTTCCTGAAAATCACACGGACTTTATTTTCGCCGTGGCCGGCGAAGAGTTTGGGTTTGTTGGGGTGACACTGATCCTGATTCTCTACTTGATTGTCATCGTCAGGGGCATCACGATTGCCCTTCATGCAAGCGATGATTTTGGAACCCTGCTTGCTGTTGGGATTGTTTCTATGTTTACCTTTCATATCCTGGTCAATGTGGGCATGACGAGCAATGTTATGCCCGTAACAGGGGTTCCGCTGCCCTTTATGAGCTATGGTGTCAGTTCCCTTACGACCAATATGCTCATGGTGGCTCTTTTAATGAATATCCATGCTCATCCCAAGACCTTGAGATTTTAGTAAGGAGGCCCTATGCACAAGGATTTACCGATTGATATCCTCAGTGCTGTCGAAAAACCAGCCCGTTATACGGGAATGGAATTTGGCAGCATCGTCAAACCGGAAAGCGAGGTCGAGGTTTCCTTTGCCCTCGCTTTTCCTGATACCTATGAAATTGGCATGAGTTACCTGGGGTTTAAGATCCTTTATGCCATTCTCAATAAACAGCCCTATATCCAAGCTGAACGGGTCTTTGCGCCCTGGGTGGATATGGAAGACAAGATGCGAGAGCGCGGGATTGCTTTGGAAAGCCTTGAAACGAGCCGCCGTCTTGGTAATTTTGATCTTGTAGGATTTACCCTCCTTTATGAAATGAGCTATTCCAATATCCTGAATATGATGGATCTAGGCGGGGTTCCCATTTGGGCCAAGGACCGCGGCCTTGATGATCCCTTTGTCTGTGCTGGCGGTCCCTGTGTCTTTAACAGTGAACCTTTGGCTGATTTCCTGGATTTTTGTATGCTTGGCGATGGGGAACGCATCATTGTGGAAGTCTCCGATGCCTACCGGGCCTGGAAATCAGAAGGAAAACCCGGTGGACGGAAGGAATTCCTGCGCCGTGTGGCTAGGATCCAGGGCGTATATGTACCGAGTTTCTACACCGTGACCTATCATGCTGACGGGACCATCAAGTCTGTGACACCCAATGAACCGGGCGTTCCGGCAACGGTCTATAAGCGGGTGGAACCGGATATCAACGATCTTGATTTTCCGACCCATCCAATTGTTCCTTATGGAGACACGGTTCATGACCGGATCATGCTGGAACTCTTCCGCGGCTGTTCCCGCGGCTGTCGGTTCTGCAATGCAGGCATCATTTACCGTCCGGTTCGGGAACGAACACCGGAGAACGTCAAGAAACTGGCCCGCGAACTGGTACCGGCAACAGGATACAACGAAATGAGCATGTTCTCCCTAAGTACGGCGGACTACTCTCAGTTGGATCCCCTGGTACGGGATCTTTTGGAAGAATTCAAGGATGACAAGGTGAGCGTTTCCCTGCCGAGTCTGCGCATTGACAGTTTTTCTGTAAAACTGGCACAGGAAGTTCAGGCCGTTCGTAAGAGTGGGCTGACCTTTGCTCCTGAAGCCGGCAGCCAGCGCATGCGTGATGTGATCAATAAAGGAGTTACAGAAGAAAATCTCATGGATGCGGTGGGCGCGGCTTTTGAAAATGGCTGGTCCCAGGTAAAACTTTATTTCATGATCGGCCTGCCGACAGAAACCGATGAGGATATCCTTGCGATTGCTCATCTTGCCCGGGCCGTGAAATGGCAGTACAAAAAGATTACGGGCCGCTTTGGGGCCCGCGTTACGGTAAGCGTGTCCAACTTTGTCCCCAAACCCTATACGCCTTTTGCTTGGGTGGGACAGAATACAAAAACAGAATTTGACCGGAAGCATATGCTCCTTAAGGAAGTCTTCGACACGATGAAAAATGTCAATTTCCAGTATCATGATTCCCTCACAAGTCTCATGGAAGGCGTCCTTGCCAGGGGCGACCGCCGTCTTTCCAAAGCCATCTACTTGGCTTTTCGGGACGGGGCCCGTTTTGACAGCTGGTCCGAACATTTTTCCTTTGACCGCTGGAAAAAAGCCATTGAAGGAGCTGGACTTGATATGGCCTTCTACAACAACCGCCCGCGCGGAAAAAATGAGAAGTTTCCTTGGGAGCACACGAGCTGCGGCGTTTCCCGTGGCTTCCTGTGGAAAGAATACGAACGGGCCCAGGAAGCTGCTTTGACCCCGGATTGTCGGCGTGGAGCCTGTACGGGCTGTCAGGTCTGTCAGCAGCTGGGGGTCAAGATCATTGATTGGAAGGGGAAGGAAGCATGAAACTACGGTTGCAGATCACAAAAGAATCCGGAATCCGGTTCATTTCCCATCTGGAATATCTGAAAACCTTGGAAAAAGCCATTCGTCGGGCTCGGATTCCTGTTGCCTATTCCCAAGGCTTTAATCCCCATATGAAGTTTTCCTTGGCTTCTGCCCTGAGTGTAGGGGTGACGAGCAGGGCCGAATTTCTGGAACTATATCTGCGGGAGCCCGTTCCCCTAAAGGACCTCGTTGATGCCCTTTCCTGTAATCTTCCCATGGGCATCCATATCGTACGTGCCGACCTAGCAGATGATAAGGCCCCGAAACTCATGGCTTCGGTTGCAGGAACGACTTATTTGGTGAAGGTCCCCTGTGCGGCAGATCCTTCAGACGGGCTTCAGCGCTATGAAAGGGCGGAAAAGGCTCTTTATACGAAAACACATGGCAAGGGCAAGGGCAGCCCGCGCATCGTGGATGCCAAAGCTTTCGTCCCCTATGTGCAGGCTTCATATGAAGGGGGCATGCTGACGCTCCAATTTGACTGTCTGGTTTCCCAGGAAGGCAGCATGAAGGCCGCCGAGCTCTTGAAGGTCCTTCACGATGACTTCGGTCTCTCCCTTGACCTTGAAAAAGCGGATATTGCCCGTCTTGACCTATACGCAGCAGGCCCTAATGGAGAAAAAAGGCCGCTCCTTCAGGCAGATGGTATGACGCTGGAAAGCGGCGCCCTATGACCGCCATCTTTGTCAGTGTCAAACCGGAAGAAACCCGCATGGGACTGGTATTTGACAGCAAGCTCCGCGACTTTGCCGTTGAGCGCCGTGGGGAGGGAAACCTTGTTGGCAATATTTACCGAGGCCGTGTATCGAATGTTGTGCCTGGCATCCAGGCTGCCTTTATCGATCTTAATGTGGGGAAAAATGGGTTCCTGACACTGCATAAACAGGATCGCCTGACGGAAGGCCAGATGCTTCTTGTCCAGGTTGTCAAGGACTGTCGGGGAACCAAAGGGCCGGGTGTCACGCGAAACGTGACCTTGCCGGGCCGTTACATCGTCCTTGAACCTTTTGGCAATCGTATTTCCCTGTCGCGGAAGATTACCTGCAAATCCCTCCGTACTCGTCTGCGGACGCTCGTCCAAAAGAGTCTTCCTGAGGGGATGGGGGTTGTCATCCGAACCGCAGCGGCTAAGGCCGCCGCCGAGGAAATCGAAAATGATTTGCGTCAGCTCCTTGCCAGTTGGCAGGTCCTTCTGCGCCGAAGCAAAGTGGGGAGGGGCCCGCAGCTGCTTTATCGGGAACTGGATCTGTCCATCCGTATGATCCGGGACTATGTGACAAAAGATGTGCAAAAAATCATTGTCGATGATGAAGCGACCTATCATACGGTGGAAGAACTTCTTCAAGATATGGGCCTTACGGAAATCCGGACCGAATGGTATCAGGAAAAGGAAGATCTCTTTACCCATTATGGACTCAATGAAGAAATTGCCAGCATTTCTGACCGGGTGGTTCCCCTGCCTGGCGGTGGTTCTCTTGTCTTTGACTATACGGAGGCCATGACGGTCATTGATGTCAACAGCGGGCACTATTCAACTGGCAGTGACAGGGAGGAGACGAGCCTTGCCACGAATCGGGAAGCGGCCTTGGAAATTGCCCGTCAGTTACGGCTGCGGGATATCGGCGGCATCATCGTTGCTGATTTCATTGATATGGAGCGCAAGGAGGAACAGGAGGAAATCCTGGACCTCTTGCGCCGGGAATTTGCGATGGACCGCATGAAGCCCCGTGTTATGGGCATGACAGCCTTGAATCTTGTGGAGATGACGCGGATGAAGGCGCGGCGCAATCTCTTTGGTACCGTCTATACGACTTGTCCCATGTGTCAGGGAAGCGGCCGTGTGGAATCGCCAGAAACGGTCTATGTGGAAATCCGGCGCCGGCTGCGCAGCCTTTATCTCGATCATGCCATGGCCCGCAGTTTGGTCCTTTCTGTTCACCCTCTGGTAGAGGAATGGATTCGCATCCATGGGATGAAAGACATGGAACAGGAATTTGGTGCCAAGATTCGCTTGGTTTCCAATCCATCATTGGCCGTGGGTGTCTTTACGCTCCTCAATGCCCCTGATGGGGATTAAGTCATGAAAGGAGGCCCCTTGATGGCGGCCCTATTTCCTTCATATGTCATAACGGTTCTGGAACTGTTCCGAAAACATGGATTTGAAGCCTATGTCGTTGGCGGAGCCGTGCGCGATCTGCTTTGCGGAAAGCATCCCCATGACTACGATATTGTCACGAGCGCCCGACCGGAAGAAACCCGCCGTCTTTGCAAAGGGGCGGGTCTTTCTGTTGTGGAAAACCTGGGCGAAAATTTCGGTGTCCTGGTCCTTCTTGTAGAAGGACGAGCCGTTGAAGTTGCTGCCTACCGCAAGGAAGTTTATGGAACGGATGCGCACCGCCCTAGCGGTGTTGCGTACTGCCAGACCCTGGAAGAAGACCTGGCACGAAGGGACTTTACGGTCAATGCCATGGCGATGGATCTTGCGGGGAACTTGACCGATCCCTATAGCGGACAGCGTGACCTTGAGCATCATGTCCTGCGTGTGGTAGGATCTCCTTCGGACCGTTTTTCTGAAGATGCCCTGCGCATGTTCAGGGCCTGCCGTTTTGTCGCACAGCTCGGCTTTCTTCCCGAGGCTGGTATCCTCCCGGCAATCAAGGCGGAGGCACCGCGTGCAAAGGGCCTCTCTCTTTCCCGTGTCAAGGCGGAGCTGCATAAACTTCTTAGGGCACCCTACGCTGGTCAGGGCATGAATCTCATGGTCCAAAGCGGTCTTGCAGGGATGTCGTGCCGAATCAAAAAAGAGGGAACCTATGAAAGCGTCCCCATTTTGCCGGAGCTTCTCGATCTTGTGGGTGTCCCTCAAAATCCTCGCTTCCATCCCTTTGATGTATGGGGCCATATCTGGCATGCCTTGGACCACAGTGACGGTTCCCTGACTTTGGGATGGGCCATCCTGCTTCACGATGTGGGGAAGGGAAGGAAAGGTGTCAGGGGCATTCGCCCCGATGGCATGCCCAGTGACCATGGACACGACAAGGTGGGAAAAGCCATGGCGGAAAGCATTCTCCACCGTCTGGGGGAAAACGGAGCCCTAGTGAACCGTGTGGCTTTTCTTGTAGGAAACCATATGCATTTTGGACCTGCTCGATTCCTGCCGGATGCGGCACTTTGGCGCTGGCTTCGGAAGGAAGCCCGCAGCGGGGCGTTCCGCTGTACCAAGGACTTGCAGGAAGCATTCCGGGAATTGGGGACCCTTTGCCTTGTGCTGCAAAGCAGACTTAGGCAAAAGCTCACTAAAGCCAAGATGTGGTCCATGAGCCTCATCCACTAAAAGTACCACGCCACTAGCATGACAAATTTCTGCAATCTCACTGACCTTGGCTGCAACGCCATAATAATTGGGACTAGTCAGCAAAACTGCCTTAATCTCTGCATCCCTGTCTAAAGCAGCCTTTACAGCCTCAGGAGTAACCTGCAGTTGAATACCAAAGGCTTCACTATATTCCGGCTCCAGATAAGCAACCTCTATACCGCCTAAAATCAAACCACCAGCAACACTACGATGAGCATTGCGAGGCAAAAGCAGCTTTTCACCAGGCTGCAGTGCCGTCATCAGCATGGCGTGAATAGCCTGACTAGTACCATTTACTGCCCAAAAGCAGGTATCACTGCCATAGGTCTTAGCTGCCAGCTCCTGAGCCTCCTTAATATACATTGTAGGCTCGTGAATATCATCCAACTCACTCATGAGAGACACGTCCATAGGAACGGACGTGCCCAGTTCACTACGCAAAGCCTCCGCCATTCCTCTGCCACCCTTATGTCCAGGAGTATGCAAGGGATAAATATCCTCAGCCTTATATTTCAGCATTGCTTCCAGCAAAGGCATATGCAAATCATCATGATTAACACCGTCTAGAAGCTCCTGCCAATTTTTTTCCATAATAAGCCTCCAAAACTAAACTTATCATTTTATTTTATCATAAAAGCACTATGGTCTACAAATAAAATCTCTATTTCGTACAGTAGAAAGAATGTGGTGTGATATTCCAGAAAACGCCTCAGCTACTAGGCATAACAACCCATCCTAACCACCCATAAGCAAAGCATTTTAAAGCCGAGCGTAACTAGCTGAATTTTATACATAATGATAACGGAAATAGCATTCCAAAGAACATTCATAGTGCATATGAATCTAAAATTTATCCCAAGATTGCTAATCAAAGAAGCTTTTTCTGCCTAACTACAAAAGGACGCATTCCTTGCAGAATACGTCCAAAAATATTTTAGATATTAACTTGCTAGTAATGTGGAGAATGCCTCAGATGCCAAAAAATGCGACGACGTACTAACTACAAGCCAAGACTTCAGAGAATGCGCCAGATACGAGGCAGGATGACGACGGCGTACTAACAGTACATCTAGGAATCCTAACGAAGTAGATGACGTATTATATGCAGTCGCATTTTACATCTTCCCAGATGACAAACCTAGCCCTACTAAATCCATTAAAGGTAGTAGCAGAAGCAGAAGTATAGGCACCACAGGAAGGAACCAGCAGCAAATCACCAACCTCCAAGGGAACAGTCATACGACCACGGAACATAATATCCAACGAATCACAGCTAGGACCTGCAAAGGTTGCAGCAACACGTTCTTTACCTTCTTTAAAGCTAATAAGCTTAAAATCCCATTGGTCAAAAATTACGCCAGAAAAGGTACCATAAAGTCCTTCATCTAGAAAATACCACGGATGACCACCACGCTCAGTCACGCCAATTACACTGGTAATAAGATTTACTGCAGTACCGCAAATATAGCGTCCAGGCTCGGACCAAATTGCAATATTCGGGAAATCCTCATCTAGGCGTGCATTGATTTGCTGCAGCATTTCCGGCAGATTAAATTTTACTTTAGGCTCAGGAATAGGGAAGCCGCCGCCAATATCGAGAATACGCAGCTCCAAGCCAGCCACCTTAGCTTCCTCAAAAAGCTCACGAGCAATATCCAAAGCGTGCAGATAAGGCTCTGCACTTACAGTCTGACTACCTACGTGAAAGGCAATACCAGCCATATCAAGAC
>OHBJ01001724.1_pt1 | contig 15084 bp, 9 predicted proteins | sample 1577241 | NCBI WGS metagenome assembly OHBJ01 (sample SAMEA3541594, study PRJEB24748) | human gut metagenome | biome: human gut; feature: human-associated habitat; material: faeces | place: China | collected 2012
CATAGGTAAACTGATATCCTGTTTCCGTCTTTTGTGCTCCTTTCAGCTGTTCCCCCTCCGCGTACACACTGATTTTACCCACTGCCGGGGTGTTTTTCTGGCGCACCTTCACTACGAAAGCCTTTGCTTCGCTGTCATAAACTGCCTCTCCCGAGGAAATGATGAATTTCACAGAGCCTTCCGGCGTCGGCCTCCATTTTCCATCGGCCTCCGTTTCGTAAAAGGTTCCGTTTCCACTTTCGAAAATACTCTTTTTGGCAATGACGCCCTCATGCCCCTGCAGGATATATCCGTCTGGGGCGGACACTTCCTCCAGCTCATAGATACCGGTCGGAAGCGCTGTGGGCGTATCCACATAGCAGGTTCCATCCTTCTTCACCTGCCGGGTCGTATACGGCTTTGTATAGGTTCCAAGCTGCGCGCCCTGGCTGTACTGCACTACCAGATCGCCATACTGCTCCTGATAGGCCTTCTTCTGGGCCGAGCTCCATTCCGTTGTGTAATAAGAGAACCATTTTCCCTCCGTATCATGGATCACGTAGGACGCACCCGGCTTTTGCACCGGCTTTCCCGTGACACTGTCGTATTTTTCTATCCGTACCAGGGCATTGACCGGACGGTCCTGAAGAATCACCAGATCCGAAAGCTTCCGTCCCCGTCCGTCTCCCTCGACCGTTCCGTCCCGATCGTCACCCGCTATCTGCACCACAAAGGGCCGGGTAGCAATCCGGTTCTTCGGAACTGTTGTCTCCACAATCAGATAACGGCCATAGGCCAGGGACGGCGTCGTCACCATACCGCGACTGTCGCTGAACAGCTCGCCTGTCAGATACTCGTTCGGGCTCTCTGCCTCATAGACATATCCCTCTCCATAGTCCAGTTTCTTAACCAGCTTTCCAGCCTTCACTTCCGCACTGTCCGCCTCCGCGAAGACCTGTGCCGGGCAAAAAGCGCGCACGGCACGGTAATCCAATGTCTGCCCGTCCCGAAAATCATCTATGACTGCCTGCACCACCTCCACGTCGGAAAGATCCGCATATCTTCCATCTGCGAATTCTGACAGGGCATAAATGGAAAATCCGGCTCCCTCCAGAGGATCCAACCGGTCGGTCCGATCCGTTCCTGCCACCTTGTAGAAGGTCAGCCGCTGCTTTTTCACCTGCTCATAGACTTTGAAATCCCTGATTTCCACCTCCGGTACTTCCTCGCCCTGCCACTCCAGGGTAAATTCCGCTTTCTCCGGATTGACCAGGTAGCCCTCGCCGGCTTCCTGCTCCTGCAGATAATAGCAGCCAAGCTCCAAATTTTCGATGCAGATCTGACAGCCCGTCCCAATCTCTATCGTGTCCCTTCCGGACGGATCCTGCCGATAGTACCGCACACCGTCCCGGCTTCCGGTAAAGCGCAGTCGAATCTCCTCATCCTTTCGGTACAGAGCACCTGTGGCGCCGTCCTGATGGATCAAATCCGCCGCTGCGAACAGCTTGTAGGCTGCACCGATCAGACTGGCTTCGCCCTGGGAAACGCGCTCCTTTCCCTCCGCGTCGTTTTTCGTAAACCGGATTTTTCCCCTGACCCGTTGATTTTCAAAGGTTCCGCTGTCCCCATTGGTCAGCGAAATCGTCTCTCGGTTTCTCGCCGCATCCGGCGAAATCACCAGGTCATAGACATTTTTTTCGTTCTCCCCCTTCCAGTCTCCGTAATAGCCTTCCGGCGCCTGCGTCTCGATAACCCGGAATTTACCCTGATTATCCGGCGCGTAGTACAGCCAGGCCGGGCTTATGTATATCCCTTTCTGGTTTTCCGTAAGCTTCATGCCTTCCGAACCGCCGTTCAACGTCCCTGTCTCGTAAGTCTGGCCTGTTCCTTCTGTGGTTCCCTTATAGGGCAGATATTTTCCGGCTCGCCGGCTCCACATAAAGACAGAAAACTCCGCGCCGCTCAAGGGATTGCCGGTCTCGCTGTCGGTCTTTTCCACCTGAACCTTTACCTTGAAGGGTTCATTGTACAACTGGGTATCTGTCACGTCTCCACCGGTCACCAGACTCTCCAGCTGCGTATAATAGCCTGGCGTCTGTTCCGTCACCTGATAGGAAACGAGTCTGCCTCTTTCGTCATATTTGATAAGCGGCTTCTCGCTTCCATCCGGCATGACGCGTCGATTAAAGCTGTATCGCCAGCCCCGGCTTCCGTTAGTTCGTGTATTATTGACCTGCGTAGCCGTGGTCTGTCCCGGAAGTGTCCGCATCAGGCGTACAACCAGACTGTCTGCCCGGGAACCTGAAACAGTCCAGTTCTTCTTCCCCTGAAACTGCAAGGTTCCATACTTCAGCGTTGGTGTGACCACGCCTGCCTTTCGCGTCTGCTGATGATACATACCGCCTTCAATGGCGTAATCCAGCACTGCGCCTGCCTTCACCGGATCTGCCGAAATCTCCGGCTGTCCTACGCCTGTCTCATCCATGTTGGTGGGATAGACAGCATCCGCCAGAAGATAACGGTACTTCTCCTTCAAACGCAGCTTCACGGTGCAGCGATAGGTCGTTCCCGCTTCATCCGGCACTTTCCAGATAAGCTTTCCAGTGGTTCTCAACGTTCCGAGAGCAACGGTTTCGGCCGTATATTCCGGTACGTCAAAACTGACCTTGACATGGCTTTGAGCTGCTAAATTATATATTTCATCCGGCTGTATTTTCTGTATTATACGTAATAGAGATGAAGAATCCGTCATATCGCCATAATGCAAATCGACTTTGCGCGGATTCTTCATATCCTTAACCCATTCTCGCAGATAAAGATGTTCTATCCTTCCTGTGTTGAACGAAGATGAGCGACGTAATATACCATGCACTTCATAACCTTTACCAAGCAAGAATTCTGCAAGAAAAGAACCGTCCTGCCCTGTTATACCGGATATTAAAGCTACCTTTTTGTTCATTCTATTTTATTTGTTATTTAATTACATTATAGTTACAAAAAGCTATTCGGCAGCAGCTTCCCAAACCACCTCTCCTAAAGTAGGATGAGCGTGTATTGTCTGTCTTATATCATCCAAGTTTCCTTCGTGCTGCATTACTATAGCTACTTCTTCTATAAGATCCGAAGCATGAGGTCCAAGAATATGACAGCCTAATATTTTATCATCAGACGAAGTTATTAATTTAACCAAACCTTCAGAGCTATTCAAAGCCAAAGCCTTACCATTTGCACGGAAGAAAGCCTTATGAACTTTATATGCTATATCATTTGTACGGCATTCGTTCTCCGTTTTTCCTACCATAGCAAACTCCGGATCTGTAAACACCGCAGCAGGAATGACCCCAAAATTAAAACTGTCCGATTCACCCATAATAGCCTTCAAGACACGTTGCCCCTGAAACTTCGCAGCATGAGCCAACTGACATATACCGTTAATATCACCGACAGCATATACACCTTTTACAGATGTTTGGAAATTTTCGTCCACAACAATGCCACGTTTGTCAGTCATAACACCTATATCCTGCAAATTCAAGGAATCTGTATTTGCCACACGTCCTACGGCCATTAAAACAACATCTGCTTCAATCTTATCTTCATCATTACCGGTTCTATAACTTACAGAAAATCTATTATCGACTTTTTTTATTTCCGTAACCGCTGATCCGGTATAAAAAGCAACGCCCTTGCGTTTCAAACTCAAACGCAAACGCTTAGAAAGTTCCGTGTCGAAATTTGGTAAAATTTCTTTGCAAAACTCTATAACAGTTACTTTTGATCCAAATGAAGAAAATATTGACGCGAACTCTATTCCTATTACTCCACCTCCTATTATACATAAAGAAGCTGGTATCGTTTCAATGGAAAGCAACTCTTTTGAAGTCAAGACGCCTTCCAAATCAGAGCCTGCTACCGGTAAAAATTTAGGTTTTGAACCTGTTGCTATTATTATGTTCTTTGCTGTATATTCCGAATCAGCAGAAATTCCATCTAAAGTAACCGCATTTTCTACAACAACAGTTTTTCTGTCAGAAAACTTAGCCCAACCATAAATAACCTGGACTTTAGCTGAACTCATAAGTGTTAGCACGCCGCTTTGCAAAGCTTCGACAATTTGGTTTTTCCTCTCCTGAGCTTTTTTAATGTCGAATTTTACATCTATGCATTCAATGCCAAAAACTTCTGCGCTTTTACAGAGCTCAACAACTTCTGCAGTTCGACAAAGACATTTTGTTGGAATACACCCTTCGTTAAGACAAGTACCGCCTAACTTTTCGGCTTCGATGAGCACGGTTCTTAAGCCGGCACGAGAAGCACTTAAAGCAGTTTCATACCCACCAGGGCCACCTCCTATTATTATAAGATCTACTTCTGTCATTTGGTTTACAGAGCTTCATTTAATTCTTTGTATGTAAGTTGCGGTTCACGGGCTGCCTTCACTTCATCTAAACGAGAAATAGGAGTATTATGAGGAGCTGTCTTAACTAATTCAGGGTTATTAACCGCTTCGTCTGCTATTAACAGCATTGTTTCTATGAACTCGTCTAACGTTTCTTTACATTCGCTCTCTGTAGGCTCTATCATTATAGCTTCATGAAACAACAACGGGAAATAGATAGTAGGTGCATGAAATCCATAATCCAACAATCGTTTTGCTATATCAAGAGTCGTAACTCCTGTAGACTTATCCTTTAATCCATTGAAAACAAACTCATGCTTACAAAGAGAATTTATAGGTAATTCATATTTGCCTCTAAGCTTTTCTCTAACATACATAGCGTTTAAAACGGACAACGGGCCTATTTGCTTCAGATTTTCTTTGCCCATTGTAAGTATATATGAGTATGCACGTAACAAAACAGCATAATTGCCGAGTTGCTCAGAAATACTTCCTATCGCTTTTTCGGAACATACAATTTCATACTCATTATCTTTTCCTTTTACAACTTTAGGATTAGGTAAAAACTGTTCCAAACCTTTACGAACGCCTACAGGACCAGCGCCAGGGCCACCTCCACCGTGAGGAGTAGAAAATGTCTTATGTAAATTCAAGTGCATTACATCAAAACCCATATCTCCAGGACGACAAGCGCCGAGCAGCGGATTAAGATTTGCACCATCATAATACATCAAGCCTCCTGAATCATGAATCAACTTTGCGATTTCGGGTATATCATATTCAAAAAGCCCCAAAGTATTAGGATTAGTCATCATCATTCCCGCGATATCATCTCCTAAGAGGCTTTTCAATTCTTCAACGTCAATTCTGCCGTCTTCTTTGCTTTTTACCTCTATAACTTGAAGGCCGCAACGTGCAGCCGACGCAGGATTCGTGCCGTGAGCAGAATCAGGAACTATTATTTTTGTACGTTTATTATCATTTCGGCTAATATGATATTCCCTTATTATCATTAAGCTCGTCAATTCTCCATGAGCCCCGGCAAAAGGATTAAGAGTAAATTCCTCCATTCCACAAATACGAGAAAGGGCGGACTGGAGTTCATAATATATTTCCAATGCTCCTTGAACTGTATTTTCCGGCTGAAGCGGATGAAGTTTTGCAAATTGAGGAATCCGGCAAACCTCTTCATTTATTTTGGGATTGTACTTCATTGTACAACTTCCCAATGGATAAAAACCAGTATCTACGCCAAAATTATTGTTGCTCATATTTGTATAATGTCTCACAACAGTAAGCTCATCTACTTCGGGCAACGACAAATCCTCTTTCCTTATCAAATTTTCATCTAATTCTTTAACAGAATATTTTTCCGCTCCATTATTTGGCAATGAATAGCCAATACGTCCCGGATGTGACAATTCAAAAATCAGTTTGCCATAATATTTATTATTCATAACGCAACTATTCTATAACAAATTCGTTAAAGATACGAGTTTATCCATATCTTCTTTTGTATTTACTTCTGTAACGGCGAATAATAATCGATTCGTATTATCTATTCTTATTCCTCCCATAATTCCGTTCTCGGTACAAATGCGTTCCCATTCATTTAAATCGAACTTCGCTTCAAGACAAAATTCATTAAAGAAAGGAGCGCTATAAACCTGTTTAAATTTCCCACTATCCATAAGAGCCTTATACAGATAATGTGCACCAGAATAAGAAATCGCTGCGGCTTCTTGCAATCCTCTTTTACCCATAAGCGAAAGATATATCGCTATATACAGCGTCATTACTCCTTGATTAGAACAAATGTTAGAAGTCGCTTTTTCTCTACGGATATGCTGCTCGCGGGTTTGCATTGTAAGACAAAACGCACGATGTCCTTTAGAGTCAACCGTAGCTCCGACGATTCTTCCTGGTATTTTTCTTAAAATACTCTTTCGAGCACAGAAAAAACCTACGTATGGACCACCATAAGACATAGATAAGCCCAATGACTGCCCGCTGCCTACGGCTATATCAGCTCCCCACTCTCCCGGAGTTTTAAGATAAGCCAAATCCGAAGGCACGCAATGCACAATCATGACAGCTTTTGCTGCATGAATATCGTCGGCAACGCCTGTAAAGTCCTCAACAATCCCATAGTAATTAGGCTCCGGTAATATGACTCCAGCCACATCGCCCACGGCTAACTCTGCGCGCATGGCTTCGAGGTCTGTAACTCCGTCGCTCTCGGGAATGACAGTTAGCTTAACACCATTAAATTTTGCATACGTTTCAACCACTTTGATGACCCTCGGATTCAGAGTTGCAGATAACAAAACCCGTGACTTTTTCTTGGTAACAGCAATGGCAGTCATCATTGCTTCTGCTGCAGCTGTGGCTCCGTCGTACAAGCTTGCATTTGAAATTTCCAATCCGGTAAGCGCAGCCATCATCGTTTGATACTCGAAAATATATTGTAAGGTTCCCTGCGATATTTCCGCCTGGTAAGGCGTATAGCAGGTAAGAAATTCCGAGCGGGAAACTATGTAATCTGAAACGGCAGGTATATAATGATCATATACTCCACCTCCGGCAAAACATGTAAGTACCTTATTTTTCTCTGCAAGCGAAGCAAATGTCTTACGTATTTCCAATTCCGACATTGCTGAAGGCAAATCATAATCGCCTTTCAACTTAAGATTATCGGGAATGTCATCATATAAATTCTGCAATGAACTTACGCCGGTGACGGAAAGCATTTCCGATAAATCGCTTTCTGTATGAGGCAAATATTTTTGGCTCATAATTATCTTTTTTTATTTACAAATCTCTTGATATTGCTCGGCATTAAGCAATTTCTCGAGTTCTGATTTATCGGAAAGTTTCACTTTTATAATCCAGTTCTTAAAAGCGTCGGCATTTATAATACCAGGGTCGTCTTCCAGTTTTTCGTTTACTTCCTCTACTGTTCCGCTAACAGGCGATATCAAGTCGCTTGCGGCCTTGACGCTTTCTACGGCTCCGAACTCTTCATTAGCCGTTACATCATCACCAACTTCGGGCATATCCACATAAACAACGTTGCCCAGTTGCTGTTGTGCATAATCGGTTATACCGACATAAGCATATTCGCCTTCAACGCGAACAAATTCGTGCGACTTTGCATATAAGCAGTCATTCAATACATTTGCCATAGTTGTAAATTTTTATTTTTTATATTTCTTTTCATAGAATCTTTTCTTTGTAACAACAGCGGAGTGCAACTTCCGATGAATTTTCACGTCCAATCGAGTTCCTTGTCGTGAATAAGAAGTCTCCACCAATGCCATAGCAACACTTTTGCCTGTAGATATAGAATTATATCCCGTAGTTACAGTGCCTACGACCTTTCCGTCGCATTCCACCTCATACCCATGACGGGGAATTGCCTTATCATCAAGTTCAATACCGACCACTTTATATGGTGTGCCTTCGGATTTTTGCTTGATCATTACTTCTTTGCCGATGAAATCGGACTTTTCTGTTTTAACGAATATACCCAATCCTGCCTCTATCGGAGAAATTTCTTTGCTCAATTCCTGACCGTAAAGCGGGAGCCCTACTTCAAAACGCAATGTATCTCTTGCTCCAAGCCCGCAAGGCAAGACTTGTTTGCTGGAAATAAGTTTATCCCATGACTTTACGATATATGAGTGATTACCATATATTTCAAAGCCGTCTTCACCTGTATAGCCGGTGCGGCTTACTATTATACATTGTCCGTCCGTTTCAATGGTCTTAAATGTATAGAAAGCCAAATCCTTTACATCAAGCTGTAACACATTTTCCACCACATGTTCGGAGTTAGGTCCTTGCACAGCCAATTGCCCGTAGTAACCGCTCAAATCGTTTATCTCGACATCAAAACCTTTTGAGTTTTCATGCATCCAGGCAAGATCCTTATCTATGTTTGCTGCATTTATGACAAGAAAGAAGTCTTGTTCGCCCATTTTATAAACGAGCAAATCATCCACGGCTCCTCCGTCGGGATAGAGCATTATCCCGTAATATATCTTACCTATTGGCGCATTCTCTATGTCATTTGTAAATATATGCTGCACATACCGTTCGGCGTCGGGCCCCTTTACCGAGACTTCTCCCATGTGCGACACATCGAACACTCCGCAATCATTGCGCACGGCATTATGCTCTGTAATAATATCGCTATATTGGATAGGCATGTCGAAGCCCCCGAAAGGACTTATCTTTGCCCCTAACTCCACATGACGGTCGTAAAGGCAGGTTTTTTTGTTTGCCGTTTGATCAGAAACATTCATGGTATTTTTATTGTTTTATCTGTTATTATGGTTAATATATTTTATTATCAGCTAAGAATAAGTCTTATTAAATCTTTTGTTTTCAATCCTCTGACACACTGTTCGGGAGGAAACTTTTCAAAACAGGACAAAAGCGAACTTTCTTCAAGTTCGGCTCCCAGCATGGCTTTAGACAGTTCCTCGTCCGTATCGCGAAGCAGGAAATAATCTCCCGCCAGTTCCGCAGCCTCGATTTTTCCTTGCACTATGCGCAAACGTACTTCTACGTCACCACAATTTTCTATACGACTTCTACGCACGTGATTCCACGCCTTGCTTTTGCCATAAATAAAGCTTTCGGACACATAGGATTTTTCTATCTCGCGGATTCTTTCCAAGTCGTCATCGCCGAGCGATATGGTATCGCAGCACAGCATTGTGCGCAAATTATCCTTTATCTCATCAAGCGTGAGAGTGGTATAATCTTTCAGCAAGTTAATCCTACTTCTGACACTTTCCACACCTTTTGCCACAAGCTTTTCATTCGACGGAGTAATGCTTGCCACCATGTTCCGCATATTTGTATCGTAAAGCAAAGTTCCATGAACGATATTTCGTCCAGGAAGATGATAGAAAGCGGAACCGCTAACCTTTCCTCCGTCTACCACTATGTCGTTCCGTCCCGTTGCCTGCACATTAAAGCCCATTCGTTTCAATGCACTAACCACCAAAGTTGTATAATTAGAATATGTAAGCTGCACATCTTCTCCTTTGGCTATATATGCGAGCATGACATTGCTCTTGTCGGCATATACACATCCGCCACCGCTTTTACGACGAAAAACATTTATCCCCTGCTCCCTGCAATAATCAAGATTAACTTCTTTATCAATGTTTTGGTTCCGTCCGATTATCACACTCGGCTCAACCTGCCAATAAAAGAATATAGGGTCCGGCTCCAGATATCTTGCAGCATATTCCTCTGTTGCAAGATAGAACGACAACTTCTGTGTACCAATCTGCGGAAGTTTTAAATAATACATCCTATTGTCTATTTATTTCGTACCAAACATTGAGTTCAAAAGTACTAAGTATTTTTTATGTATACAATTTAAAACTGAATTTATTTTCAATACACGAAAAACTATAGGAGACGTATATATACATGTATTTTTAAAACCGAAATCATTTTTCGTACCAAAACCCTGTATCGGTCTTTAGAACGAATTTCTGGATAAAATCAAGCTGTTTGCATTGAGGTTTAAGTTGAATGAATATCCATACTCACAAAGTCACATTTTTTATAGTATTGAACAGTTTCATAGACACCTTTAATAAAAATACCGGAAATTCACGTGGTTTTGCAGACAAAAACGGTCAGCGGCCAAGCACTTGAAAATCAGCACGTGTATATGTAGCGAAAAATATGTCTGAGATATTTTAAAATATCTCAGACATATTTTGAATTATCTCCCTTGTATTTTCAATTTCCTGCGGGAAGTTTTTTTACCATGCAAAAAAATATTTTTTTATAAATGTGCCTTCCCAAGATAAAATCCGCCCCTTCTGGTTTTCTGCCAACCTGTCTTTAGTCCACATCCAACTACATTATATATATATGCCTATACTAACCTGTCACAACAAGACGTAACATTTTCGCAATACCGCCATTTGGGTATTGATATCAAACAACAAACCGTTTCGAAACTTTAAAAATCACCATTTTTAAGCATTGTGAAAATTTTTGAGTGCCTTTAACTTTGCACACGAATTTATCAAGACATTCAAAATAAATGAAAAGTACATTAATCTCATCAGTTTTGTGTGCAACGGCATGTTTTTCTACATTGACTATCAATGCGCAGACATCCGCATACGACAGCGTTCAAACCCACGCGAAAGGGAACCGTCTGAGTATCGGAGGCTATGGAGAAGCAGCCTACTCGCGCAATTTTTACAGCGACAACGTTTATCGCTACACAAACCCGAGCAATTACAAAAACGATCCCAGCCACGGACGTTTCGACATTCCGCACGCAGTAATATACATCAGCTACGACTTCGGAAAAGGCTGGACAATGTCGAGCGAAATTGAATTCGAACACACCGGTACAGGTGGAGCCATAGAAAAAGAGTATAGCGAAGGCGGAGAATGGGAACAGGAAACGGAAAAAGGCGGAGAAGTGGAAATCGAGCAATTCTGGATTCAGAAATCATTCGGGTCTTTCCTTAACATACGTGCGGGTCACATTGTGGTACCCGTTGGACTTACAAACGCCTATCATGAACCTTTGAATTACTTAACGGTGTATCGTCCGGAAGGAGAAGCGACCATTTTACCCTGCACATGGCACGATACAGGTATAAGTCTTTGGGGATGCACCGGTGATTTCCGCTATGAGCTTCAGATGATAGCGGGCCTGGACGCATTCATGTTCGACAGGGAAAACTGGATTCAAAACGGCGCTGGCTCTCCATACGAATTCAAAGTAGCAAACAAATACGGCTTCGCTGCACGTGTAGACAACTACACCGTGCCTGGCCTACGCATAGGACTGAGCGGCTACTACGGTCAGGCTATGCACAATTCTTTTCCGAATGAATTCGAAGGAGAAGACGCAAACGGAAATAAAAAAACATACGACGCAATAAAAGGGAAAGTAGCTATCGGCGCAATAGATTTCACATTCAATCGGTATAATTGGATTGTTCGTGGCAATGCCGACTACGGATATGTCGGAAATGCGGCAACCATAAGCAAAATAAAAAGAAATCTCACGTCAAACAATGCCCCTTACAAAAAGACTCCCGTAGGAAAGAATGCTATCGCAACAGGAATCGAAGCCGGTTACGACATTTTCTCGCAAATAGGCAAACTGCGCGATGACAATCAAAAACTCTACCTCTTCGGACGATATGAATATTACAATTCATACATTCCCGCAAAAGAACAAGCAAAATACGAATACACTAAAAAACATCGAATGGCTGTAGGTGCAAATTACTATCCCATTCCTCAGATTGCAGTAAAGGCAGAATACTCGAAAAGATTCCTCGACAGCAAATACAATAACGAACCTTCGGTTTCGCTCGGCATTGCATATCAGGGATTTTTTCTATAAATCCAAAGACATATAAATTTCCAAAATAAAAAGAAAATGATAAAGAATTATTTAAAAAGAATCGCACTCATAGCTTTCAGCGCTATGGCAGTATTCAGTTTAAACTCTTGCAGTGACGATGACGGCGGAAACGACGGCAGCGAACTTACTGCAAAAGAAAAAGAAATGAGAACGGTTGCACAGTCTTACGTAAGCAAAACCGTACTCCCTACTTATAAACTGCTTGCCGCCGCAACAGGTGACTTATACGACAAGTTGTTCGACGCGAAAAACAAATTCGTAGCAAACCCTAACAGTCTTACACAAGACGAAATCGATGACATTTGCAACACATTCATCCAGGCACGCGCTTACTACGAAGAAAGCGAAGCTTTTCTTTTCGGGGCGGCAACCGATTTTGGAATCGATCCGCACATAGACACATGGCCTCTCGACGCGCACGGTCTTGCCGCAGAACTTACAAACAAACTACACCTCGACGCCATGAGCGGCGATGAAGATGACGCCATAGCATACGCTACGGGAAAACTCGGACAGGAGCTTCTCGGTTTTCACGGTATAGAGTTCATCATCTTCCGCAACGGGCAGAACCGTACTATTTCCGCATTGCAAAGCAATGAAGACCATGCGGCATTCAAAGCCATAAACGCCCAGGTAACCGGAAAAGAAGAACTAATCTACGCAACAGCAGTAGCAGGCGACCTTCGCGACAAATGCTGGCAGCTTGAAGTTGCATGGGACGAAAATGCGCCTCAAACACACAAAGACCGTATCGAAGAACTTGGACTTCCTACAACGGTTACCGGAGGCAGATATTCTTACGGGCAAAATATGCGCAACGCAGGAAATGCAGGAAGCTCTTACGAAACATGGCAGGAAGTTATGGGCACAATACTTATCTCCGGTTGCCAAAATATTTCGACCGAAGTTGCATATAAAAAAATCGGGAATCCCTACGGTAACGGGGAATCGAGCGACCCGAACTACATCGAATCGCCCTACAGCCAACGATCTTTCATCGATTTCAGAGATAATCTGATAAGCATCCAGAATTCTCTTTACGGAGGACGTCCGGAAAACAGAGATGAAAGCAATTCTATCATGGCTTTCCTGAAAAAACACAACGCGACTCTTGCAACGAAAATGGAAAACGACATGAACGCGGCCATTCAGGCTTTAGAAGATTGTAATAACCGGTTACAGGGAGGTTTCGTAAATAATACAACCGACCCGCTTGTCGGAATAGCACAAGATAAAATCTACACATTAGACGAAGACTTGTATACCGCAGGCGAATGGTTTGCCAGACAATAAATAATTCTATTAGAATAAGAAGCCAAAAGTGTAGCGCCCAATTTTGGACACTACACTTTAATGGCAAACATATAATAAAATCGAACAATGAGAATCAATAAGAACATCATTCTTTACGGAATTTTAAGCTTCTCTCTTCTCGGAATTTATTCCTGTAGCGACGACGACACCAAACCGCAAAGCAAAGGAGATGCCAACTACATAGGAAAAGCGACAGGCAACTTCGACGAATCCGAGTGGTATCCGGGCGGGCGCCTCGGCACAACCAGCAACATTACCGCCGGATGTTATGAAGATGAAGCTCCCGCCGTAAACGAGCAAGGCCTGATAACGGAGTTCAATACCGGCGAATATTTTTTCGAACGCAATTTCAATATGGGAACAGCTCCTTTCAACGGTCTCGGTCCTGCCTCGACAAGAAAATCATGCATAGACTGCCATCCCGGATACGGGCATGGAAAACGCCAGGACAGTTATAAGGCCGGTTTCGGCAACGGTTATCTTCTGGTTATCTATCATCCCGCAGACGGGGCCAACAGTAACGACGGCCCTTACATAAGCGAAGTGACCGGAATGCCTCAGACGCAGGCAACAGCACCTTTTCTTCCTCCTATCGACGAAGATATGATAAGATTAGAGTGGAAAACGGTTACAACTATGGAGAGCGGCCTCCCCTTACAGTTTGCCGACGGAGAAACATACGAGCTTATTTATCCCGAATTATATATTCCAACCGAAGCGTTCAACACAAACCCCAAACCTTCGAATCTTGCTTTCCGTCTGGAGTCGACCATAGGAATCATCGGTACGGGATTGCTCGACGCCATACCCGAAGATTCCATACGCCGTCAGTATGAAATAGAAGCAAGTTACGGCGCAGACCTCAACCCTGCTTTCTGGGATAAGGCTACCAATGATTTTGCAAGCGGTGCATGGTATAGCAACTGGACGTCCTCGGGCGCACTTGCCGACGGAACTAAAGTTACGAGAATGCTCAAACGCTTCACTTACGCCTTAACGCGCGCTTCGTTGCAGGACGGAGCCGGAGCCAACGCTATCTGGAACATCACCAATGTTTCCCGCAGCGATCGTCCGAAACTTTACACCACAGACGCCTGGGCTAAGGCTATGTCGGAAAACCGGAATGTAATAGAAAACATAAAGAACAATCCTACGTCTCCCTACTATGCCGACGGAACGGAGGCCGGTATTGCCGACGCCGTAAAGAATCTGCTTTCGCCGACTACAAACCAGTTCGACAACGAGTGGCACAACTTTACGCCCGAAATGAGCGACGACAATTACTATGCGTTTATGGTATGGCATCGCGGGCTTGCCATTCCCCGCGCACGCAACCTCAACGACACGAAAGTTCAACGCGGAAAAGAGCTGTTCATGCAAATGGGCTGCGCAAGTTGCCACCGTCCGTCATGGACAACAGGAAGCGACAATTATTGGGTTTCCGACAACATCAAAAACCGCCCGTTGCCCAAGTATCCCAATCAGAAAATTTATCCTTACACCGACATGGTGCAGCATCGCCTATACATGATAAACGACATCCACGGCTCGTGGTGCCGCACCACTCCGCTATGGGGCCGCGGCCTTTCGCTTGCAAACACGGGCGCCGAGGATCGTCTCCACGATTGCCGTGCGCGCAACGAGATTGAAGCTATTATGTGGCACGCTTACAGTAAAAACAGCGATGCTTACGTATCGGCCGAGAAGTTCTACAAACTCAATAAGTCCGACCGAGAAGCTGTTGTGAAATTCTTACGCTCCATTTAAAATATATGTCAGACATATTTTGATTCATCTCCTATATATTTCAACGAGAGTACAGTACCAAAAAACAAGCTCCGTAGAAAATCAAAAAGGAAACGATTTTGCAAAAACGCACTCCGCACGAAAAAAAATATTTTTTTCACTGTAAAAAACTTCCCGCAGATAATTCAAAATACAAGGCACATAATCGAAAATATGT
>OHBJ01001730.1_pt1 | contig 15062 bp, 14 predicted proteins | sample 1577241 | NCBI WGS metagenome assembly OHBJ01 (sample SAMEA3541594, study PRJEB24748) | human gut metagenome | biome: human gut; feature: human-associated habitat; material: faeces | place: China | collected 2012
CCTAATAAACGATAAACGCACCACGGCTGCGCCTTTTTGCGGCCGACGCTTTTCCCTGAACAGGCGAAACCTTTCTTTTGAGGAGACACTGCTTTTTAATAAAAGCTTTGGCACTGACCTTGTCGGAGGTCTGGAGAGTCCGCTCCCTTAGGAAATTTGGGGATTATGCAGATTTCTCGGATTTTATTTGGCGGGGGCGGATATTTTTGGTAATTTTGTGGGCGGACGGGTACTTATGCCCGGCCGATTAGCTTTATTTCTTTGTCGGCTGTTTATTCTCTTTATACCTTATTATATAAAGAACATATAATCTATGGAACGGCCGGTTATTGGAATCCGTTTGATTAACCACTTATACTATATCTATGAAAAAAATACTTACTCTTTTATCTTTGGCGGCTGTCACGCTTAGTATGTCGGCAGCCGGTCCGTTGGCTCCGCTGAGCCGCAAAGCGGCGCCGAAGGGCGTCAGGTATGAAAAGGCCGCGAAGCCGGCACGTATCGTGGAAGACGGCTGGCACTCCGTAGGCAAAGGCGTCTGGTACGAGGGTCTGCTGACCATTTTCGATGAAATCGATTATGACCTGAGTTGGGAAATCGACGTCGAGGAGAGCGACGCGAAGGCGGGTTATTACCGCTTCATCCCCTACTGCGAGGGTTCGCCGGTAGCTGAAATCGTGGGCGCGGCCGACACCGAGTATTTCTACCTCGACGCTTCCAACCCGGAAAAGGTTTACTCAGAAGAGTTTATCGCCTACCGCGAGTTCGAGTACAATTATTATTTTTCGCAGCGCGTGCCTGAGAATCTCTGGGACGACGAGATGTACGGCACGGTAATCGACGGCACGGTTTACTTCCCGGCAGAGTCGTTCGGCTACTTCGCGCCCGAGACTTCGTCGTTCTGGCCGGTCAACTTCGAGGGCGATTTCAAGATAGTGCTTCCGGGCGGCACGCCCCACGACAACTGGGCCAAGATAAGCGAAACGACATTTACCGACGGATTCGTGGGCCCGTATTTCGAGGGAGCCACACGCACGGCAAAAGTCACCGTCGAGGAGCGCTACCTGCGTCCTGGCTACTACCGCATCAAGGGCGTTTTCGCCTCGATGGGTTCCGACGCGCCGCTGATTATCGACGCCACGAATCCCGACTTCGTCACGGTTCCGTCGCAGACCACCGGCCTGCAGCATCCGGAGCGCGGCGAAACGTATGTTTACAGCCATTGCGAGAACTTCATCTCGCCGACTAAATGCCCCACATGGCAGGATTATGCCGAGACTTATCCGCAATATGTAGCCACGCTGCGCGACGGGCTCATCACCTTCCCCCCGGATGCCATCGTGCTTCATTTCCCGGACTGGAACCCGCTGAGTTTCACCACAAACGACGAGAATGCACGCCAGTCGAGCGTCTATGTCGGCAAAGAAACAGGCATAGGGGAAATAAGCCCTGCCACAGATAGTGCCAAACCTGAATATTACACCCTTCAGGGACTGCGAGTGCAGCGTCCCGGCAAAGGGCTATACATAGTCCGCCAAGGCGATACCGTCAAGAAAGTAATCTTCTAAAAATAAGACGCCTTCCCGCGATTGTCACCGTGGGAAGGCGCCTCTCTTTTACCGGGAAACACACCTCGGAGCGGCTTTTATTAAAGAATTTTAATTTTCTTTGTCACAAATACAGACTTGCTTCGTCTGTATAATGTAAATAAAACACCACGGCCTATGAAACCAAGAAACCTATCCGCTATCTTCCTATTGTTATTGTGTGCGCTGCGTCCGGCATTTGCCGGTGCGACACCCTCCGCCAATACACTTTCCATCAACACATTGTCCACCGACACCATCACCGATCTTCAGGAAATAGTCGTGGAAGGTCGCGCCGTGATACAGTCGAAGGGCCGGATAACGGTCACCCCGTCGGAGCAAGACCGGCAAGGCTCGTCCACGTCGCTCAGCTTGCTGCAGAAACTGCCGCTGCCGGGACTTTTTGCCGACGAGCTGAACCGCTCGCTGAGCGTTGACGGCGGCTCGCCCATGATACTGATCAACGGCGTTCCCTCTTCCCTCTCCGAGCTTAACGCCGTGTTGCCAAAGGACATAGCGAAGGTGGAATACGCCCGCCTCACCCCCGAGCGCTATGCCGACAAAGGGGTAAAGGGGATGGTGAGCATCACGCTGCGCGAGCGCGAGGACGGCGGCACGTTCCAGTTCTGGGGTCAGTCGGCCGTGACGACGGCCTTCATGGACTACAACGTCAACACATCATACCACCAGGGTCCATCGCAATTCTCCATCAACTATAATCCGTCGTGGCGCAACTACGCCCGCGTCTACGACCACTCTACGGAGGAATACATCGCCCCTGACTTCAACGTAAAGCTCGAAAGCCGCGACCGCAATCCCTTCAACTATCACTTCCACAATGTGCGGGTGAAATACGACTATGTGCCGAACGAAGCCACATCGTTTGCCGCCACCTTCTCCATCACTCCCAATTACTACAAAGGGCGTACCATGGGTTCGTATTCCGACTCTGTATTAGGTGATTACGATTATGTGAACCATCGCACTTCGGAGGACATCACTCCGTCGCTCGACCTCTTTTTCCACCGCGACTTCAACCCGCGCAACACGTTGGAACTGCAAGTTGTCGGCACAATAGTGAACAGCGATTTCCGCCGCGACAACAACTATTATTACCCCGACGGCACGGAGCAGACCTACGCCACGGCGGCCGACAGCCGGCGCCACTCCCTGATCAGCGAAGTCTATTATTCGCATCATTTCACCGACGACATGTCGCTCTCCGGCGGCTACCAGAACACCATTTCGCATAGCAAAAACAAATACCTCGACACAGGCTACGAGCCGAAGCTCACCGAGAACAACAACTACGTTTACGCCCGCTTCGCTTGGCAGCTGAAGAAAGTTTACATGTCGCTGTCGAGCGGCATGAAGATGTTCTGGATGAAAAACGGCGACAACAAGAGCCACTTCATACGCAACATCTCGAGCGCGCGCCTCAACTGGTATCCCAACGACACTTGGAACTTCGGCGCGTCGTTCCAATACACACCCTCTATCCCGTCGCTGGCCTCGCTTACCGACTACACCCAGCAGATTACCCCCTACCTCGTCACCAACGGTAACCCGGACCTGAAGGAATCTCCCTGCTACTCCTACTCGGTGAACGCCTCTTACTCCATCGATAAGCTGTATCTCTCGCTCAATGTCTTATACGACAACACTCGCAACGCCATGATAACGTCGGTGAAATACATCGGCGACCGTAAGTTCTTGAGCCATACGGTGAACGCCAGCGACGCCGACCAGGTGAACCCGACGCTTTACGCCCGCGTGGGGCCTTTCGGCGGCTTCAACATTGCGGGGCAAGTGGGTGTGCTTTACAGCCACTTCAAATTCGACGGATTCTCGAACCACCTCACCAGCCTATACGGCTACCTGTCGGCATGGTGGAGCAACGACCGTTTCACGGTGCAGTATACGCAAGCGTTCCCACGACGCTTTGTTTGGGGCTACGACGAACGGCGCAGCGAAAACTCCAGCCAGCTGAGCTTCCAGTACCGCCCGGAGAAACACTGGAGCATCGGACTGGCATGGATGTGCCCGTTCCAGCCCAAAGGACTGCAATATCCAACCAAGAGCTACTCGCCGGTCAACCCCTCGAAGCGCGACCGCTACATCAAGAACAACGGCAACATGGTGATGCTGTCGGTGAGCTACGACACTAACTTCGGATCCATCTTCCGCTCCGGGCGCCGCAAGCTGAACAACGCCGACCGCTCCTCCTCGCTGCTTAAATAGTCAAAAATAGGTGCTGCGGTGCGGTGGAACGGAAAAATTTTCGTAACTTTGCACGAAAGTACTATTTTGACAATAAAACGACATCGATATATGAGCAATGACGTATCAGAGGGCCGCGTGTCCTGCGAAGATAACAACAAGAGTAAGACGCCTCAGCGCGAGCTGAGCGAACAGGAAGTGGTGCGCCGCCGTTCCATGCAGACGCTGCGCGACCGCGGCATAGAGCCTTATCCCGCCAAAGAGTTTACCGTGACGGGACGCTCGGCCGAGATAAAGGAGAACTTCCGCGACGATGCCGAGCCGCGCCCCGTGGCCGTGGCCGGCCGCATCATGAGCCGACGCATCATGGGCAAAGCCTCCTTCGTGGAGCTCCAGGACAGCGAAGGCCGCATACAGGTCTACGTGAACCGCGACGACATCTGCCCCGGCGAGGACAAGAGCCTCTACAACGACGTCTTCAAGAAACTGCTCGACATAGGCGACTTCGTGGGCATCGAGGGCTTCGTGTTCCGCACCAAAACGGGCGAAATCACTGTCCATGCCCAGTCGTTGCGCGTGCTCTCCAAGTCGCTGCGTCCGCTGCCCATCGTCAAACTTAAAGAAGGCAAGGCCTACGACGCTTTCACCGACCCCGAACTGCGCTACCGCCGCCGCTACGTGGACCTGGTGGTTAACCCCGGCATACGCGACATCTTCATCAAACGCACAAAAGTCTACAACTCCATGCGCGAATACTTCAACTCCCACGGTTACATGGAGGTCGAGACCCCGATACTGCAACCCATCCCCGGGGGGGCATCGGCACGCCCCTTCATTACCCACCACAACACGCTCGATATCCCCCTGTACCTGCGCATCGCCGACGAGCTTTACCTCAAACGCCTGATAGTGGGCGGCTTCGAGGGTGTATACGAGTTCTCCAAGAACTTCCGTAACGAAGGCATGGACCGCACCCACAACCCCGAGTTCACCTGCATGGAAATCTATGTCAGCTACAAGGACTACAACTGGATGATGACCTTCACCGAGAAGATGCTCGAAAAGATTTGCCGCGACGTCAACGGCACCGACGAGGTGCAGGTGGGCGACAACGTGATTTCCTTCAAGGCGCCCTATCCGCGCGTAACCATGGCGCAGGCCATCCTCGACAAGACGGGCTTCGACATCACCGGCAAGAGCGAGGAGGAGCTCCGCGACTTCTGCAAACAGGCCGGCATTGAAATAGACGAAACCTGGGGCAAGGGCAAAATCATCGACGAGATTTTCGGCGAGAAGTGCGAAGGCTCCTTCATACAGCCCACCTTCATCATCGACTACCCCATAGAGATGTCGCCGCTAACGAAGCGCCACCGCGACAACCCGGAGCTTACGGAACGCTTCGAGCTGATGGTCAACGGCAAGGAGCTGGCCAACGCCTACTCCGAGCTCAACGACCCGGTGGACCAGTATGAACGCTTCGTGGAGCAGATGCGCCTGGCCGACAAGGGGGACGACGAGGCTATGATCATTGATCACGACTTTATCCGCGCGCTGGAATACGGCATGCCCCCCACATCGGGCATGGGTATCGGCATGGACCGCCTGGCAATGCTCATGACGGGGCAGACCGCCATCCAGGAAGTGCTCCTCTTCCCGCAGATGCGCCCCGAAAAGACACAGAAAAAAGAGGAGGAAAATCCCGAAGAAGAACAGACGCAAGGATAAGGCACCATGGAAGGCGAAGGAAAGATAGCCGTCCTGGGGGGCGGCAGCTGGGCCACCGCGCTGGCCAAACTCATAGCCGACAACGGCGTGGACTTCATCTGGTACATGCGGCGCCGCGACCGCATCGACGATTTCCTCAAACTCGGGCATAACCCCGTATATCTCAGCGACGTAAGTTTCGACACCACGAAAATAAAGTTTACCGACGACATCAACGAGGCCATCCGCGAGGCCGAAGTGCTCATCCTGGCGGTACCGTCGCCCTACATCAAGGTGCACCTCGACAAGGTGACCGAGCCGCTCGAAGAAAAAACCATAGTATCGGCCGTCAAGGGTATCGTTCCCGACGAAAACGTGATAGTGACCGACTACCTGAAGAGCCGGTTCGGATGCCGCGACGAGCAACTGATGGTCATCGGCGGCCCGTGCCACGCCGAAGAAGTGGCGCTCGAGCGCCTGAGCTACCTGACCATAGGCGGACGCGATGCCCTGCGCTCACGCAAGATAGCCAACCTGCTCGAGGGCGTAAAGATGCGCACCATCGTAAGCGGCGATGTCGACGGTATAGAATACGGCGCCGTGCTAAAGAACGTCTACGCCATAGCCGCCGGCATCATCTCCGGCATGAAGGCCGGCGACAACTATATGGCCATGATGGTGTGCAACGCCATCCGCGAGATGGAACGCTTCGTGGACAAAGCCTCCCCAATGACACGCAGCATCTGCGACTCCGCATATCTCGGCGACCTGCTGGTGACCGCCTATTCCCGATTCTCGCGCAACCACAACTTCGGCGCCATGATAGGGAAAGGGTACAGCGTAAAGGTGGCCATGATGGAGATGAGCCAGGTGGCCGAGGGATACTACGGCACCAAGTGCATAGAGGAGCTGAACCGCCACCTCGGGGTGGAAATGCCCATAGCCCACGGTGTGTACCAGATACTCTACGAAGGGCGCAACCCGCGCCGCGCCTTCGAAGACATTTCACCCTTCCTGACGTGAACCATCCCCACGGCACGACGTTAGATTTTTAGAATGTATATGACTCCGCGCGTGCACGCTTCTACCCAAGCGCACGCGCGGAAATAATAAGGTAAAAAAAGATTCAGACAATGAAAAGTATCAGTCTTGACATCCGGCACGCAGAATACTTCGCCGGAACGGAAAAGCTCAAAGCCCTCGACGGCGAAGCCGCCGAAGCTATCTATAAAGTGGAAAACGGCACCGCACCCGGCTCCGACTTCCTGGGTTGGGTCAAACTTCCCGCCGAAGTCCCGGCCGAAGAAATAGCCGCCATCAACAAGTGTGCCGAACGCCTCCGGGAGAAGTGCGACTACGTGGTGTGCGTAGGCATCGGCGGCAGCTTCCTCGGAGCTAAAGCCGTCAACACCGCATTGGCGGACTGCTTCGCCGACTTCTATGCCCCGCGCCCCAAACGCCCCCACGTGCTCTATGCCGGACAGAACATCGGCGAAGAGTACATGGCCGAACTCCAGAAACTCCTTACCGGCAAGCGATTCGGAATCATCGTGATTTCAAAGTCCGGTACCACCACCGAACCCGCCATCGCCTTCCGCATACTCCGCGAACAGCTTGAAAACCAGGTCGGCCGCGATGAAGCACGCGACCTCATAGTAGCCATCACCGACGCCAAGAAAGGCGCACTCCGCACCCTCGCAGACCAGGAAAAATACACCACTTTCGTAATTCCCGACAATGTGGGAGGGCGCTTCTCGGTGCTCACCCCCGTGGGACTGCTGCCCATAGCCGTGGCCGGACACGACATTACAAAACTCCTGGCCGGCGCACGCGACATGATGCACTCCACCGAGCATCCCGGCCCCTCAAATATCTCCGAAACTTACGCCAAAATGCGTAACGCCCTCTACCGCGAAGGCAAGAAAATCGAAATCCTCGTGAACTTCAACCCCAAACTCCACTACTTTGGAGAATGGTGGAAACAACTTTACGGCGAAAGCGAAGGAAAGGACAACAAGGGCATCTTCCCGGCAGCCGTAGACTTCACCACCGACCTCCACTCCATGGGACAGTGGATACAGCAGGGCGAGCGCAGCATCTTCGAGACAGTGCTCAGCGTGCGCGAAACACCGGTGGAAAAACGCATCCCGATGAACGCCTCCGACCTCGACGGCATCAACTACCTTGCCGGCAAACGCATCGACGAGGTGAACAAACAAGCCGAACTCGGCACCATGCTGGCCCACGTAGACGGCGGAGTGCCCAACATGCGCATCGAGATACCGACGCTCGACGAATACAGCCTCGGCCAGCTCATCTACTTCTTCGAGAAAGCCTGCGGCATTTCGGGCTACCTGCTGGGCGTGAATCCCTTCAACCAGCCCGGCGTGGAAGCCTACAAGAAAAACATGTTCGCCCTCCTGGGCAAGCCCGGCTACGAGAAAGAGACCGAAGCCATCCGCTCCCGCCTCGAAAAAGAGTAACCCCGCCTGAACTTGTGAAAACAAACTTGCGAAAGCCCCATAAAAGCGCGCCCCGGCAAATAATCGGGGCGCGTTTTTTAAGCTTCCTCCCCAAAGGGAGGGAAAGCAGCGCAGACCCAGCGGCGCGAGTGATCGCGTCTGCTGAGCCTGCGCTGTCTGTTTTTGGGGGCTCCGTTAAGCGGAGTAAGCTGTGAGTCGAAAGGCCCGTCAGTCTATGTCGAAGTCGAGCGTGTCGTCGGGGATTTGGCGCTCTTCGGTCTGCTCCTGTTCCTCGGGGACTTTTTCCGCGTCTTTCGAGGGGAGGAAGGGGTTGAAGGCTTTCGGATTCTTCTCGGCACGCAGGGCATCGAGTTTCTCGCGGATTTTGCGCGACAGCTCTTCCATCAGTTCGGGATTGTCGGCGATGACGCGCTTCACTGCGTCGCGGCCCTGGCCGAGTTTGTTACCCTCGTAGGAGAACCAGGCTCCGGATTTCTTCACGATGCCGTATTCCACGCCGAGGTCGATTATCTCGCCGGCCTTGGAGATACCTTCGCCGAACATGATGTCGAACTCGGCACGCATGAAGGGAGGCGCCACCTTGTTCTTCACCACTTTCACCTTGGCCGTGCGGCCGAGCACTTCGTCGCCGTCCTTGATGAGCGACGAGGGGCGGATTTCGAGGCGCACTGAACTGTAATATTTCAGCGCATTGCCACCGGTTGTGGTTTCGGGGTTGCCGAACATCACGCCGATTTTCTCGCGCATCTGGTTGATGAAGATGCAGACGGTGCGTGTCTTGGAGATTATGCCGGTGAGTTTGCGGAGCGCCTGTGACATAAGTCGAGCCTGGAGGCCAACGTTCTTATCGCCCATTTCTCCTTCGATTTCGGCACGCGGCGTCAACGCTGCCACCGAGTCGATGACCAGCACGTCTATGGCGCCGGAGTTGATGAGCTGCTCGGCGATGTCGAGAGCCTGCTCGCCGTTGTCGGGCTGTGCTATCCAGAGGTTTGTGACGTCCACGCCGAGGTTTTCAGCATAAAACCGGTCGAAGGCATGTTCGGCGTCGATAATGGCGCAGATACCGCCCTGTTTCTGCGCCTCGGCAATGACGTGGATGGCAAGTGTGGTCTTACCGGAAGATTCGGGACCGTATATTTCGGTGACACGGCCGCGGGGCAGACCGCCGACGCCCAGGGCGAAGTCAAGCCCTATGGAGCCTGTAGAGATGGCTTCGATGTCCTGTATGGCCTCGTCGCCGAGGCGCATGAGGGTGCCTTTGCCAAAGTCTTTTTCTATATTCCCCTGCATCATTTTCAGGGCTTCGAACTTGGCTTCCTTGTCGGTTATCTGGACAGCGGAAACCGGTGCTGATTTCTTTTTTGCCATTGTTCGTGGAGTATTATTAGTCGTGTTGAATGTTTATCACTGCAAAGTTACAACTAAAAAAGCGCTTCTGCAAACGCAGCGCGCTTAAAGAATATTAAATACTCCACCGGAATGCAAGAACATTGCATTCCGCCTTATTATTCTACGGCTCAGTTGGCTGAAACGGCATCGTAGGGTGCGTCGCGATCAAGCTCTTTTTCAGTTTCCATTACTTTGATTTCCCTTTTCAGCTCATCCTTGATTTGCTTTACGGCATCGGCATTGAGGTCGGGATAGGAGGCGTAACTGTCACGGTGGTCGTAGTTGATTTCCACTACTTTGGGAGTCGTGTAATATGCGAATGTCTCGGTCGGGAACTCCTTGCGCAGATAGTCGTTAAGATAATTCTCAATGTCGGTAAGAACCTTCAGATGGTCTCCTGACATACAGATGAGTTTATATTTCTTGGAGTCGGAGAAACTTACGATAAACAGACGGTATTTGCTTTCCATATTGATTTCAGTTTTGATTTAATATGGAAACAATCAAGAGGGCCGGGGGGTTCACTTCAAAGCGCGTCGTAGGGGGGAACCGGGAGTGACGGCCTCACGCAGCGATCGGGCGCAAAGCACTTCGGGACGCGGGCGAAAGTCAGGAATCTCAGTTGGGAGCACATCGCGGTTCATCGGACAGACCGACTGGCAACGGTCACAACCTACAAGCGTATCGGTGTCACGCAGCAGTTTTTCCTGAGCGAGAGTGAGCGGGCCGGTGTGCTCTATGGTAAGGTAGTTTATGCAACGCGCAGCATCCATAGAGCCGTTGCCGTTCAAGGCACCGGCGGGGCAGGCTTTGAGGCACGCGCCGCATTGCAGGCATTCTCCGAACGACGGCTCGTCCGGCTCTATAGACAACGTGGTGAAGACTTCGGCGAGGAAGACGAAGGAGCCGTAGCGCGGCGTGATGACGCAGCCGTTGAGGCCCCGTCGCCCTATGCCGGCTCGTAGCGCGAAGGCTCGTTCGTGCACCGGCGCGGAGTCGATGCACACGCGTGTTCGCGCGCCGTATTCCTGTTCTATATGGGAACAAAAAGGGCGTAGCAACGTGCGCAACGCCTTATGGTAGTCTCGGCCGTAGGCATAAAGCGGAAGATATGGGAGCGACGGGTCGCGTTGCTCGGCGGGAAGGTAAGGGAAAGCGAGCGAGATAACCGTCATGACGCCGGGAAGCACATTTTGCGGGTCAGCTCGCAGCGGCACATGCCCGGCCAGCCAGCGCATGGTGGCGTTATGCCCGGCCTTTATCCAGGTGGCAAAATCCTCATCCACGGCGGCGGGCAGATACGGGTCGGCGAAACCGGCGGCACAGGCACCGGTGGCCAGCCCCGCAGCGCGCAACCGTTCGCGTTCCTTACCGGTCATCACAATCATTTACGGCCGAAGTCGGCGGGGATTTCACCCCAGTTGTCGGTATCCCATTTTCGCAGCGTGATGCCGGGGGAATGTGAGAAAAGCCATTTTAGCGCACGCTCCAACAGTTCGAATACGCGCTCGTTCTTGGCGGTGCGTTTCAGCGTGGTGCGCACATGGCGGCGTAGGACCCACCCTATGGCCGTGCGCGAGTCGGAGTAGATGGTGTGGCGCTCCCCGCGCTGCACCATCAGCGCCATGGCGTGTACTATGGCCAGGAACTCGCCGATGTTGTTGGTGCCTCCCTCGAGCGGACCGAGGTGGAAAATCTGACGTCCGGTGGCGAGGTCCACACCGCGGTATTCCATCAGCCCGGGGTTGCCCTGGCAGGAAGCGTCCACTGCCCAGGCCGTGCGGTCGATTTCGGGATGAGCGTAAAAGTTGATTTTCCCCGGCTCGGGAGGCGCTTGCTTGCGGCCGACCATGAGGAAGCGGCCCAGTTCGGCGGCATCGCGCTGGGCGTAACCGCGGCGGTAAGCCTCGGTGGCGGCTTCGGCCGACATGTACGCCTTGTATTTGGCACCGGGAAAGCCGTCTATCTGCTCCAGGGTGTCGCCCCAGTCGTCGTAGACTCCGGGATGGCGACCCTCCCACACCACGTAGAATTTTGTACGTTTCGCCATAGTTACTTCACTGCGGCGGCTTTAAGTATTTTCGCAGGGATGTCGATATTGTTCATCGGCGCGGCGAAGAGTTCGGCACCGGCTCCCACGGCATATACCGGAGTGAAGTTAGATGTATGCGAGGGGGACGTCCACCCTATGCCGTAGTGGCGGTTCAGGATATCGTATAGCGTCACGGTGAAGTTGTTGAAGTCGTTGTAGAGCGTCTTCTGGTCCTTGGCGCGGTGTGTGATGAAGGTGGCGTCGAACGATTCGCGGATAACCTTCTCCTCTTCCTCCGTTATTCCTATCCCCTGCCAGAGGGAGAGGTTCTGCTCCAGGAAGGAACGCATCTCCTCCCACGTCGGGGCTTTGTCCTTGTAGTTCTCGCGACACCAGTCGGCGAAACGGTCTTTGGAAATTTTCTGGAAGCCGATGAGGTCGAGGCGCGGATTCTTGGCGTTGTCGGCTCGGACGGGTTCTCCTGCAGATATCACGTGGGCCACATGGCTGTGCGTCAGGCCTATGGTGAGTTCTTTGCCAATGCACTGGGGCAGATCGGTATTGATGTGGAGATCGTTGCTTTGGACGCTGCCACAAACTCTCAGGCTTTGAAGGTGGAGCACAACTTCGATATTTATACCTGGGGCATCTCTGCCACCAACGGCGATATTGACTATGCGAACCGATTCTTCTACACCGATAACGCCAACAACATCTTCGGATACAGCGATCCTGAGATGGATGCCCTGATTGATGCTGCTGCTATGGAGGCGGACTCTGCAAAGCGCAGCGAACTGAATGCAGAAATCCAGCAGAAGGTGCTGGATGAATGTGTCATCGTTCCCATCTATCAGCAGGAGGATATCCACTGCTACACCAGCGATCTGCAGGGCTTCCGCAATGGCGCATTCCAGGCTCCGCTGCTGAAGTATTGCTACTTCGCGTAAAATGATTCTCCGGATTAAGGGTTTGATTTGATCCAAGGGATGGGTGGATAATACAACAATTATTCACCCATCCTATTTTTTTACATGACAGTACAAAAAAGCGGTGGCCTCCGGGGCGCCGCGCTGGTTGAGTGAGGAAAACGAACCATGCTGAAATACATTATCAAGCGAATCTTATGGATCATTCCCATATTGATCGGTGTAACCATTGTTGTTTTTACAATTCTCTATTTTTCTCCTGGTGATCCTGCTTATCTGGCCTTGGGAGATAACGCCACGCCGGAAGCTGTTGAGGCATACCGCATTGAGATGGGGATCAACGGGACCTACTGGGAGCGGCTGGGAAGGACACTGCTGGGCCTGTTTCAGGGGGACCTTGGAATCTCCTACCGCTCCAGAACTCCGGTTTTGAACGAACTTCTCGTGCGCTTCTCTGTAACATTCAATATCTCCGCATGGAGCATTGTTCTGGGCATTATACTTGGAATATTCTTCGGAATCGTAGCTGCTCTGAAACAGAACACCATTCTGGACTCTCTGTGCACAGGGTGCGCTTTATTTGGAATTTCCATGCCGATGTTCTGGCAGGGCCTGATGCTGATTCTGATTTTCTCCGTTGGACTGGGCTGGCTTCCGGCTTCGGGCTACGGGAATAGCTGGACGCAGATGATCATGCCGGTGGTTGCGCTGGGCGTGAATTCCTCTGCCACTATCATGCGGACAACCCGCAGCTCCATGCTGGAGGTTATGCGGCAGGACTATATCCGCACGGCCAAGGCAAAGGGCCAGACTTATTGGATGGTAATCCTGAGCCATGCATTGAAAAATGCTATGATCCCCATTGTCACCGTAATCGGGCTGCAGCTAGGTGTTCTGCTGGCCGGCTCCATTGTCACAGAGGTGATTTTCTCCATCAATGGCGTGGGAAAGTACCTGGTGGATTCCATGAATGCCCGAGACTATGCTGCCGTGCAGGGATGTGTGCTGCTGATCGCGTTTGTCTCGGCCATTTTGAACCTGATTGTAGATATCATCTACACGTTTATTGACCCCCGCATGAAGACCATGTATGAGAGCTCCAAGAGCGGGTTCTTCTGTTTCAAGAAGAGAGGAGAGAAGAAGGCGGCATGAAAAATCACAGTATGCTCTCCGAAATCTGGAGACGTTTTAAAAAGAACAAGCAGGCGCTGGTGGGACTGATCGTTTTGATCCTTTTCGTTCTCATCGCAATTTTCGCCGATCAGATCGCACCATACGGATATGATGATCAGGATGCCAGCCGTGCCATGATCGCGCCCTGCGCAGAGCATATTTTCGGCACAGACAACCTTGGCCGGGACCAGTTGAGCCGCCTGATCTATGGCAGCCGTTATTCTCTGGCCATCGGCTTCCTGGCGGTTGGAATTTCTGTCATTACAGGCGGAATTTTGGGTGTCCTGGCAGCCTACTATCCCAAGCTGGACAATATCATTATGCGCTGTATGGATCTGTTCATGGCCATTCCCCAGATGCTGCTGGCCATGTGCATTGTCACGGCACTGGGTTCCAGCTTGTTCAACCTGATGCTGGCGGTGGGCCTGTCTTCTACGCCAAAATTCGCGCGCGTGGTGCGGGCAGCAGTTATGTCAACACGGGAACAGGAGTTTGTCGAGGCGGCCCGAGCCATCGGCGCCAATAACTGGCGTATCATTGTCCACCACATTCTTCCCAATTCTATTTCTTCTCTGATCGTGCAGGCCACGCTGGCCATGGCGGGCGCCATCATTTCCGCTTCTGCTCTGAGTTTCCTGGGATTTGGCATTCAGGCTCCGCTGCCGGAGTGGGGCGCAATGCTGTCCACCGGCCGGCGGTACATCCGGACAGAACCTTACCTCACGGTCATTCCCGGCCTTGCCATCATGGTGGTGGTCTATGCACTCAACGTTGTAGGAGATGGCCTGCGGGACTGCCTGGACCCCAGATTGAAGAAGTGAGCGGTGAAAGGAGTACGGTATGGCTGAAAATATATTGGAAGTGCACGACCTTGAAATCCGTTATGTGACAGACGAGGAAACTGTGCAGGCGGTGAATGACATCACCTTTTCTCTGGAGAGGGGCGAAAGTATCGGCCTGGTGGGGGAGACCGGTGCCGGAAAGACCACCACGGCCCTTGGAATCATGGGGCTGGTGCCGGATCCGCCAGGAGAGATCGTAAAGGGATCGATCCTGTTTGAGGGAGAGGATCTGCTGAAACTCTCAGAAAAGCAGATGCGCCGGATCCGCGGCGGAAAGATCTCCATGATCTTCCAGGATCCCATGACTTCCCTGAACCCGGTGACACGGGTAGGAGATCAGATTGCAGAAGTGATCCTGCTGCACAACAAGATCTCGAAGGCCGAGGCCCGGAAGCGTGCTATGGAGATGCTGGAGCAGGTGGGTATCCCCGGCGCCCGTTGCGACGACTACCCCCACCAGTTTTCCGGCGGCATGAAGCAGCGGGTGATGATCGCTATCGCCCTGGCCTGCAGCCCAGAGCTGCTGATCGCGGACGAGCCTACCACAGCCTTGGACGTGACGATCCAGGCGCAGGTGCTGGAGCTGATGAAAAAATTGAAGCAGGAGTATCAGACCTCCCTGATCCTCATCACTCATGATCTGGGCGTTGTGGCGAAGATCTGCGACAAGGTCGCGGTGGTGTACGCCGGGGAGATCGTGGAAT
>OHBJ01001734.1_pt1 | contig 15026 bp, 11 predicted proteins | sample 1577241 | NCBI WGS metagenome assembly OHBJ01 (sample SAMEA3541594, study PRJEB24748) | human gut metagenome | biome: human gut; feature: human-associated habitat; material: faeces | place: China | collected 2012
CCCGTATCGCACAGGATAAGAATCAGGAAGTGAAAGGTTCTGTGTTTACTCATACGGGTATGCCCCATAAAAAGAAATGATCATGAGTAAAACAATTTCCGTTTCACAGATAAAAGAAGCGGCACAGGAGGCTTACGAGCAGTTCAAGGATAATACGGGTGGCAAGAATGCTGATTACATCCCTTATCTGGCTAATATTGACAAGAACTTGTTCGGTATCAGTATCTGCTTGTTGGATGGCAGAACCATTACGTTAGGGGACTCTTCCTACTGTTTCGGGATCGAATCCGTTTCGAAAGTACATACGGCTATCCTGGCACTTCGCCAGTACGGAGCCGAGAAAGTGCTAAAGATGATCGGTGCCGATGCCACCGGTCTTCCTTTCAACTCCATCATGGCGATCTTGTTGGAAAATGACCATCCTTCCACTCCACTGGTAAATGCTGGTGCGATCACGGCTTGCAGTATGGTACAGCCGCTCGGTAAGTCCGACAAGAAGTGGGAAGCCATCGTTTCCAACATCACCGACCTTTGCGGGAGTGCTCCGCAATTGATCGATGAACTGTACAAGTCAGAGACTGCCACCAACTTCAATAACCGTTCTATCGCCTGGTTACTGAAGAATTACAACCGTATCTATGACGATCCGGATATGTCGCTCGACCTGTATACTCGCCAGTGTTCGTTGGGTATCACAGCCGAACAACTTTCCATCGCCGCAGCAACGATTGCCAACGATGGCGTGAACCCGGTTACAAAGAAACTTGTCTTCGACGCTTCTTTGTCGCCTAAAATCACATCCTTAGTGGCTACGGTCGGTTTCTATGAACGTACGGGAGACTGGTTGTACACTTCCGGTATTCCTGCCAAAACGGGTGTTGGCGGCGGTGTCATGGGGATCATGCCCGGACACTTCGGAATCTCCGCCTTTGCGCCTCCATTGGATAGCTCCGGCAATTCGGTGAAAGCACAATTGGCGATCAAATATATAATGAATAAACTGGGGCTCTCCATTTTTGGCAGTACCCGGTTTACAATCACCGGTTAAAACGGTTTATTCTTTTAGTTGACGAGCCTCCACTCCCCTGAAATAATAGGGAGACGGGAGGCTTGTTTTTTTGCGGGAATAGTTTTTCATTTGAAATTCCAGTTCATTTTAATCTTGCATTTTGTTCGGCCTGACGGTTTTTGTTTGACAACAGAAAGTATGTGATAGGCAACTTGTCCGGTTATTGCTTCTGTTTTGTCAGCCTGAGTAGGAAAAGCAAAGAGTTGCGCAGTATTTTGGCGATGACGATCGTCTTCATGGTAATAGATCGGCAAATAAATGGGAAAAGTACGTTTTATATTCAAAAAGAAGAATATTTGAATTCTTTCATCGCCAGACCTGCCAATTGTTAAATAACTTGTTTTTTACAATAAGTAGTCTTGAATTTATTTGTCTGTTTGAGTGGAACCGGCCGGTTTGGCTTCTGATGCTTGTCCGGAGGAGACGGGATGCGTTTGATTATAATAATCTTCTTTTTTCTTGTTTGCCGATTGTACTAGGCTCGTGACATAGACCGTGAAGATCGGGAACATCATCATGCCGAGAGCGGCCAGCAGGACCGACAAAATACGCCCTGTAGGCGTGATCGCGATGATGTTCGAACCGACAGTCGTCACGTCCATGAAAGCCCACCAGAGGGCGTCGTTGTAATCCTTTACTTCAGGGTTCACCTTCTGTTCGATCACGAAAAAGATCAGGCTGGAGAAATAGACCATTGCCAGCAACATCGTCAGGTAGGAGACGAAGAGTCCGGAGGCCCGGTTCGAAGTTAGCCAGCCGACGACGATCGCCAGTGCCCATCCGCTGCGTACGAGCGGGATGAAACGTAGGAAATAGGTCACTTCGGCCGAGAAGGTGAAATCGTAGTAATTGATAATATTAAGATAAGGGATCGAAACCAGCAGGAAGAGGAAATGGGTTTGCAAATAATGAATTTTATCTTTTGACAGGAAAAACTCCAATATGAAATCGGCGATGAAGAACATGCAGATCCAGAACTGCGTTTTCAGATACGAAGTCTGAGAGATGAACGGTATGTTGTTGAACGTGTCGATCGAAATATCCACAATCAGGAAAAGCGAGAGTAGCAATATCATCACATGAAGCACTCCGTAAATGCCTCGCTTTTCATAAAAAAAGTCATTGAATGCAGTTCTCATTGTCTTTTAATATTTGGTATTTATTTTGTAAATCATCATTGACATTTTATCCGATGAAACAGCAAAATGACACCTTTTGTTTTTAACACTTGTCTGTTAATTAACCAAGTTTGACATCCTGTTGACAAACTAACACAAAAACGAGTTGTTATACTGTCAATACAAGCAAAACAAAATTCACATTTTAATAGTAAAATTCATGGCAAATATTGGAAAAGCAGTAAAACTTGGAGTATTTACTCTTGCGATTATGAATGTCACGGCAGTCGTCTCGCTCCGCGGGTTGCCTGCTGAGGCTGTGTATGGACTGAGTTCAGCCTTTTATTATCTGTTTGCGGCAATCGTGTTCTTAATTCCTACCTCGTTGGTGGCAGCTGAGTTGGCTGCCATGTTCCAGGATAAACAGGGCGGGGTATTCCGATGGGTAGGAGAGGCCTATGGAAAGAAATGGGGTTTCCTGGCTATCTGGGTACAATGGATCGAGAGTACGATCTGGTATCCGACCGTATTGACTTTCGGTGCTGTATCCATCGCCTTTATTGGGATGAACGATGCGCACGATATGACGCTGGCTTCAAACAAAATGTATACGCTGGTTGTCGTATTGATTATTTACTGGCTCGCTACGTTTATCTCTTTGAAAGGTCTGAGCTGGGTAGGTAAAGTGGCTAAAGTGGGTGGCATCGTCGGTACGATCATCCCTGCTGCCTTGTTGATTATCTTAGGTATCGTGTACCTGGCTTCCGGCGGTCATTCCAACATGGACTTCCACAGCAATTTCTTCCCTGACTTTACGAAGTTCGATAACCTGGTGCTTGCTTCCAGTATCTTCCTTTTTTATGCCGGTATGGAAATGGGCGGTATTCATGTGAAAGATGTCGAAAACCCTTCCGTCAATTATCCGAAGGCCGTGTTTATCGGTGCGCTGATCACGGTGTTGATCTTCGTGTTGGGAACATTTGCATTAGGTATCATTATCCCGCAGAAGGACATTAACCTGACTCAGAGTTTGTTGGTCGGTTTTGACAACTATTTCAAGTTTATTCATGCTTCTTGGCTGTCGCCGGTTATCGCAGTTGCATTGGCTTTCGGCGTGTTGGCAGGTGTATTGACATGGGTTGCCGGTCCGTCAAAAGGTATCTTTGCCGTAGGTAAAGCAGGTTATATGCCTCCGTTCTTCCAGAAAACAAACAAACTGGGTGTACAGAAGAATATCTTGTTCGTGCAGGGTATCGCTGTGACTGTACTGAGTTTGTTGTTCGTCGTTATGCCTTCCGTACAGAGTTTCTATCAGATTCTGTCACAGCTGACAGTGATTCTTTATCTGATTATGTATCTGTTGATGTTCTCCGGAGCTATCGCACTGCGTTATAAGATGAAGAAATTGAATCGTCCGTTCCGTATCGGTAAATCCGGTAACGGTTTAATGTGGTTCATTGGTGGTCTTGGCTTCTGTGGTTCATTGCTCGCATTCATTCTGAGCTTTATCCCGCCCAGCCAGATTTCTACCGGTAGCAATACCGTTTGGTTCTCCGTATTGATCATCGGTGCATTGATCGTAGTCGTTGCTCCGTTTATCATCTACGCATCCAAGAAACCGTCTTGGGTAGATCCAAACTCTAATTTCGAGCCGTTCCATTGGGAAGTTCAGCCTCAGGCTGTTACTGTCGGTGTTACTGCCAACAGTGCAAATGCCGCTCGTCCGGCTTCTGCTTCGACATCGTCTGCAAGTCCGGTCAGTTCCGCTACTGCCAGACCAGCAAGTACCCCAACTTCCGGTCCGGCAAGCGCAGGCTCTACAACCTCCGGTTCTACTCCGACAAGCAATCCAGCTCCTTCCGGTGGAAATACCGCAGCAAGCAACGGATCGCCAGATTCCGGAATTAAAGATGCGGGTGCACCTAAATCTTAAAAGCTAAACATATTGTTTACATAAATAATCCCACCTTGAATATTTCCTGATTCAAGGTGGGATTATTCATATCTTATCATTTGTTATTTCTTTCTTCGTAACCAAAGGCAAGATGAACAAAAAAGTACTACCCTTACCGACTTCCGATTCTACACCGAATCTTCCCCCAAGATTATGAACAATTGTTTGCGAAAGTGTCAGTCCAAGCCCTGTTCCCTGCATCTCCCGATCAAGCTTCGTAAAACGGGAGAATATCTTTTCCTGCTCCTCCTTCGGAATGCCGATACCGGTATCCGATACATAAAAATAGACTTCATCCGTGCCTTCCATACGACATCCGAAACGGATTTCACCTGTTTTAGTAAATTTCATCGCATTATGAAGCAAGTTCGTCAATACCTGAATAATACGCTGCTTCTCCGAATGCATCATAATCGGTTCCAGATGTGCTTCACAGACCAGTGTCACCAAAGGATTCTCATTCAGCCTCATTCCGAAAAGTCCTTCCAGCTCCCTCAGCAGATCATTGGCATCAAACTCCGAATATACAAAGTTCAACACGCCTGCATCTATTTGCGAAAGATCGAAGATATCATTTACCAGTCGCAATAACCGCTCATTATTTTCAGAGATAATATCGGTATACATCTTCTTTTCCTCCTCGCTGGTAGCCGTAGCCATCAACCCAGAGAATCCGATAATGGCATTCAACGGAGTACGGACTTCGTGACTCATATTAGCGATAAAGGCAGACTTAAGTTTGTCGGCAGAAATCGCATTTTCTCTTTCTACATCCAGCAGGCGCTGCATATTTCGAAGTTCCGTCACATCATAGACTGTCAGCACCATACGTTCTTCACCATTTATTTTCAGATAAGTGCCCGAAACAGAAACATCACAGGGAATAACCGTCTTTTCATCCTCACTTAAAAGTTGCATAGAGGCATCCAGTTTCTTAAAGCTTCTCTTCTCATAAAAAGCCTTGCTTATAGATGTACGTATACAGCACAACTTACACTGTTCATGTTTCCCGCATTCTCCGGCTACTATCGCATTTCTGCAATGCAATAAATCTCCGACTCTTTTTTCTTCTCCCTGCGCAGGAGTCAAATGATTCAGTGTATAATAATTGGTATTGTGGACGATGAGGTCTCTGTCAATCAACAGATAGTAAACGTTTATATTCTGTAGTATGGAAGTCAACTCTTTGGATTCATGCAGCATTACAGATGTTTCCAATATCATTTTCTTCTTAACCGACTGATACTTAATCAGTAGATAAATGAATCCAGCTAATAAAACAACTGTAACAAACTGTAATGCCATAATAATATATTCTATTGTTTGTAGTGCCCTGATCGTTTTGACTCGTAAAAGTATAAAATATACCGAATAAATGATACTACATTTGCATATTTATTCTACCTAGAAAGAAAAGTTTTTTTTCTTTCTCCCTAAGTAGACGAAAAATTCTCTCTAAGTTATTGCAGTATTAAAAAATATACTTATCTTTGCACCCGCAAACGAGAAAGGTGCCATAGCTCAGTTGGTAGAGCAAAGGACTGAAAATCCTTGTGTCCCCGGTTCGATTCCTGGTGGCACCACCTTTTAAAAAGCAAGACAATATTAATCCCTGATTTTTTTCAAAATTCAGGGATTTTTCTTTTTCTGGAACAGGTAAAACCAATAGGAATGAGAATCAACATAAATATGATACCATTCTGCAATTGATTTTGGTACAGCATTTATTCAATCATTATCTCATGTTAAGCAACAGCTTTTCGCCCACTTTAAAATTCATTTAATGAACAAACTTTTTCTATAGCAAATATGTTTTCTATTATCCTAAATGAATGATAAATAAAAATGTTTCCATCAGGCATTTTTTCTGTATGACAAAGGATTAATTTTATAAAAAGACAGATAAATGCTCATTTGTTATATTCATTTATTTATAGTTTAATATAACAAATCATGTAGATATGGCAACAATAAAAATCAAATTCCGTACCTCTTCCGTGAAAACAAAAGAAGGCGTATTGTTCTATCAAATCATTCATGCCAGAGTAACCAGGCAAATCAATACCGGCTATAAAATTTTTCCTTCAGAATGGGATAAGCATTTGGCTTGCATCATTCTTCCGGACAATAATGACATAAGACGACGTTTTCTCGCTCAACTAACAAGCCGAATAGCAGAAGACATGCATAGACTGAAAAATATCATTTCAAAACTTGAACATTCGGGCAATCCTTTTACCTCCGGAAAAATAATAGAGCTATTCCGTATTCCCCCCATCAATAAATACAGTTTTCTATCATTCGCACAAGATCTTATTATACAACTAAAACAAATCGGCAAAGAACGCACTGCCGAGTCTTATGCCTCAGCATACAACAGTTTCAAGCGTTTTATGGACAATAATGGTGACGTTCTACTTGAAGATGTAAATTCCAATCTGATGATAAAATATGAAATATACCTTAAAAACTGCGGTGTCTGTCCAAACAGCTGTTCATATTATATGCGGAATCTCCGAGCAATATACAATCGTGCTGTAGAAAAAGAGTTAACACAACAACAATATCCGTTCAAGTATGTGTATACCGGTATTGACAAAACAGTAAAACGAGCTGTATCTCTAAAAACAATTCGCCAAATACAAAATTTAGATCTGAGCACAAACCCTTTGATGGATTATGCAAGAGACATCTTCATGTTCTCGTTCTACACCCGCGGAATGTCGTTCATTGACATGGCATATCTGAAAAAGAAAGATCTGCAGAATGGAGTTCTGTCCTATCGCAGACATAAAACCGACCAACAATTGTTCATTAAGTGGGAAAAGCCCATGCAAAAAATTGTCGATAAATATAACACTATAGAAAGCTCTTATCTACTACCTATCATCAAAAACAACGGTAAAGACCCAAGAAGAGAATATAAAAATGCCTCACATTTGATTAATAGAAAGCTGAAGGTAATAGGACAAATGTTAGAGATCCCCGTCACACTAACAACATATGTCGCCCGCCATGCATGGGCAAACATTGCCAAGAGTAAAAATATCTCTATCTCGGTTATTAGCGAAGCTATGGGACATGACTCCGAAAACACAACACGTATTTATCTAGCCTCGTTAGACGCCTCCATAGTGGATAAAGCAAACAGTATTATACTTAAATCATTATAGTATACCAAAAGAGTATTGACGGGGCTGACCCAAAAGTCAGCCCTTAGTTTTCCAATGCTACATTATTAATAAATAAGATTATCATGGCTCTACACAACGGATAAAGCATGCATCACTTTTAGGCGTTTCTATTTTATTTTCACCAGTAAGAGTTGCGTAAACATTACTTTTAGAAATCAAATTAAAATCAAAAGAGAAGTAATTAATATCCCACGCCATAATATCACTTTCTCCATCGCGCCCTGGTGGATATATCTGCTGTAACCAATAGATAGCCCCCGGCTGGTTCTGATCTTTCACCTTCAGCACATCGGCCATCGCCGCTTTCCAGGCGTCAGCGACGCGCTGCTCGTCCGGTGTACCAATCAGGCTCATATAGAACCCGGTGCGGCAGCCCATGGGCCCGACATAGATGACGCCGGGGCCATATACCGAGTTGCGGGCGTAGGTGGCGAACAGATGCTCAATGGTGTGCAGCGCTCCGTTGGCCAGATAATCGCCCTGATTCGGTTTTTTCATGCGAATGTCATAAGTGACCACATCGCCGTCCACACGGGAGATATACATGCCGCGCTCGAGCCGGGTGTGATCCACACAAAAGCTTGCGATCCGTTCCATTGCTGTTCCTCCAATCCGGTCAAAAATATTGCTTATTGGGGCATCGAATGCACCACGCCGCGCTCTCCGTCCACCGAAACGCGCACACCGTCGTGCAGCTTGCGGGTAGCGCCCGCCGCGCCCACGACAACCGGTTTGCCCAGCGTAAGGCCAACGATGGCGGCGTGGGAATTAACGCCCGCCTCTTCGGCGATGATGGCGGAGGCGTCGCGGATGGAATCCAGCATATTGTTGTTCGTTGCCGGGACGACCAGCACATTGCCGGGCTTGAATTTGCTGCGCACCTCGTCATCACTGCGGCACACACAGGCAACACCGACGCCGTTGCGTTTGCCGATGCCGATGCCGGACAGGAGCGCATCGCCCACGAGATGGGCCTTGATCATATTGGTAGTGCCGGAGATGCCCACAGGGACGCCCGCAGTGATGACCACCAGGTCCCCGTCCTGCACAAGGCCCGCACTCTGGGAGGTCGAAACGGCTTTTTCGATCAGTTCATCTGTGTCGTGCGCATATTCCATCATGATCGGTGTGATTCCCCAGGAAAGTGTGAGCTGGCGGTATACCTGTTCTGTCAGCACACAGGCGATGATGGGCGTCTCGGGGCGGTATTTGCACAGCAGGCGGGCTGTTTCGCCGCTTTTGCTTACAGTGATGATGGCGTTTGCCTTGATATCCATGGCCGTGGTGCAGGCCGCGTGGGCGACGGCGCCCGCCACGCTCAGCTGCCCCTCCATAGTGCGCATTTTCAGGCGTTTGTCATAATTGATGTCGCTCTCGGTGCGTTCGGCGATGGCGGACATGGTGCGCACAGCCTCCACAGGCCAGCGCCCGGCAGCCGTTTCGCCGGAGAGCATAATGGCGGAGGTGCCGTCGTAAATGGCGTTGGCGACATCGGTGATCTCAGCGCGGGTGGGACGGGGGTGCTCTATCATACTGTCCAGCATCTGCGTGGCTGTGATGACGGGCTTTCCGGCGTTATAACCGCGCCAGATGATGTCTTTCTGGATGATGGGGATCTCGGTAAAGTCGATCTCCACGCCCATATCGCCGCGCGCCACCATAATGCCGTCGGCCACGTTGAGGATCTCGTCGATGTTTTCCACGCCTTCGTGGTTTTCGATCTTGGCCACGATTTTGATGAAATCACATTTTCGGCTGTCCAGCAGGCGGCGAATCTCCAATATATCGGCGGCGCTGCGTACAAAGGAGGCTGCGATGAAGTCAAAGCCCTGCTCAATACCAAACAGGATGTCATCGCGGTCCTGCGCGCTCATATACGGCATCGAGAGCTTGGTGCCGGGCACATTCACGCCCTTATGGTTGGAGACCGGGCCGCCGTTCTGCACGGTGCAGATAATGTCGTCGCCCTGAATAGCGTCCACCTTCATGCCGACAAGGCCGTCGTCCAGCAGCACACGCGCGCCGGGCGTGAGGTCCTGCGGCAGTTCTTTGTAGGTGATGGAACAGATGTTTTCGTCGCCTTCAACATCGCGCGTGGTAAGCGTAAATGTCTGACCGGCTTTCAGCGTGACCTTGCCGTTTTTAAAATTCTTCAGGCGGATCTCAGGGCCTTTGGTATCCAGCAGGGCGGCCACAGGCATACACAGCTCGTCGCGCAGTGCGCGCAGCTTGGCCAGCCGGGCGGCGTGTTCCTCGTGGGAGCCGTGGGAAAAATTGAAACGGGCGACATTCATCCCGCTCACGATCATATTGCGCATCACGCCTTCCTGATCTGTGGAAGGTCCCAGCGTGCAGACGATTTTTGTTTTACGCAGCATAGTCAGATACTCCAATCCGCTTTTTGTGAAAAGCAACAAATTTACCTAGTTTATATTATACACAAATTCCATCCGCATGCAATGGCGGCAGGCTTAACATTCCGTAAAGATTCTGGTATACTGTGGGTGCGGAGGCGAATTCTATGAAATGCCGGACCAAAACGGCGAAGCAGAAAAAAGCCCCGCCCAAAGGAGAAAAAATTATGGCAAAACGAGTGTTTATCATTGTGCTCGACAGCTTTGGCATCGGAGAGATGCCGGACGCCGCCCGCTTCGGCGATGTGGGCAGCAATACACTGGGAGCGATCGTGAAAAGCCCCAAATACCATACGCCCACGCTGCAGAAGCTGGGCCTGTTCAACATCGAGGGAGTTGTGTGCGGCCGGCGGGCCGAGGCGCCTTTGGCCAGTTTTGCGCGGTTGGAGGAGGTCTCCAACGGAAAAGACACCACGACCGGCCACTGGGAAATCGCGGGCGTGGAAAGCGAAAAGGCGCTGCCCGTGTATCCGGACGGTTTTCCGGATGAGGTGATTGCGGAGTTTGAACGCCGCACGGGCCGCAGAGTGCTTTGCAATAAGCCGTATTCAGGAACGGACGTTATCCGGGATTACGGCGAAGAGCATATGAAAACAGGCGCGCTCATCGTATACACCTCTGCGGACAGCGTGTTTCAGGTGGCGGCGAATGAAGCTGTGGTTCCGGTGCCGGAATTGTACCGTTACTGCGAAATAGCGCGGGAGATGCTTACCGGAGACCATAATGTGGGCCGCGTCATCGCGCGTCCTTTTGTGGGAACAAACGCGAAGAATTTCAAGCGTACCACCAACCGGCACGACCTTTCGCTTAAGCCGCCGCGCAAAACGATGCTGGACTATATCCGCGCGGCGGGGCTGGATACCATCGGCGTAGGGAAAATTTATGATATCTTCGACGGGGAAGGCGTGAGCGAGAAGCTTAAGACAACGGGCAACGCCAACGGCATGGAAGTGACGCTGGAGCTCGCGCAGCGTGGTTTTTCAGGCCTTGCGTTCGTGAATCTCGTGGATTTTGACATGGTGTACGGCCACCGCAACGATGTGAACGGCTATGCCAATGCGGCAACGGAATTCGACGGGCAGCTTGCAAAGCTGCTGCCGTTGCTGCGCGCGGAGGACCTGCTCATCATCACGGCTGATCACGGTTGTGACCCCGCGACCCCATCTACCGATCATTCGCGTGAGTATGTGCCGATGCTCGCCTATGGCAAAGGTGTCCGTGCGGGCGCGGACCTGGGTACAAGGCGCAGCTTTGCTTGCATTGCGCAGACCGTTTGCGAGTATCTGGGCGTGCCTGTGCAGTTGGACGGGAAAAGCTTCCTGAAAGAGATTTTGCGCTGAAAGTTTAAAAGTTTAATGAAATGAACAACGGCGGTTTGCAGATTTGCAAACCGCCGTTTTCCGTATCGGGGAGATGCTTCAAAGAGAGAATTGCGTCAGGTATATGCCGCCAGGGTTTCTTTCAGGATGCCGGCCACTGCCGCGTACTTTTCCGGATCATATTCATCGTATTGATTTGGGTTTCCCGCATCGTTCAGGATATCGGCCACACCGTCTACACCGTTTGAAAGAATTTCCCGAGCGGCAAAGTCGACGTTTCCGCATCCCTCTGCAAGGATGTCAATCGTTTCAGCGCTGGCAGCGTTCAGATATTCGTCCAGATCGCTGCGCAGCTGTTCCTCCTGATTGCTGTCGTACTGCTGTGCAAAGTTGAGAACACCGCACGCTGCGGTATACTGCTTCAGATGGCTCCCGGCGGTTCCTTGCTGATAGCCGGACAGGGCTGACATCATCTCGCCGAAGGGGGTGCTGCCGGGCGTTTCTGAAAGAGAAGCTGCGCTGGAGGAAACAGCAGGGGAACGAACGGCACTGCTGCCTGAAAAAGCGGAGGATGAAGCAGGATTTGAAAGAACAGCCGATGCGGATACAGCCTGACATCCTGCAAAAGAAAGCGCTGTCATCCACAGTAGTGCGCTGAGAAAAAATTTTTTTATCATACATTCACAAGCCTTTCTATTGTGATTTGCAACCCGGACAACATGAGAAATTCGGAAGAAGAGGCATGGTGGACGAAGAAAACAGATGACGAAGATTCCATCGCGCGAAATTTTACGGCAAAACGCCTGGCCGTTTTTTGCGAAAAATGGCATAGCACGCATACTTTTTGCAATAATTATGAAATAATTGCGGAGGATAAAACGTTCATTATACAGCGGTTGTGAGATTTTGCGGTATTCCCGTCTTGTCAGGTGCGAAACACCCAGTAGTACAGCACCGCCATTACCTCACGCATATAACAGGGGAGTACGGAAGAAAAGCCGATAGAGGCGGGGATGGCGTTCACATTTGTGAAGCCTGCGGCGGCAGCGTATTTTGCTGCGCGGTAACAATGGAACGCATTGGTGACATACGCGACGGGTTCGTTCTGCGAAAGACCGTGCTGTTCCAAAATTTCGCGCGCAAAGCAAAAATTTTCCTCGGTGGAGGTACTGGACGCTTCTTCCAGAATTTGCTTCTCCGGCACGCCTTTCTCCACAAGATAGGCTTTCATGGCCCGGGCTTCGGGAATGTCCTCGCCGGGACCCTGTCCGCCAGTCACAACAATAACGGCATTCGGGTTTTCCAGATGATAATCATATGCGGCATCCAGACGGCGTGCCAAAAGGTCGGTCACGCGTTCGCCTCGCAGGCCGGCGCCCAGTACGATCACCGCTTTTTCCTGTTTGGTCGCGGTGTCGGAGTAGCCGCTCACCGCGACGAATATAAGCAGCAGCGCAAAAACGGCGCAGCAGCAGAAAAAGATGATTTTTAGAACGCGGCCTGCACCGGCAGCGCAAAAAGCGTCGATTTTGGTATGGAAAAGAGCGTACATCCACAGTGCGGCAGTGATGAGATACATCATCAGCACCCCAAGGTTGAAGCTGGAGCGGATGGCGCGCAGGACGCTGTCGATGAGGAAAACAATGGCAAGGAGCCAGACGAAAATGATCTTCATGAGGACCTCCGTTTCTTCGATAGGCTTATTGTAACAGCGAAAGCTGTCGAAAGCAACTTGAAATACAGAGCCAGACTGTGATAGACTGTTTTAGAAAGAGGTGATGCGCTTCGTGGCATCCATTATAAAAGTACAAAACCTGCGCAAGGTATACCGCGTAGGCAAGGAAAAGGTGGTCGCGCTGGACGACATCTGCCTGGAAATCGGCGAAGGGGAGATGTGCTGTATCGTCGGCGCTTCCGGCAGCGGCAAATCCACACTGCTCAACCAGCTTGCAGGGCTGGAAAAGCCCACCAAAGGCAGGGTGCTGATTGGCAAGCATGATATTTCCGCAATGACAGAGGACGAATTGGCGGATTTCCGCCAGCAGCACTTGGGGTTCATTTTCCAGAGCTACAATCTTCTGCCTTCCATGACGGCTGCGGAAAACGTGGCCTTGCCGCTGATGTTCAAAGGCATGGGGAAAAAGCAGCGGGAAAAGTTGGCGCGTAAAGAATTGAAAAAAATGGGTTTGCTCTCCCGCGCGAACCACAAGCCGACGGAGATGTCCGGCGGACAGCAGCAGCGTGTGGGCATTGCGCGCGCTTTTGTTGCAAAGCCAAAGGTTATCTTTGCAGACGAGCCGACGGGCAATCTGGACTCCACGACCTCGCGCCAGGTGCTTTATTCCATGCTGGAGATGGCCAAGTCCTACGGCATCACTTTCGTGATGGTGACGCATGAAAAAGAGCTGGCCTATTGCGGAGACCGCATTGTTACCATCAAGGACGGGCGTGTGCTGGACAATGTGCTGCTGGGCGAAGACGAAAAAGCGGAAAACCGCCGTCGCCTGTTTGGCGATGTAACGAGCGGGGATATCGCAGAGCCGGAAACGACCGTTGCAGAGGGAAAAAAACCGGCAGCCAGGCAGGCAAAGGCCGTGGCTGCTGCCGTGGCTGAAAAAGTAAACCAGGAATCCATGTGAGAAGGAGTACAAACATATGAAGAACCAAACGAAGAAGGTCCTGCAAAAGACAGGCGTGATTTTGGCGATGGTGATGCTCTTCACCATGCTGGCCGTTCCGGCTTGGGCGGATGAGACAGGCTCAGGCACAAGTTCCAGCGCGAGTACCAGCAGCAGTGACACAACGCCTGCTCCTGTTGCAGGCGACCCGTACATTGCGGCTTATACAGTCACGGATGCTGCAGGAGCAGAGCTCCAGCGCATTGAAGAAGGGCAGAAATGCCGTATTATCATTGCGGTTGTTGACCCGCGTATTACCTCCGCTGATCAGTTGACACTGGCAGACGGACGCGCACTGGCTGCGAATATTAAGATTACATCGACAGCATCGTTCGCATCCCCTTCGCTGGGAGATATCACGACGACGACATTCGCTGCCGATAAAGTCGGTGCAGCAGGTCTTCAATATGCGATTATCCTGAACGACATTACTTACTTGGGCGGGGATAATAAGCTTTCTTTCGATTTGGCGTACAATGACAATACACGCCAACTCAAATCTATGTCGCAGCCCATCAGCCAGTGCGTGGGTTCTTCCACCGAGGGCGCCAAGGCCTCGGCGCTGGTCGTCACCTCCGCCAGCTATGGCGGCGGCAGCATCAACGCGGGCAGCGATTTCGCGCTGACCGTCGATGTGCTGGCTTCCGGCGGTACCGTGGGGGCTGAAAATGTGGCTGTCAACCTTGCGCTGCCCGAGCAGATCACCGTTGCCAGCGGCAGCACCAATATTTTTGTGGGCAACATGAAACCGGGCGCTTCCACACAGGTGACGTTTCAACTGAATGCCAGCGCTGTGGCAAATGGCGGCAGCTATAATATTACAGTAAACGTTTCGGGAAATTCCGCGTCTGACAGCGCTGCGCTCACAGCACAGATGCCTGTTACGGTACCCATTGTACAGCCCGAACGCTTCGAGATATCCCGCACGGATTTCCCGGAGTATCTTTCCATGGGTGAGGAAGGCTATGCCTCTGTTTCTTTTGTGAATAAGGGCAAAGGCATCATTTATAATGTTTCGGCCGAGATCACGGGCGATGGAATCACAACCACCGAGGGCAACCAATTCATCGGCAATATTGCTGCAGGAACTGAAAGCTCTGCAGACTTTACCATTCAAACCGCCAATGCAGGCACGCTGAACGGCCTTTTGACCGTCACTTATGAGGACGAGAAAGGCAACGCAAAAACGCTCACAAAAGAGTTCTCCATGACCGTAGAGGAGATGCAGATGGGCGGCGACGATACGATGGGCGGCGGTATGGACACTATGGTCCCGATGG
>OHBJ01001736.1_pt1 | contig 15014 bp, 8 predicted proteins | sample 1577241 | NCBI WGS metagenome assembly OHBJ01 (sample SAMEA3541594, study PRJEB24748) | human gut metagenome | biome: human gut; feature: human-associated habitat; material: faeces | place: China | collected 2012
GATATATACAACCTCTTATTGTATTAATTTACTTGATTTAATTCCGCCAACGGGTACATATAAGCCCATCCTAACCATGACTACCACACTATACTTAGCTCGCCACGGCGAAACCGAAGAAAACGTGGCGCAAATACTTCAGGGACATCTTCCGGGTCACCTTACCAAACGCGGACGCAACCAGGCGGTTCAGCTGCGCAACACACTGGTGCAATCGGGCGTTTCATTCGATGCGCTGCTCACAAGCGACCTTCAGCGCACCATCGACACCACGCAAATCGTCAACGAGACATTTCACCTCCAGCCCATGCTCTGCCCTCTGCTTCGCGAACGAAACTGGGGCAGCCTGACGGGACATACCATTGCCGAAGCACATCAGGTATCCCTGCCTGCAGACGCCGAAACCGTAGAGCAACTGTTCGAACGCGCCCGTCAGTTTCTTGAATATGTCAGCCAAACCTTCCCCAATCAACATGTGCTTTGCATCGGTCACGGACTTTTCTGCCGCTGCATCATCGCGGCTAATGAGGGTTGCCTTATCAGCGATGTGCCCCGTATGCAAAATGCCGAAGTACGAAGCATCATTGTGGCATGCAAGGCGAACACCTCCCCTAGCCCATCGGCTCCAAACAATGATCCGCTGATTTCAGCTAACTGACGCGATACCTTTTTATTCAAGGGTGTAGCTCTAAGCTCTTGAAAACGAGCTTGTAAACACCTGCTTATACACAAAAAAGGCCGGAAATTCTTCACTCAGAGTGGAAGAAAATCCGGTCTTTTACCCCATACAGTATTCCAAAGAATGGAAAATATTTTTAGAAATCAATTTCCAAGCCTAAGCCGAAAACGTCGTTCGTACGGTGGAAATTGTCTGAACCAGCAGTACTGAACTTGCCCAATCCGCTGCTGATGGCACCAAGCGCACCAAGTTCACCTTGCAAAATGCCCTTATTCTGTTCGGCAGCAGCCTTTTGTTCTTCAGTAGCCATCGGGTTGTTGATAATTTGATCGCACTGTCCGATACCACCCTGAAGTTGAGCCTGCAGCGGAGCAAGCTGCGAACCAAACTTATGCTTCAAGTCGTCGTAATCAGCCATCGTCTTTTTATAGTGCTTGTAGAACGTCTTGAAATAAGCAATATTGATAGCCACCTTCTTACGCAGCTGGAAACGTGCACCCACACCTATTGAGTTTGAATTTGTCACAAAGCTCATATCAGTCAGATACTTGCTGTCGTCGCCCAAACCATAATACGTGGTTTGCCATCCGGCACTCACGCGCCAACGCTTATTGATGTCGTATTCTGCACCGGCCAACACTTCCCAAGTACCTCCATCCAGGTGCTTTTCTTTGTTTTCATACTGCGTAGCCTGTTTGTCGAAGAAATAGTGGAAACCACCCGACAGACGCAGCTTATCATCAATCGTGTACATGGCACCCAACGACAGGATAGCCGGCACGTCGCAAGCCACCTTCTTACCATCGTCATATTCAGACAAACCGCTGGTATTCACACCGGCATGGTTTTTCAGTCGCATACGTGTCCTGAACTCATAACGAGCCGAGAGGTTCAAATTATTGATGCGGTAGTTAGCACTGATAATCGGCGTAAATCCCCATCCTGTCTGGTCGCAGTTCAGTTCCTTATCCTCAACGAGCGGAGCAAAGTGAGGCATATTCTGGCTCTTGAAGAAGTCGACGGCAGGAACTGTGTGTCCGGTAGCCGTTACGACACCGATATTGCGCACATAACCATAGTAGTTACAGTCGGCATAAAGCACACGGCCGCCCACACTTACATTAAAGTTAGGCGTAATTTTGTAACCTACACCAAACTGTCCGCCAAAGTAATACTGACGGCCTTGCATATAAGTGGTCATGCTGTATCCTTTTACAGCACCGGGAGCTATGGCACCAATCAAAGTCGGAATCATGGCTACCTGGCTTTCAAACGAGCCCAAACCGTCGTCGAATTTACATTTGCCGCCACCGCCGCTGATGCCGAAGTGAAATGAAGCAAACCACTTCTCGCCTACGCGGGCCAAATCAATCGAAGGAATAACAGGAGCCACAGCCTTACCTTCAAATACCTTTTCGCCCGTTGCCGGATTCTGCACACCATTCACTGTTCCCAAACTAAAGTTCGGGAAAATTGAGGTAGCCTTACGCGACTGATAAGCACTCTGAATATCAAAGCCCAAATGCCAACCGGTGTTCATAAAACCGATACCGGCAGGGTTTGCATAAGCTGCATCAATGGCAATGCTGGCATCGCGTGCCGGATTGCGCAGGAAAACCACACTTTGGTTTGTATTCGTTAAAAATCCACCAGCGTGAGCCGATGCAACTGTGCCCAAAATGAGCGATACAGTAAGTAAAGATTTTCGCATTTCTCGTATTTATTGGTATTTTCTTCGGCAAAAGTACAATAAACATGCACAGCAAACCGATTCTATGTGCAAATTCGAACAATAATTAAATTTTTATATTTATTAAACACCTAAAATGCTTTATGCAGTAAGCAAAAACGCAGTAACATTGCCTTCCGAACGCATAAATTACACACTTATGCAGCAGATGAGCTAAAAAAGAATTTATTTTTACTACTTTTATTTAGGAAATGCAATCTTCATTTTCACACAAAGGCTTCACATTGCGGAAACCCCGAACCGTTCTCAAACGTCAGGATACGAAGTTTCAACCCATTATTTGAAGCATAAAACGCAATTCAATGTAAAAATAATTGGCGAAGCCATATAAAATAAATGACAACACCTACTTATCTTTAAAAAATTAGTAACTTCGCCCTCTCATAATCAGGCTTTCAATGCCAACAGTTTGTAGGGGAAACACACGTTTTTTTTCGCCCGCAACGGTTTGGAAGTTAAATAACAATCTCAAGTATGAAAAATTTATGGATAGGCGCACTTACTGCGCTCATCGTGCTCTCAGCCTGTCAGGGTGGCAAAAGACCCGTTGACGCCACCAGCGACCCCGACAGTCTGGCTGCAGATACAGCTCTTACCGACCACGTAGAAAACGATTCAACCATCTACGGCACATCCGACGAATTCGGCATGAGCACCTTCACACTCATCTCCGACAAAGGCGACACGCTCTATGTAACCCGCACGGCCAACGATGGTACCGATGGTAAAATTTATGGCGACCTGAAAGAAGGCGAACGCTATGCACTCACCACCCGCGATAACAACAAGGCCATTGGCGTACTCATCAACCTTTCGCAGCTCGAACGCCACACCAAAGACTATCGCATCAGCAATGGCAAACTCATTCTCAAGGGCGACACCGTAACCATCGAGAAACTAAGCAACAAAGAGTTCAAGGTTAAGTAAACACATACCCAAGAGCATCACATATTCTGTTTTTTTCCGAAGCAGGTGTTCCGATTCTTGAAAGTCAAACACCTACTTCCTTATTTTGATTGAGAGCACTCACTTATTACCTCCTCACACATTATGTTTTCAGGAATTGTAGAATCTATGGCACGCGTAGTTGCCATTCAGCAAGATAAAGACAACAAACACTTCACCTTGGAATGCGATTTTGGCCATGAACTCAAAATTGACCAAAGCGTTGCCCACAACGGCGTATGCCTCACCGTGGTCAAGATCGACGGCAACCGCTACGTCGTAACCGCCATGAACGAAACCCTGCAGCGTTCCAATCTCGGTTTGCTCAAAGTTGGCGACGAAGTAAACGTTGAGCGCTCCATGATGATGAACGGCCGTTTGGACGGACACATCGTACAAGGCCACGTCGACCAAACCGCCACCTGCACCGACATCACCGACGCAGCTGGAAGCTACATCTACACCTTTACCTACGAAACCTCACGTTCAATGGTCGAACGCGGATATTTCACTGTCGATAAAGGCTCCGTCACGGTCAATGGCGTAAGCCTCACCGTATGCGAACCCACGGCCAACTCGTTCAAAGTGTGCATCATTCCCTTCACCTACGAACACACCAACTTCCACCACATACAGGTAGGAACACAAGTCAATCTTGAATTCGACATACTGGGCAAATACATCAGCCGCCTGCAAGCATTAAAGGCCGAATAAGCCGTCGTCACGCTTTTTCAGGCCGGCAAACGCCCTTTTCTCATTCCTTTTTTTCTGTATGTTCCTCCCCTTTCTCCTCATTTTCATCGGAGGCGGTTTAGGCAGCCTGTGCCGCTACATCGTGAGTGCCTGTTGGCTCAAAGGCACAGGTGCCTCATTTCCCTGGCCCACATTAGCCGTCAACCTCTCCGGTTGTCTGCTCATCGGTCTGTTCATCGGCCTTTTGTCCCGCCGGCAAAGCGAAGGCCCCTATTGGCTCCTCGTCACCGGCTTCTGCGGAGGCTTCACCACCTTCTCCACCTTTTCGAACGAAACATTCCAACTTCTCCGACAAGGCATGTGGCTCACAGCCCTATCCTACGCCCTGCTTTCGGTAATAGGAGGCATCGGATGCACAGCCTGCGGCTACACCCTATGCAAAAGCTAACATTATGAAACGTAAAGAACTATTTCAGAACGTACTGGCCTACCTGGGCAGCACCATGGACGACACCGAAACCGAGCTGAACTACACCACCCCCTACGAACTGCTCATAGCCGTGGTACTCTCAGCCCAATGCACCGACAAGCGCATCAACGCCGTAACCCCCCGCCTCTTTGCCGACTTTCCCACCCCCGAAGTCATGGCCGCCACCACGCCTGAAGTAATTTACGAATACATCAAGTCCGTCAGCTACCCCAACAACAAGGCCAAACACCTTGTCGGGCTCAGCCAAATGTTAGTCAAGGAATTCAACGGCGAAGTACCCTCCACCCTCGAAGCCTTAACGCGCCTTCCCGGTGTAGGTCGCAAAACGGCCAATGTCATTCAAGCCGTCGCCTTTGGCAAAGCCGCCTTAGCCGTCGACACCCACGTATTCCGCGTCAGCCACCGTTTAGGTTTGGTTCCCAAGCGTTGCACCACCCCCTACAGCGTAGAAATGGCTTTACGAAAATACATTCCCGAAAATCAAGTAGCCGCTTCCCACTACTGGCTTCTGCTTCACGGCCGCTACACCTGTACAGCCCGCAAACCCAAGTGCGACCACTGTGGCCTCAGTGCGCTGTGCCCCAGCTATCAGCCCGAACTACCACCTGCCAAGTAATCACAGCCTCAACACTCCCCTCTCAAACACGAGTTCGAAGTTTCCGATTCTGTGACTTTTTTCTATGGCTAATATTCCAAGCCTCACAGTTCCCTTTGCCGTAAATGTTAAACATTAAACTGCTAAGTAGGTGAATTTATATTAAAATAGTCAGCTTGTTTTTCCATCTGCTTGTCGTTGTTTGAACAACGCGCTGAGCTATCGTCAAAAATTACGCCGCGATTGTCCGAATTAGTTCCAAGCTGGTTGAAATTAGTTCCGAGCTAATTCGAATTAGTTCCAATCTAGTTTCAACAATCTCGGAACTATTGATAATCAGCGCTTTCAAAAAATCCCCAAAATCGGTTCCAGGCACACTCATTTCGCCTTGAAATGAAGCGAAAGGCAAACTTCTGTTTTTTACGTTTATTCACCTATCTATTAAATCCGTCTTGTGCGCAATAAGCTGTGAAATACTTCCCAATCCAAAGTGATTGAAGGTTGTACTTTGAGGAATAGGTGGAAGCGGATGTCAAAATTCACGGTTGATATCTATAATGACCATTACCGACTCTATTCTACACAGGCCCACATTTTTACTACCTTTACAGGGTCAACAACAACGCGGGCACACTTTACTTTGAATCTTGAACGGTTGTGATTAGCTGAATTTTTACTACCTTTACAGGGTCAACAACAACCACTTGTCCACATACTTACCAAGCATAGCCGTTGTGATTAGCTGAATTTTTACTACCTTTACAGGGTCAACAACAACTGCGCTTCGATATGGTCTTTAACCCAATCCGTTGTGATTAGCTGAATTTTTACTACCTTTACAGGGTCAACAACAACCAAGCAAATAACAACCGATTCAAATGTAATGTTGTGATTAGCTGAATTTTTACTACCTTTACAGGGTCAACAACAACGTCGGCGGTATCTTCATTTTCGCCAAAGGCGTTGTGATTAGCTGAATTTTTACTACCTTTACAGGGTCAACAACAACAGCATAACTCGCCATAGCTTCGGCATTTTGTTGTGATTAGCTGAATTTTTACTACCTTTACAGGGTCAACAACAACGTACTAAAGTATACCGTGAAATCGGAGAAGTTGTGATTAGCTGAATTTTTACTACCTTTACAGGGTCAACAACAACTGCACATTATGATACCATGTTCTTTAGCTTGTTGTGATTAGCTGAATTTTTACTACCTTTACAGGGTCAACAACAACAATACGGGATTAGTGGAATTATTAGTACCTGTTGTGATTAGCTGAATTTTTACTACCTTTACAGGGTCAACAACAACATTAGTACTTTTGATATATTACCTTTTTTCGTTGTGATTAGCTGAATTTTTACTACCTTTACAGGGTCAACAACAACCAAAATCCAACTTTGATATCTTGACAAGTGGTTGTGATTAGCTGAATTTTTACTACCTTTACAGGGTCAACAACAACAATGCAAAAATTTTACTTGCGTTCATTACTGTTGTGATTAGCTGAATTTTTACTACCTTTACAGGGTCAACAACAACGGTTGCTGAATTGAACGAGGTTTAATAGCAGTTGTGATTAGCTGAATTTTTACTACCTTTACAGGGTCAACAACAACCGTTATACATTCTTTCTTCAGTCAGATTTTGTTGTGATTAGCTGAATTTTTACTACCTTTACAGGGTCAACAACAACTTTTTATACAATGCATCAAATTCCGACTTGTTGTGATTAGCTGAATTTTTACTACCTTTACAGGGTCAACAACAACCTGACCATTAAACGATAGCTCGTGCCCCTTGTTGTGATTAGCTGAATTTTTACTACCTTTACAGGGTCAACAACAACGTAACCTATGTTTTCGTTTACGTGTACGCGGTTGTGATTAGCTGAATTTTTACTACCTTTACAGGGTCAACAACAACACCTGCTGAATATACCGCGAGTAGTTATGAGTTGTGATTAGCTGAATTTTTACTACCTTTACAGGGTCAACAACAACAGAATCCTTGCTGAGTTAGAAAGTCTATATGTTGTGATTAGCTGAATTTTTACTACCTTTACAGGGTCAACAACAACCCGGGCAGGCCACGGCCACAGGTTCAACAGGTTGTGATTAGCTGAATTTTTACTACCTTTACAGGGTCAACAACAACAGAGTATAGCATAAGTTGTTGATTATGAGGCATTTACATTCAAAAATAGAAATAAAAAAATGCCTATTAAAAAGAATCGGAATTCTGTATTTTACTCAGAATCCCGATTCTTTTTTTTAGAAAAGTTCCAACTGCTGATAATGAGCTGGAGGGTCTTTCTTTTTTTGAGCACGAAAAACCTTGATATCACCAAACTGTTTGTCGGTGATACAAAGAATACTGACATTACCTTCAGGAGGCACTTTCTGCTCTACCCGTTTCATGTGTACCTGCGCATTTTCCATACTGGCACAATGACGAAGATAAACAGAATATTGAAACATCGTAAAACCATCGTTCAGCAAATCGTTCCGAAAAACAGCTGCATCCCGACGATTCTCTTTGGTCTCGGTTGGTAAATCAAAAAAAACGAGTATCCACATAACCCGATAGGCATTAAGACGTTCTATCATACAGAAAATACGGCATGAAATGAAAAAACAATAAACAGTGTCAGACACTGAATCAGCCCCAGGTGGGATAGCATATTTTGCGATATTCGGCACGATAACATTTGGCCAAACTGGCAGTAGTTTGTGCTACAGCCACCATCAGCGGACTCCGTTTTCCCTGCATATACACATCGAGCACTGGAACTGCCAGCATTTCGCGTTTTAACGCTGTAGTCAGTTCGGCAGTCAAACCAAAACGCCGGATGGTTTCGATAACCAGTGCATCGACAAAGGGACGATAAGGCTCCATAATATCGTCGGCCAGACAGTAAGCATTGTAACGGTTGTGGTGGTGTATGCCCGCCACAGGCAGCAATCCGCTTGCCACCACTGCACGAGCCACCACAGCACGCAAAATGGCATAACCATAGTTCAGCAACTGATTGGGCGGTGGCCCCTCGCGTCCGCGCGTAAAGCCCGGAATGTCGGGAAACAAGTGCTGCCAATAGTAAGCTGCAGCTTGCGCCTCGCAGTTCGTGGTATCGCCACTTTTCACGATATCGGCCAAATAGTGCATACGTGCGGCCGGTTCGTTAAGTTGCCTTTCAAGCACGTACGCCTGATTCTCAATTTTAGCCACCACGGTCTGCTGCCATAGTTGCTTTTTGAGCGGAACAGAGGCTTCAATCTGACTTCTGAAACGTTCATTCTGCAACGTATTGCCTTCGAGCGGAAGCAGCAGCCCGGCTGGCATACGTCGGTCGTCGCAGGTTATCACCGCAGTTTGGTTGTTGAGCAAGGCTGCCATCAGGCCTTGTGTCAAGGTGATTTGCCGATGGTCGAGCACCACCACCCCGATATCTTCTATCGGGATGGTGCGCACACTTTCCTGCCGAATACTTTCGGCCAAATGCTCAGCCTGCTCCACCTCGGGCATCCTAACCACCAACTGACTTTTACTCAACGACAAGTAAGCAGGATTGCCAAAGTAGAGGGTTTTCTTTATCATAAGCCAATGATATTTGTGATTTGTCCCAAACGATTGACAACCAACTTTAAGCAACGTGTCTTAATCGTTACCCCCTCGTCATTTTTTTCCACTTTATTCAAGGAACCGAACTCTGTACCTGGATAAATCGGCGAAGCGACTGATTGCGGTAAGAAAAAAATACGATTTTCCGTACACGAAACCATTTTAAATATTTGCTTCCGATTCAGTTTGTCAATTTCAGGCACCTCGCCTTCGGCCGGAACATACACCAAGTCGCCCGGAGAAACGACAAAGAGCAAATTACTGCCATCAGCCAAGGTTTCAGCAGCCGGCTGATGCAGTTCGACCAGGTTGGCAACAGCCTCGCGAAGCGAAACAGTTTGGAAATTTCGATCGCCATTCGGCTTTTGATAAATGGCAAAGAACAAATTCGTACCTTTTTCGGTTTCAACGAACTGCGCCTTTCGGCAACCGCGTTTACCCACTGCAAATTTCAATCCTAATGGTTCGGATACACGCACCTTATATATAGGTTTGTGCGGCTTACCCAAATTCAGTTCCTTCAGTTGCTGCTGTAAACGCACTTTGCCTTCAACGGAGAAAGCAACCTTTGGGTCGCCCCCATTATTGGCCAAATGACGCAGCAGTATGGATTGAATACCAGTATCAGTGATGCTCTGAATTTTCTTGGCATTGAAACTTTCATCCAATTCTTTACGCCCTGCCACCATAGCTTCCTTTCCGGCACGCGGCAGTTGTACCGCTCCATATACAGTAGCCTTATGCAGCGGTTTACGAATGGTGATGTGGCCATCCTTTGTTTGCCCCAACACACGTTCAGCATGTTTGAAGCTGACAACCATGTTATCCAGTGCCAATTCCACATCGTGTGTAAATGTTTCCCATGGCTTTTTGAACGTCCAGGTGTAATTGCCACAATCGTCAGTTCGCGTTTTTTCGCAAAGCAGGCGACGCAAATCGTAACGTGCACCTTGCACTTCGTCCTTTGCTGCCACACTGTTAAAGTAGGTCACATGGTTGAGCGTCGTACAGGCTATGACAATAGCGTCGAGCGCATGATGGCGATGGTCTATACGCTTGCGATTCACAGGCGGCAAATGCAGCGGAACTTGCGTTTGGAAAAAGCGTTTGCCATCCACTTCGCGCATTTCGCCAAACTCGGTGGTGTTAAGCCGCTGGTTCAAACGCTCAAAACGCGGAGTAATCAGGTGATTCCACACCTCATTAAGTCCCCATTGCCGTTTGAGTTCGCTGGTCATGCGCCCGTTGGTGTTGATAATGTGTTTCGACTTCGCGCCTTCCTCGCCTTCTTCGCCAACAACCTTTGAAAGCAAGGTCATAATCAGTCGGCTAATGTAGCGTGTGTCATTGAGCATCCGATTGTTGAAATCCTGCGGAATGTCCTCCATCAGCAGAATTTTCATTTTTCCCGGCAACTTGGCATAATGCGTTTTCACAAATGCTTCGTACGCCTCTTTCGTAAGCAAAGTAAACGTCTGACCAAATGCACCCTTCACCACTTCGCCACCCCTGCGGATGATAAACTCATAGCCTGTCATTTTGTCCTTGAGTTTGTTCACTTCCTTTTCGCAAATCACCTTGTTGCGCATGGAATCGTCGTAGTAACGAGCCTTGGGTAACACATGCTCCACTTCGTAGGCCGGTGTAAAAAGTTTGCTCAAGGGAATAAACATGCCGGTATAAGGCGAACGATATTTCTGTTCGAGCCACAAGCGATAACGCAGTATGTCGCTATGACTAACCTTATCGGCCTTCGAGGCTAACCCCAAATCGTTAATGACATCCTTATATTGCAGTTTTTCCTCGCTATTGGTTGCATCGTTCAAAATGGTCGATTCAAAAATACTGAAAAGTTCCAACTGCAAGGGCGAATAGGGTCGCACGTTCTCAACGTCGAATTCGGGTTTGGCAAATTCCTGCAACAAACGGCGAGCACGGTAATTGGCACGTTCGTTTTCAGAATTACGGTCGAACGTCTGCTTTCGCTCCTCACTGTTCTGCTTGAGGTCGCGCCCCATTTCAATATGAATTTCGTCGATGCGGCCATAGGTTTTCCAAATGTCGCGCACCACACGAAGGGTTTCGGTAACCACCCCTTCGACCACCGGGTTACGGAGCGAATGCTGTTTGAACACATGGCGCAAGTAATAGTCGATGTCCTCGGGCTTATGCCACACCGTCAGGTCGTCACTCTCGGCATAGCGTCCGTAAAGCAAATAGCAAGCCTTGTGCAACGGAAGTCCTTGACAAACAGCCACACCGGTAATACCCGCACACTGCTTACGAGCCGTTTCCGAAAAACTGTTGGGTTCTGTTTGCAACAGTTCCAAACGGTGCAGCGTAAAAGCATCGAACGCATCGGACTTCCAGTGATGCCCGCAACGCATGAGCGGTAACAAATGCTTCAAAGCCTTGAGCGAATAGGCTCCATAACCTGTTTCGGCAAACACTACCTTACGGAGTGCTTCGACAAAGGCATCGGCATCGGAAATGCCACGCTCACGGGCAAAACGGTTCAGGGCTTTCACGATTTCTTCGGGGTCGGTTACGGAATAAAGCAAATGCCACAGTTTTTCGTCAAAGCAATCGCGATACTCCTTGGGTATGCTCATCAGCGTCCGGTTGGCCGGATAGGTCTTTTCCTCAGGATAATTCCAACGGAAACCCTTGCGCTGCTCCACCGAAAGTTTAAAGGGTTTGAACCCGAGCAAATCCTTTTGGCTAAATTCTTTTCTGGCAAACAAATGGTCGAACAGCTGCGCACGACTTTCAGCATCGGGCAGCAAGCGGTCGGTTACGTCGTAATCGGGCACAAGGCGACCGTCAACCAGAGCTTCGCGTTGGTAAATGCGCAACTGGCTGATAAACTGCCACAAACGAAACTCCTGAAAAAGCGGATGCGACTTCGGCACACACTTGATGCGATGCTCCATCAATTCGCCCGTTGCATAATCAACATGGCGGTAACGTTCGTAGGGGCAGTTAGCAATGAGTTTCTTTTGGCTTTTGAGCGGACGCTGATAGAACAGGATGTCGCGTACAATAAAATCGGTTAAACCGCCCTTTGTAATATGCTGAGCAGCTCTTTCGGGCGTGGTGTAAAGCGCAAGGGCGCATTTCTGGAGCAAATCTTTGTCAGTAAGTTCAGGAATAAACTCCTGCTGTTTGTGCAAAATCTGCTCAAGTTCGCTGCGATAGAATTTGCGTTCAATGGTGTGAATGTAGTGTCCGCGAATTTTATCGTCGGGTTCGGCAAGCAAGTGATTGTAAATGTAAGCGCCCACGGTGCACCGACTGAGTTCAATGTCGCATTCCGACTTCTTTTTACGGAACGTCCAATCGTCGGCATCCGGAATGCTGACCACCACCTGAGGTTTCCCTTGTTCATTGAGTTTGGGCTGTCCGTTCTTATCGGTTTTAGTGGTACAAAGCACATCCACTTGGTCGCCTACGGCAAATGGTGGGCATTCCGATTCACGGTTCAGTTCGCAGCCGTTGTCAAAACGGATGCAATAAATGGTTTGTCCCCTGCGGCGTTTCGATGGTCCCATAGCTTCGACAGCCTCCACCTGAATACGTGCAAATACGGTTCCATCGTCCTTTTCCTCGCTTTCGCCCATACCACGAAGCTGGTAATAACCTCGTTTTGCGTTGAAATTGAGAATAATCCAAGCCAGTTCCTCGCGGCTAACCGGCTGCGTCAGGGCTTTTTTGCGCAGATAGAACAGGGTCCAGTCGTGGGGCACCTTGCGACCGTCTGCCACGAGTTGTGGCTGATGTATTGCAAAATCGGCCAACATTTCGCGGAATGATTCCTCGAAAATAAAAATGTGCCGTCCGCTTGCATCGCAACGGTAAGGCAACAGCGGTTCAGCTTCATCAATGAAATGTCCGCGATGATTGACAAAGTCAATTTGTTGACTAAAATGCTGGGGTAAAAAACCCAATATGTGCAGTACCTGCAGCAGACGGTAACGACGCTGCTTTACGCGCTCAATGTTTTTACGCACATTGCGAAAAGCCGTTCGCTGCGAAGCGGCCGATTGCAATTTTCCTTTGGCAAAATCGGTCATCACATCGCCCGTCATGGGAATGATGCGACTGCCGTTACCTGCAATGCGAAACTGATTGGCGTTGAGCAATGCCCAGCCAACGCTATTGGTGCCTAAGTCAAGCCCTAAAATATGTGCTGAATTTTTCATGATATATATATGTATAATTGTTGTTCGCAAGAATCAAAAAACAAGAACTCATCGAATGCCGCAAATCACTGCTTGGCATAGTTGATTATCTTAAAATCTATTGGTTCTGTATGCAATGTAAAACTAATAGGTTACTTTTTATCAAAGCAAAAAACCGTTTCGTTATGACTGCATCACAAAATTAGCAAAAAAACCGATTCTTATTTGGCAAAACAAAAAAAAGTTCTAACTTTGCAAGTAATTCAGCTAATCACAATAAGGATTATTCCGTTGTGGTACAGTTTCAACCGGCAGCAAGTTTTCTTGTTGTCGGTTTTTTTGGCTTAAAACAGAAATACTTCTACCTTTTTAAAATTACAATCCAGCAGAACGTCACAATTTTTCGAAGCTGAAAATACGGTTAAAAAAACGTGTGATTCATGCTGGCTGAATCACACGTTGGGGAATTAGGGGACGAACGAAGGAGGACTAAAAGTCGAAACCTACGCTCATGTAGAAGGTGGGTTTGCGACATTCGCCCGAATAGCTGAGGGCGGCTTGTACGGGGCCGAACTTGGTTTCGTAACCGTAATGCAGACCTATGCCGTAGGCGTAGTGGGCTTTTTTCAGGTGACGAACGTCGCGCTGCTCGGCTAGTACGGCTCCTAAAAGGGTGGCGTAATGGCGCGTGAGGAAATGATAGCGGAACTTTACGTCGCACGACACAAGGGCGTTGCGGAAGAGTTCGAAGTGGCTTAACCCGACAAAGGGTAACTGCTGTTCGAGGTACTTGCCTTCAAGATGACCGCCGACGGCATTGCGAAAAATAAAGGGGACTTTCTTACCTAATACCAAGCGGCCGGAGAAACGGGGCAAAAGGGCAAATCGCTTGCCAAGGGCCATGACGGTTTGCCACGTGGCTGACACGGTGGAAAAGGCATGGGGGCGTTTCAGGCACGTCAAATTGTCGGTGGTAAACGTGTAGGTTGCTACAAACTTGGAACCTACGGTGGGATTGTCGGCCTTGTCTTGCGAATTGTAGTTCAAACGTACGTAGCCTGTGAAGTAATTGTCGCTGACCGGATCGGGAAAGGCTGCGAGGGTGCCTTCGTCGTTCATCAGTACGTCGTTGAAATCGAAACGCTGAAACTTTAGTCCTAATTCTGCATCGAAATTGCGCGTTTGCCGATAGGCGTAGGCCAAACCGGCTTGCTGCTGCTGAAACACCAGGCTGCTGGCGCGACGGCCTTTGTGATTGACGTCGATGTCGCGATGGCGAAACTCGTAGAACACGTTGAACTGCTTGTTCAGCCAGGGTTCGACGGTGAGCGATCCGCGCACGGCATATTGCTCGGTGAGCCGGGCGGCGAGGTCGATGGTGGTGGGCACGTGGGTGCGGAACACAAAATTGGCATTGAGCAGAATAGCGGCCAGTTCCTCGGTATCGAAACGGGCGGCTACGCCTAACTCGCTTGCCAAACGTTCGTGGGCATGAAACAGCAGATGGTAGCCTTGCTCGGCTTCGATGAGCGAATAATGGGCGTCGAGATACAGAAAGCGTTCGTTGAGCAGGGTAACGGCATGTTCAATCTGCTGCTGCGTGATGCGCGAGTGTTCGGCAAGTTTGCAGGCCTTGCGTATGATGCGTTCCTCGGCGGGAGTGATGTGGTCGAAGGCTATGCTGGCTACTTGAAAATCGGACTGCATGCCTGTTTGGCAACCTGTTGGCCGGGAGGGGTGGATGCCCTGAAGTTTAGGCAAGGCCGATGCTAAGGCTGCCGAGTGGGGGCTGCACAATGTATCGGCAGGAAGCCGGACGGATGAAGCACCGGGCGTTTGACCGGGGAAACGCAGCTTGGGGGCGTAAGGAAAATGTACGCCTGTGGCAAGGGCTATTTGCTGAAGGGTGCGTTGATGTTGACGGGCTGTTTCGTAGCCACGGCGAATCATGGTGTCTAACTTTTCGGGACTGAAGTCCATGGTCGACACGCCCTTGGGGTTCACGCCTATGTGCAGGTTGCAAAGCTGTATGTTTTCTTCGAATTTTCGTCGGCTC
>OHBJ01001737.1_pt1 | contig 15012 bp, 8 predicted proteins | sample 1577241 | NCBI WGS metagenome assembly OHBJ01 (sample SAMEA3541594, study PRJEB24748) | human gut metagenome | biome: human gut; feature: human-associated habitat; material: faeces | place: China | collected 2012
CAATCTTTACAGCATCTGCTGTAATAATTGCGTTTTTATCAGAAGATGCATTTTCAAGTTCTATGAGCGCTCCATCCTTCTTTGTAAAATAGAAATGTCCGAGATAGACCCATGTACCGCCACCCATTGTCTGGTTAACGATAAACTCATGCTTGCCTGCACTGCTATTCACTGTATAGTGCGCATCTTTTGCACTATTTTTAGCTGTAGCATAAGAAACATATACTGCATACTTTCCTGTTTCAGGAACATCAACTCTCCACTTTGCTACCGAAGTGTCGCTTTCCTTTTTAACAGACTTAATCTGACGGTATGTACCAGTCTTAAAAGGGTTTTCAAAACCTTCGTACTGTTTTTGCTTATAGGCAAAACCTACTCCTCCTTCAGACCAGTTATACTTTGTATTACCTTCTTCGTACTTTCCAACGCTATTACCACCGTCGTTATCAACAATCAACTCTACGGAGCGAGTATCTCTTTCGCGAGGGCTGATAACGTAAGCACCTGCATTTTCAAGCATTGGCATCAAATAAGGCATAACAAAACTCTGAGTGTACAAATCTTCCACTGTCTGGAAAATTCGCGCTCTTTGCCACTGCCAACGGTCAACAGACTGCTCAAAATACCAACCGTGACTCTGCCACATTGCTATAATCTTACCATCAAGACCGCGGGTTGGATGCTTAACAGGATCTGTTGAATATACAAATTTTTCTTTATTCTTCCTTTTTGTATAAGATAATTTTGAATCATAAAGATAATCGTATGCAGAACGCTCGTTTACCTCAAGAACAACCTTATACTTTGCATATTGTTTTCCAAGAGATTCCTTTACATTATCACGCAAAGAGTCAAGATAACCCCTATCAAATGGAATATAAGCAAAGTTTTCGTTCATTTTTATTCTAACGACCTTTGCTTTACTGTCAACTTCAGTTGAAGAAACCCCAACCTTTCCAATAACTAAATTTCCTGGCATAGTAGATTTTACTATGTCATTAATTTTCTGGCACTTATCCTCAGGCAAAGGCTTAACTTCTGCAAAAAGCATAGTAGAGCCCATAAATGCCATCGCTAAAAAAATAGAAATCTTGCGCATGATTCTTTATATGTTAGGCGATTATGTCTCGCAAATTTAATATAATCTAATAATTCAAGAAAAATTTATATAATCAAAATCAACCTATTAAACATTATTTAATATTTTGATGTTTATTTTTAGAAATAAGAATAGGCTAAATATACCTATTCGATCAATAATGCTTACTTAACAGAATGATATTTCACCAGTCCTGGAATCGAACTTGGCAAAATCTTTTTTATGGTAATATTGTATTTTTCAGCGACCTCATGCAATATACCTGAATAAGCACACGCATTTGAGCCTACAAAGCATACCACTTTTCCTTCATAATCATACTGCACAACATTGCGCTTGAAGAATTGGTCAAAACTGTCAGAAATTATGGAATAAACGTAATCCTGGTCAATCTTATCCATCAAGAATCGTGAATAAACGCTCAAAGTATTACCAGGCAACGAGATGTCATAAACAGAAGACATAATTTCATCTGGGGTTTTATTGATATACTCATAGAACGAATTTCTCAACTGCTCTGGGGCAATATCCTTAAGACAATCACTAACAAATCTCTTTCCAATATAGGAAGCACTGCCTTCATCACCAAGCACAAATCCGAGAGACCTGACATTTTTAACAATATACTTACCATCATAATAGCAAGAGTTAGAACCACTGCCAAGAATACAAGCAATGCCAGGCTCATTAATCAACAAACCGCGTGCGGCTCCAAGCAAATCACTTTCAACCGTAACGGGTGTTTTAAATTGAGCCACCAATGACGCTTCAACTACTTTTTTCTTATCAGAATTAGAGCATCCTGCTCCATAAAAATAAATATGCTCCCAACGACGCTTCAAGAAAGCCTCTGGCAACTCTAAACGGATACTATGGCTAATTTCACGGCGAGTCTGAAAAAACGGATTAAGTCCTTTTGTAAAGGCATGCTCCACAACAGTTCCTTCATCAACAAGCACCCACTCCGTTCGAGACGCACTACTATCTGCTATTATTATCATATCTTCTTATTTTGTAATTTACAAATTTAGTGAATAAATCGAAATTTGTTATTATAAAACGAAATTGTTTTTTTATGTTTGATAGCATAATTTCCATTCTAAAAACACAAAAAGGCAGTCCGTTAAAATTGGAAACTGCTTTGCAACATCAAGATGCTACCTGATTATTCTAATGTGAGTAAATTTCCGTCTGGCCCACTCAGTACATTAAATTTTATCAATTTTTACGCACAAAAAAGTGGTTGCATCAAAATTTGCATTCTGACGCAACCACTTAAATATTAGATACATTTTAGTGCTTTACTGCAACTTTCTTAACACCATAACCGTTTTGTGTGAATATCTTTACGATATACATACCGTCTGCTACAGATGTTACATTCATGACGTTACCGCCTACTGCTGAAACGGTCTTACCGTCAAGAGTTACAAGTTCCATTCCAAGAATTGTTTTGTCAGCATTAGCAATGAGCAATTCTGATGCAGGGTTAGGATAAACTCTAACACTTTCTGTTTCAATCGCTTCAACGCCACCTTCAGAAATACCTGATGACAATTTGTCTACATAAAGTGTTCCTGTTGCTCCATACTTGTTGTCTGCCTTCTTTTCTACAACGAAATGCTTAACCTTATAGTTGCCGTCCATTGTGCCTGAAGGAATAGTTGCTGTTTGCCAGCCGAAGAAGTTCAATGTACACAATGAAACTTCCTTCTCGTTAGTTCCGTCTTCTGACACTAATACAGCCTTAAGTTCGTTCATGCTCATATCGCCATATACTCGCAAGTTGGCGTCTTTTGTACCTTCAACTACGACTGTGCCTACGTAATTATAGTAAGCCTTTCCTGCATTAGATACGTCCTTGAATTTATAGAACATTTTCCAGCAACCTGCTCCTTCTAATTTGTTGCTCTTGTCTAATGCTACTGATGTTGATGCTACATTTTCTTGCTTGTCGGTATTCTTTACAAGAAGTCCTGTTGCATCAAATGCTTCAAGCATTGTAAAGGACTCATTATCAACAGAGACATCGACTGCAGTGAATGCATACTTGCTAGCATTGGCTACCGGTATATCGTATGCATCTCTTACTGTTTCTGCAACATTTACATAGTAAGTCTTGCCTGCTGTCAAATCCTTTGACAACTTTATCTGGAAGTAACCGAAATCATCTGTTGCCTTGCTGATTTTCTTTGAACGCAAGTTATAGTCCATCTTCGCTCCAGACTCATCTGTTACTGTAATCTCATCCTGAAGGTATGATGTATTTGGATGCGACGGGAAAATAAAGTGAACAGTCGGCTTCTGGTAATGAACATTTGCATTCTCTGACGGATTTGTAGCGACAATGGTATATGTATTATAGTCTGCCGTCTTGAATGTGAATGAGAAATCCTTTTCCATTGAAATGTTCTCTGGGTGCTTTGCACTCTTGTCTATCTTAACTGTATAGACTGTATTTGTATCATATACCTTCTTAGGCGTAAACACAAGTACATATTGTGATTCTTCCCATGTGATGGTTCCTTCTACGGCTGGTGTGATGGAGAATGCCTTTTCAACAGACTCTGTATCCATATCCCAGTTGAATGTGATGCGGATAGGAGTATTACATGCAATAGCCTTATCTCCTTCTTTCCATACTGGAGAATATTCTGTAACCTCTGGGGCTGTATTTCTGACTCTATCAACCACAGGATTATTATAAGTAACTGTATTTGCCGCAACTGATATTGCTTCTTCAAACGGACGGTATTCTGGGTGCTTAACAACTAATTTATAATCACCAGGTTTTACGCTCTTGAACATAAACACGCCATTGAAATATTCGTCAGTTTTATAAGAATCAACAACAGCACCAGTTACGTCAACAAGTTCTACGGTAGCACCACAAACAGGTTTTGCCTTGTCGTGGCCATAGAAAATGCCTTTATAAATAGGCTCTGTTCTAATCAGACGGCTATCCATTACCATACCAGCAACCACACCAGTTGAGAATGTTTCTGAAGCCTTAAAAAACTCCATAACAGACTTAACAAAATGGTAAGCCTCTAACCAACAGAAATCACTGTTAAGCAAACGATATGTTTCAGGAATATAGTCGTGGTAAGAACCTTCTGAAAGCATTCCTGGCACTTGCAACTTACGCAAAACGCCAAGACCGACACCTACGCCCCAATCATAGAAATCATAGTCGCCGGCAAGCCACAAATTCTCGCTTGACCAAGAAGTTACACGGTTTTCAAGCAACTGCTTGTTAAGAATTTCTGACATAACCTTAGCCTCAGGCCAAACAGGGTCATTGTTAAAGCCACGATAAAGCATCAATGGTTGGTTAACTCGGCTTGCTGTTCCCGTAGCATTACTGTGAATGGAGAAGAAGAAATCTGCACCGTATGCATTTGCCTCAAGACCTATTTCTGTCAAACCACGGTCATCGGCCGTTGTATTTGTTGTACGGCTCATCATTACATCTGCTCCAAAACTCTTGAGCATATCTCGCATTTCAAGACCTTTTACCAAGTTACTGTTTGATTCCCAATAACCTTCAGGATCTCCACCTTCAAATGGAGGAACGGCAACGTTACGGTCATCTGAATCATGACCACCGTGACCCGGGTTTACATAAATCTTAAGGTCTTTCAAATCAGTTGCATTAGCACAAATTGCAGTAGCCAATGCCATTATAAATAATCCTACTTTTTTCATTGTGCTAATTATTTAATATTCAACTCCATTAAGAACATTCTACCATCAATTGTGCTGTAAACGACCTTCTTACCATCGGCTGTTGCACTCGGGGTCATTGACATTGACTCCGGACGGGTCAAATCGGCTGTTACCTTGCCGTCAAGCGATTTCACAACCAACTTTGCTGACTCGTACTGGTGGCCGTCGTGTGTTGACTTGCTGAAAACAACATGACCGTTACCACACCATGCCGGTGACTCGCAAACGCCAAGGTTTGCCAATACATTACCGTTCAAGTCACATACGTATGCACCCTTTCCGCCTGCATAGAACAAAATCTTTGTCTTGTCTGGTGACAAACTTGTCCACAAGTATGTATAAGGAGTTTGCACTGGTGACAGTCTTTTTTCAACGCCGTTCTTAACGACTACCAACTCTGCCTTGTCTGCATAAACATATAAATTGGACTGTGCTCCCTTTAGGCTTCTGCCGCCCTCTGTCACAACACAAACTCCATTTGCCATTGCAACCGGGCTTGTCATTCCGCGAGTGTAGTCTGTTATCTGGCGCTCTGCCTTGCCTACTGTGTACTCGTTCATCGCACGGTAAACTCGCATGTCCTTGCGCACCTGGCTTAAGAAATACACTTTATTGTTATCTGATGAGAATACCGGGAAAAATCCAGCCATCTCTTTCTCAGAAATCTTTGTTGTAACATTATCTACAACATCATACATTTTTAGTCCATGATATGCCTCCCCTGTGAAGAGAATCTTTGAACCGTCGGCACTGATTACCGGGTTGTAGCATTCGCTTTCAACTCCTGAAAGCAACTGTGTCTTGCTTACAACGCTCACATTCTGAGCAGTTGAAACACCAGCCACAGCCAATGCGATTAATAATAGTTTTGTTTTCATTCTAATAGTTATTATAGTTGTTTTATTTCACGATTATTCTGCTTACCTGCTTGCCGTTGTCTGTATTAACTTCTACCAAGTAGATACCAGCCTGCAAGTTGCTGACATTTATTGTCTGAGTGCCTTCTGATGCAACTCTTTCAAGTACCTTGCCACCTGCCATATTGTAAATTGAAAGTACTCCCATTGCTCCTTCTGGCACTACAACATTGAGGATGCCATCAGTAACCGGGTTCGGATAAACCTTCAAACTGCTTGCACATACATTCTCTGCAACGCCGCCTTGGGCATTGGTATAAACTGCCTCAAAGTTTGACACTACGATTTCGTATGACTTGCCGGCTACAGAACCGCTGGTTGTAAATCTTAGTTTCTCCAACGTAATAGGGTAAACTGCAATGTCTTCAGGGTCACACCAGTCAGCCAAGTCGAACTCATATTCAGAGAATTGGTTATTAGGTACAGCAGAAGCGGTAGCCGTCCATACTGATTCAATTACTCCAAGAGCGTTTTTAGCAGTTGCAGTAATCTTAGTAATCTTAGTGTCACCCGGGTTGATTCTGATTTTCAATTTCTCAGGCAAACTCCATATAGGATATGTTTTACTTATTTCTATGTATTGACCTCTGCCTGTTTTGCCTGTGTAGTTCAACTTGAAGCCGTTTTCATACTCGCTCATAACGATGCCGGTTCCACCTACTTGCTTGATTTCTGCATCTGTCGGGAAGTTGCGATAAACTGGCATTGTTGGCCCTTCCGGCAACTCGATGGTAACATTGGCTTGAGTTGAGAAGCCCCCTATTGTACCTGATATTTCTGTCGTTCCGTTTTTATGTCCTTTCAAAACGCCGTTGGTGATGCTGGCTACTGTCTCATCTGATACTGTCCATTCAACTCGGCTTGGGTCACATAGATATTGGTTATAGCCTGTACTTGCTACTACCTCTACCGGATAATCTCGCCCGTCCAACAGAATATGAGGTACACGGATTGAAACTTCTGCATTAACTACTGTCGCTGGTCTGGTTACTGTGATGTCGCCATACTTCGCTGTCACTGTCGCAGTGCATTCTGTGCCGCCGACGTCAACCTTGTCGCCGTTGGCTGTTCCGATTGCTGCGTCACACTCCATCGTAATACCTTCCACATTTTCTGAAATCAACTCGCCATAGACATTATAGCCGAGGATAACAGGCTTGTACGTTGTATAGATAGGCAACTTGATTTCAGGGTCAAGAAACTCAATGCGGGTTATTACGTTTGACTTGTCGTCGTTAGGTGCTATTGAATATACCATCCACCCGTTAGCTACGGCTCGTGGAGTGCTTTCTGTCGTTCTGTTGACTACCTTTCCCTGAACCATCAATTGGGCTGACCCACCGGCATCTACGTTACATACCGTATATGCACCCAACTGCTTCATTATCTGACACATCACCGATGTTGTGCAACCTGAAGACCTGCCATAAACAGGGTCTTGCGACAAATCGATTACAAACATGTAAAGAGTCTTGCCGTCTTCACTCATACCGTATGCTGAACGAGAATAAACTTTTGTATTATATTCTTCATCATAGTTCCGACCTGTCAATTCCCCATTAATCATAACCATAGCGTTACCACCGATTGCTTGTGTAAGATTATATGGAGCACCAGTTGCAACAGAAGTCCAAGCATAATTTAACTGCACTTTATCACCAGGTTTGAGTTTTTCCAACTCAGCCTTATAACTTGCAGTTCCACAAAGACATGCATCATATTCGCCTAGAGTCCCTGCCTCACAATTAGTTCTCACCTGCTGAACAGTAGCATTAATGTCTCCATTAGTTTTCCATACTTCTCCAGGATCCAAATTCAAATAGACCTCGCATGTAACATTGTCAACTGTTGACCATTGTCCACCCGATTCCTGAATGGTTTGAAACTTTTTATCTTTTCCATAGAACGAATTGTAAAGCACCATCTCTCCTGCTGCACGGCAGAACTTATTTGCAAGATAATACTCATGCTGCGCTCCACCCCAGACAGATTCGGATTTTACATATCCTCTCCATGACATTGATTCAATTTGCAATGTCTTATTTACATCTAATCCAACGACACCAGTTCTTGCAGGACCGCCGTTCCATTGGTCATTATGAGCATTGGTTTCATTTACTATCTGACCGTTTTTCAAGCAAGCATTAAAAGATGTTCCTAAGGCAAACTGAGAATAAATACCTTGACCGGCAACAGTCCAAAAGTTACCATTCTGCGCACCTATGGGTTTCTTGCCAGCCTCTTGCATACGCGTATAGGCTCCTTCCAACTTCTCTGTTGTTCCTGTCTTTTCATTAGCCTGCTGTGTTTCAATACTATTGTACGGATTATTTAAATCAACTTTCATAAAGTTGATATTCAACGGAAAATCAGGAATACGGATTCTGTTATAGACAACTCCTGGCCCCACAGACTTACTTGTAATTAAGTCATAAGAATATTCCTTTCCATCAATCATAAAAGAAGCAGCATTCGCCGGCAACAATAATGCAGCAAACGCTAAAGAAAGTAAAATTTTTTTCATAGACATTGTGTTAGGTTTGTTGTGACAAAGTTACAACTAAAATTCAATGTATTTTTATCTTTTTACAATCTCTTTTCTTATATTAATGTTAATTTTCTTAAAAATCAGCAACCAATATTTAAACTGAATTCGCCATACAAAAAAACAAGTTGCACTGTCTATGTGCAACCTGTAACACTTATTGAAAAGTTTATATGCTTATTTTTTTACAACTTTAACGACCTGCTTGCCTTCTGCAGTATTCACTGCCAGCAAGTAAATACCAGCCTGCAAGTTGCTGACATTTATTGTCTGTGTGCCTTCTGATGCAACTCTTTCAAGTACCTTGCCACCTGCCATATTGTAAATTGAAAGTACTCCCATTGCTCCTTCTGGCACTACAACATTGAGGATGCCATCAGTAACCGGGTTCGGATAAACCTTCAAACTGCTTGCACATACATTCTCTGCAACGCCGCCTTGGGCATTGGTATAAACTGCCTCAAAGTTTGACACTACGATTTCGTATGACTTGCCGGCTACAGAACCGCTGGTTGTAAATCTTAGTTTCTCCAACGTAATAGGGTAAACTGCAATGTCTTCAGGGTCACACCAGTCAGCCAAGTCGAACTCATATTCAGAGAATTGGTTATTAGGTACAGCAGAAGCGGTAGCCGTCCATACTGATTCAATTACTCCAAGAGCGTTTTTAGCAGTTGCAGTAATCTTAGTAATCTTAGTGTCACCCGGGTTGATTCTGATTTTCAATTTCTCAGGCAAACTCCATATAGGATATGTTTTACTTATTTCTATGTATTGACCTCTGCCTGTTTTGCCTGTGTAGTTCAACTTGAAGCCGTTTTCATACTCGCTCATAACGATGCCGGTTCCACCTACTTGCTTGATTTCTGCATCTGTCGGGAAGTTGCGATAAACTGGCATTGTTGGCCCTTCCGGCAACTCGATGGTAACATTGGCTTGAGTTGAGAAGCCCCCTATTGTACCTGATATTTCTGTCGTTCCGTTTTTATGTCCTTTCAAAACGCCGTTGGTGATGCTGGCTACTGTCTCATCTGATACTGTCCATTCAACTCGGCTTGGGTCACATAGATATTGGTTATAGCCTGTACTTGCTACTACCTCTACCGGATAATCTCGCCCGTCCAACAGAATATGAGGTACACGGATTGAAACTTCTGCATTAACTACTGTCGCTGGTCTGGTTACTGTGATGTCGCCATACTTCGCTGTCACTGTCGCAGTGCATTCTGTGCCGCCGACGTCAACCTTGTCGCCGTTGGCTGTTCCGATTGCTGCGTCACACTCCATCGTAATACCTTCCACATTTTCTGAAATCAACTCGCCATAGACATTATAGCCGAGGATAACAGGCTTGTACGTTGTATAGATAGGCAACTTGATTTCAGGGTCAAGAAACTCAATGCGGGTTATTACGTTTGACTTGTCGTCGTTAGGTGCTATTGAATATACCATCCACCCGTTAGCTACGGCTCGTGGAGTGCTTTCTGTCGTTCTGTTGACTACCTTTCCCTGAACCATCAATTGGGCTGACCCACCGGCATCTACGTTACATACCGTATATGCACCCAACTGCTTCATTATCTGACACATCACCGATGTTGTGCAACCTGAAGACCTGCCATAAACAGGGTCTTGCGACAAATCGATTACAAACATGTAAAGAGTCTTGCCGTCTTCACTCATACCGTATGCTGAACGAGAATAAACTTTATCATTATAATCATCACCAAAGTTTCTATCTGTCAGTTCTCCATTTTTAAGTACTATGGCGTTACCTCCAACAACATTTTCGAACTCAGGAATGTCATTTTTTTCAAACGAACGCCAACCGAAATTAAGGGTAACTTTATCTCCTACTGCAAGTTGATTAACTTTTGGCAAGTAATTATCACCGTTAGCAGTCAAGCAAAGGTCATAATCTCCAAGCACGCCACCACTTGTATTAGTCTTGATTTCTTTGACTATCGCTGTAAAGTCTTTACCAATAGCCCATTTCTGACCGTCTTCCAAGTCAAGATACACCTCAGTATTTTCTCCCTCAACAAGACGGTAATCATTTATATCATTGCCCCACTCGATAATCGGGAACGGCTTGTTCTTAGGATAGTATGAATTAAACATTACCATTTCGTTACGACGACCGAAGCGGTTGCATTGAATAATCTCAGCACGCCAGTCACCCCACTTTTCAGAAGAAAGCCATCCGCGATATTCCATAGCCTCAATCCTGAGGTTTTTATTCTTATCAATTCCTATAACTCCTGAACGAGTAGGACCACCAACCCATTGGTCTGAATAGTTATTAGTTTCAGTTATGATTTGTCCGTTTTTAACATTCGCATTAAATGTTGTACCCATCGCATAACGATTGTTAGGCAAACCGTGACCATTTACTACCCAGAAATTTGCATTCTGAGCACCAAGTGGTTTTTTTCCGGCCTCCTGCATACGGATATAGGCTCCTTCCAACTTCTCAGTTGTTCCTATCTGCTCGTTAGCCTGCTGGTTTTCTATACGATTATACGGGTTAGAAACATCAACTGTCATATAGTTGATATTAAGCGGATAATCAGGAATACGGATTCTGTTATAGACAACGCCAGGACCAATTGACTTGCTGGTAATCAAGTCATAAGCATATTCCTTGCCATCAATCATAAAAGAAGCAGCATTCGCCGGCAGCAATAATGCGGCAAACGCTAAAGAAAGTAAATTTTTTTTCATAGACATTATGTTAGGTTTGTTATGACAAAGTTACAACTAAAATTCTTAGTTATTCTCTCTTTTTTACGACTGTTTTCTAAACCGTTTGTTAAATTCCTTAAAAATCAGGAACTAATATATAAATCACTCTGTTTATAAAAACAAAACTGGTTGCACGGTTTTTCCATGCAACCAGTTTTACAATTATATGAAAAATATTGATTTACTTCTTTACAAACTTAACAACTTTAACGCCACTTTCCGCATTTACGCGAAGCATATATACTCCATTAGCAAGCTTGCTTGTAGATATTGTTGCATTAGCACCACTCAAGTTTCCAGTAGCAGCAACAGCACCATTTATACCATAGATTGCATATCCACTCATTCCACTCAATGACAACTCAACAGCATCATCAAGAACCTTTACAGAAAAGTTATCACTTCCAACATTTTCAACGCCACCTTGTGTTGTTACGTCGAAATAGTTTTTATAGACAACCTTCATAACAGGCATATAACCACTCTCAGTAATACCCATAGTCGGATCTGCCTCAAAGTAACCTTCTCTTACCTCTTCAAGGACATTACCAGTAGCAGGATCAACTGTATATGCAACCTTTTCACTCGAAATCAAAGTTTCATCTAAATAGATTGTTTCTTCAACAACTCTTCCCGCAGAATCTTTCTTGACAATTCTCAATTCTTTTTCGACCTCATCAGAAGTAATATTTCCGTCACCATTCAAGTCTGCATTTGTCTCAAAAGACTCTTCAAAACTACCATTAGCATCAGTTGTTGCCAGTACGTGAGTTTCAGACTCATCTCCGCTGGTTAAAACCGCTGTAAAATCTTCAGAGTCGGCAACATAAGTTACTTTGATAACATAGTCAAAATCACCATTATTGAACATTGCTCTCTTAACACGGTTATCACCAATAAGGAAAGAATTACCCATATCAAGGTCAGTAGGCTGATTATTTGTTCTGTCCCAAGTAATATTTGTATATTTCTCAGAAGTTGACCATGCACCAGTCCAGTCCAATTCAGTATGGATTAGTTCAGAAGCAACACCCAAGGCAGGGTCATACTTAATCTCATATTTATGAATCGGATCCCATTCGTTTTGGAACCAAGTAGAAATAGTCACGCCAGAAAGTCTGCCTTGCGTATCACGAGCAAGGTCTTTTGTAAATGAGCCCATAGTAACAACCCAAGGATCTTCAACATTACTTGGGTCAACTGCATGGTCAACTTTCTTAATAACATAACCAGAAATTACATTATCATAGGACTGCTCACGCTTTGCTGTTTTTTCCCAAACACCCTCCTCAACTTCATCTTCTTCCAATCTTGTAACAAGCAGATTATCATCATTGAAAGTATTTGTTGTGCGGCTCTTGACACCATCAGCCTCTACAACCATTAAGTCAACTGTATTATTGCCTTTTTGTCATATTGGTAGTAGTGTACTTCCGGCTCAGACCAAATTTGCGCGTCAAGGATATACTCTATAATGCTTGCCTCTGCATTTCTCCAAATAAGACTTGCCTTAACGGCTTTCTTCATCAATTCAGGATTTTCAAGGAGTTCTTTTGCTGAATAGTCAAGTCCAGCCCCAACATATTTCTTCTTAGCAGAGAAAGGTCCTGCCGCACTTACAGATACCGCTACCATACCTGCCATCAAAAGTGTAAAGATTTTCATTTGCTTAAGTGTTATTTGTTTATAATTTATGATACAAAAAAACATTTTTATCCTAACAAGCAAAATAATTATAAAGATTGACAATTTCAAGGACGTAAAAAAGCACTTTTGTTGTTTATCAATGAAAATCTGTTAACAATATATGCGGTTATTCCGTAAACGAAAGTCAAAAGCCACAGCATTTTCATTTCAAATCCCACTTCATAGAGTGACGCACCATTAGCATTCATCCTCTCAAACGCCTGCATAGCCCACGTTGAAGGAATACAACCTCCGATGAACTGCAAGGGCGCGGGTGTTGAAAACAGAGGCCACGTTATTCCTGATGCGAAAAGCATTAGCACTGATGAAAAAACTATCACAACAAAAACAGATTCTCTTTCTCTGACAAAGGCTTGCAATGTCATTCCCAAAAAGACAACTGATAGTATAAATGGCACACACAAAATCAATAAATCCCAAAATCCTGCTTCTTGCGGATACTTGAATGCATAAGGCAAAATATACAGCAGATAAAAGACTATAGGGATATAAATAATTATATACGCACCAGCCTTTCCAAACAAAGCAGGAATAAAATCGCCCCTCACAGCAGGTGAAGAAATCAACCCTGCCCTAAACTTCTCATACATACCACCGGCAAGCATACATATTGCCAGCAATATTGTCTGTTGGATGACAAGAATCATTATACCGGGCAATAAAAAAGTTGCAAAGCCCTGCTCTGGATTTCCCAAAGGATAATAAGCAGGCTTGTAAACCGTTGGCAATTTAGGTCCACTTGCTCCCATAGCCCCAATAGTTTCGAACTGAATCTCACTACCAAGGTCAAATGACGCCTCAGTAACGCCTGAAAGCAGCGACTTATAGCGTATCAACAACGACATGTCACAATAAAGCATAGCCTTGCCACGCTCTCCTCTAACTATATCCTTCTCAAAATTTCTGTCAATGTGGATAATTCCGTAACACTTTTTCAAAGCAAGAGCCTCTTTTGCTTCCTCCATATTGGCAGCATAGCCAATTACATTCACCCCTTCGGAAGCATCTATCTTTCGGATAAAATTACGGCTTTTCTCAGAGCGGTCATCATCAACAACAACCGCCTTTACGTCGCGCGACAATTCAGGATTATAAATCAAAGCGTACACAACAGGATAAATCAATGGCAGCAGGAAGATAAAAATCATCACGCCCTTATCGTGGAATATAGCCTTGAACTCGCCAACGCAAGAATTGTAGAATCCGCCTACTATTTTTAAGATATATTTCATTGCTCACAAATTATGGTACATACACTGGATTCTTCTGTGCCTTTTTCATTCTTAAAATAACCGTAAACGGCAAAAGCCAGAAGGCAAGCAAGGCTGCAAAATAGAATCTTGAGTAATAAATTCCGAAACCATTAAGTGCCTGGTCTGCATAAATAAGGAAGTAATACCTTGACGGAATAATGTATGAAAAAATAGCAATACTGCCGTACATACTCTCCAACGGAAAAGAAAAAGCACCAAGCGAAAAGGTCAGCACACCCAACAACGAGCAAACACTTAACGCCAAACGCATATTCGGCAGCAAACCGCAGACAAAAGTAGCCAAAGCCTGGTTTGAAACAATGAACAGCAGCATCGCACAAATCATAATCCACAAACTACAGTTTAACGGATAATGCAAAAAACCATACATATATGCCTGAATAAACAGACCTACCGCTGAAAAGATAACAGTTTGTGGCAAAAGTTTTCCTGCAAGTGCAACAAGCATCGAATCTCCAGACTTTCTTAACCAGTCTATACTTGTTCCTCTCTTCTCCTCACTGCATATACTGAAAGCAGTTACTAAAAGAATCATCAAGGCAAATGCGCTTGGGACAAATGAATTACTTATATAAACAGAATAATTAATCCATGGATTACCCAAAGTGTTGGTATTCAACTGGACAGGTTGCAATAGCCCCACAACATCACTACCACTCGCCCCAGCACTAACAAGATAAGCCTTGACAGTTGCCGCAGATGCGAGAGTTGAATTTGTCTTCATTCCCTTATAAAGCAAGGAACCTGGAATATAGAAAGTACTATTAGTATAATATGAAATTTGAGATTTTCTTCCAGCAAGGATGTCACGCGTATAATTCTGAGGAATCATAAAGAAGCCATATATTTCCCCTCGCCTCATTGCTCCCATAGCCTCATTGAAATTGGCAAGTTCCTTAACAATTCTAACTTCTTGCGAAGCAATTAGATTTCGTTTGACAACACGTGTTTCTACAGTATTATCCATATCAACGATCGCTGTTGGTATTTCTGTAG
>OHBJ01001738.1_pt1 | contig 15008 bp, 14 predicted proteins | sample 1577241 | NCBI WGS metagenome assembly OHBJ01 (sample SAMEA3541594, study PRJEB24748) | human gut metagenome | biome: human gut; feature: human-associated habitat; material: faeces | place: China | collected 2012
GGCGCTAAATCACCATATACAATTCCAAGGGAATGAAGCTCGCAAAGAATGGCAGATAGGTTCTTAAGTATTTCGTATCGCTTGGATAAGCCACCTTTGCGACATAATGTCGCTTTTATGTCTGAGCTTGACCTTAAGTATTCAGAGAGTGGTTCCATGCATTCCATAAGTCTCATCACATAACCGCAATATGGCGCATGTAATGGGGCGAGTGGCACTGCAATATGGGCGACTTGAGGAAGAGCCATGATTTGATTAAGTTTCCTCATATATTTTTTATACGCACTATGATCTTGCAGGATATCCCCACTAACAGGGTCGAGGATCACTTTAGCAGCCAATCCATGACCGGTGTTCCTTTTTACGCGAAATACAACGCCCTGTCCTCCTTCCCCGAGACAGGTAGACAACGTGAACGCATTCCCTTTATCATCGTGGACAATTTTATCCATATAAACTAACCTCTGCTATATTTCGGAAGTGCTGATACAACACTACAGTTTTATCATCTAACGATCTCGGAGTTTCCCAATTCTCAAGCAAATTGAGTAGCTTTATCTGGCGATCTTCCGCTCTCCACGCATTTACGCAATCAATAAGATAAGTGGCAAAATCTGATTCTTTATTTGGAAGAATATCATCCGACACTCCATCAGTCGCAAGCATTAAATGTATAGAATGGAGCCGATCCTCTGGAATGAATTTCGTAGTCCAAATGGGGTTTGGTCTTTGCGGTGAAAGCGGCTTAACGATGTTCGTAAAAGAGTCGGTTTTTTTTTGCATAACGAACGGCTGACTATTTATACTTCCACAAATTATGCCATCCCCAATCAAGCCAAGGTACAGCCCTTGATTAAAGATGTAAGCAGCAAATAGACATGTAGTCGATGCGGCTGATTGATATCGCGTTTTAAGGATCGAAACATAATGCCTATAGATTGATTTTGTAATCTGAGTTCGACTTATGTCGCCGCGTACATATGCGCAAAATGCTTCGTGAACAGCCTGGACAACTGCTTTGCTTCCAAAGTGTGAATAGCGATCCGAACCCACACCATCAGCTACAGCCATAACACAACCATACCCATAGTTACGATATTTGAATGCATCTTGATTTGGCATATGCTGACGTATGTGGGCAGGACCAATTACACTAGCACCAGTGATCACTCCCTTGTCAGAATGGGAAGTCATCATCAATCTCGCCGCTCTCAGCCTCAGCCTGAGAGAATACTTCTTCCATACTGGGAATGAGATTAGGGTTAGCAGTCTTGATCCGAGATGTAGTGCTCATCGTAACATATCTAAAGAACTTACTAATCTCAGCTGCATCAGAAGCGTCAAACACCTGCTCCTCATCGCTGGTAAAGCGCTTGAGAACATCATAGGCATCGCTTCCGCGATCCACGCCGATCCCCATGGCCATTCTGTAGCACTTGGCGCTTCTTCCATCAGACTTGAATTCATCCAGAGGTGTTTCCCAACAGTCATTCGGCATACCATCCGAAACCAGAACAACGGTGGGGCGATAGGCACGAGAAGGAATCTGTTCTTTATCCTCAATCATGGCTTTTGCAATGGAAATGGCTTCTCCCATAGGTGTCATACCATGGGCATCCATATCCTGCAAAGCGGTAAGATCCAACTCATCAACGACCGTCATGGGCAGGTGAACACGGGCAGAAGAACCGCCGAAAGTAATGATTGCGGTAGAGATGCTGGCAATCGTATTGCTATAGTTCTTAAAACTGGTAAGCATGTCCCTGACTGCACTATTCATCGCGCCGATTTTGTTGTTCTCAAACATACTGCCACTAATATCCAAAAGAAGGATAACAGGGAGCGTCCTTGCGGTCTGATACACAAAGTCTTTCATTTCACTCATGATAAAATCTCCTCCAATGTAGTTCACTCAAATAATCTTTAAGCTTCTTTCCAAAGGTTGAAAAGGTTCTGCTTGTACTTGCTTCATCTTTGTTTAACTTACTGGAGATGTCTCTGGCTGTGGGAATATAACCTGTATTTATGTAATTCTGGTATAGTGTTGAATCAAAAAACGATCTGTTCACCGCTAACTGAATAATGTCCTGCGGACAAGATAGGAGACGAAGGGTTAAAAGCTGCGACACGACTTCTTGCTGGCTACGTCTGCACCGGCTGAAACAAATATCTATGGCATTAAATATCTCGACAAGGCTTGTTTTTTCAAAGACGTAGTCCTCAAGTACGAAGTCATCAGAAATGAGATTGAGTACTCCCACAGCATCTTCAGTTTCACTATCGTGAACAACGGCACATTGTGCATTTAACCACATTAGCTTTCGAACTCGTGCAGTGGGTACATCTAAATATTTGGCAGCTGCCTCAATGACCGCTTCATCTTCGATATCTCTCCCCAGAGTTCCAGCAATTAGCTGAATGTCAGTAATTTGCTTCTGAACTTTTTCTGGTACAACTATACCTCCGCGTGTTTCAATTGCATTGCGAATGGCTTGCTCCTTATTAACGCGCCGACTCAGTGAAGTAAGGAAATAATGTGTAAACAGCCCTCGATTCTTATCATAACTGCGCAAGCAATCAGTTGCGGTTTCAACAATCTCCAAGCCCATGTCTTGGTATCGATTGCTATTTAAGAACTGAGCATATTCGTATAGATTCTCTATGAGCTCATATTCTAAAATTCGGTATTTGGATGGATTTGACTCTCTTGATAACTCAAATATTTCTGAATTATCTATGAGCTCTATAGCATTTTGTAACCTTAATGATGCGGTTTTCATAAGTTAAGTCCTCTTTCCGCAGGTCAGAACTTGAGCAGCAAATCAAGCGCCTTTCGAGCTTTACCAGAGGAGTCACACTGTAAGGTGTAGAGTAGCGAATTCAAATAAATCAGATAGGAAAGGTCGCAAAGCCTTGGATTGGTTGGGTTGTCGTTTTGAAAATAAACTTGGCCATAGAAAACATGCTGCACTTTGCAAGCAAGATGCTTCACTGCAAAAGATAATGCTGCTAAAAGAACAACAGGCATTGTTTTTGACCCGAAAGTGGTATCGCTAATAATCTCTGCACCATCCTCACATTCAGCTACAAGTTTCGAAAGCATTCTTTCTGTTTCCGTTTTATCCTCATCAAATTCTGTGTCGAGAATTCTATATTCCGGATCAGCAACAATGCTACCACAATGATTAGTAAACTCCTTCTTGAAACGCTCGACATTCCGGAGATAATTGCCATTGGGGTCACATTTACATAGGAGAACAACTTTGATGCTATCGTCAGGAGACAAGAGACCGCTTAGACATGAGAGAATAGGATATGTCACAGGTTGCTCACTAATGCATAATGATTTATCATCCGACTGGTATACCAGAGGCTTGACTGATTCTCGCATGGCCACATTGCAAATAATAATTTTTCGCATATACAATCCTGCTTTCTAGAATATTTGGCTTTGCTCAATCATGTATAGTGGCAATTGACTTAATACTTAACATTTCAAAATGAAAACTAAGCTTGGATTTGAGCAACTTTAAGGTGGTGAGGAAGGGAGCCAACGACTATTACCTTTCGTTCATCATCGTATAGGAAATAGATTCGAATGAGATTTCCAGCGGTTTTTCCAACTTTTAAATGCTCATTCAACGGTGTTTCTACCGGCTTTCCCTTGAAACCAGTCTTGTATTTAATCTTATACTGATTAGAGTACATCTCTATGGCCGTGTCACCACAACCAGTAACTTCAAAGGGGCGACCGTACTTTTCTGAACATTTTTTTGAGACATCAGCCCAATTGATGAGACCTGCTTTTAGATCGCGGTATTCTACGGCAAGGTATTCTATTGCGTCACATAGCAATTGCATATCGATGTCATTTGTAGAAACATCCTGGATTAATCGAACCGCTCTTTGATGGAACTCAAGTTTTCCAGCAAAACGATTCTGAACCCAGTCCGGAATCTCCTGGGGTGTCTTTGGACGCTTAGGTATACTTTCAAAGTACTCCATACGTTCTGCCATACCAGCAACCATTTTATGGGCATCTTCGATTTCCTTTGCTGCTTGGCCTCGAATAATCTCGATTTGTTCACTAGCATTGTCTAGTTGATTTTTCAAGCGGGTGATTTTATTTGCTTGCTGTTGGATCTTGTCATTTCGTTCCATCAATTCGTACAAGTGTTCTTCATGCAAGGCCTGGATACGATCGTCATAATCCCTGATTGTATCTTCGACGCTCATGTTGGCTTTCATATATCTTTCGGAGAGCATTTTCTTTGCACCTGACAGGAAAACCACACCGGCAAAACTCATGCTTTTCTTTCTCATGTAGTCTCGACTTATAGTCATAAGATCTGAGAAGTTCTTTTCTTGCGAGTCCTCGGAATACTGATATCTAAGAATGCCAGCACCCAATTCATGTGGCTCAATGAAGAGTATATCTCCACTTTTCACAGTAATTTGATGAATTTTTCCAAACGAATCGAATTGATCCGCAGGGAGATGAAAGCTATGCACATATGCAAGACGCGCTTTTGTAAAAAGGTCTGTATCGTATGGCACAAAAGGAGCCTTCTTTTCCGTTGAATTCTTCTTACTTGTCATTGTTACATGGAGAGGCACAGTGCCCGCAGGAATGTTTGCCGTTTTTAACATTGCAGAAAGGTCAAAAGGAGACGTTCCTAAGTTAAATTCCATGTTTGGTACAGCGAGCACTTCTGGTGATTTCTTTGGAAGGTAATCACAAAAAATAACGGCAGGCATCATCCATTTTTTTAAATTAGCTCTTAGTTGCTTATGTCGATCTTTTGAGTTCAACTCCCAAAGTTGATTTTCTAGCAGATAACCTGCCGAAAGACCTAATCGGGGATTTTCGGCTAAAACGGAGACGACAGCGGGACGTAATACGATGGCCTGCTTTTCCTCACTTGTATTTTCTGGCTCTGAAACAATCAATTCAACACCCATGTGCATCGTTGTGCCGATTACTCGAAATGCAATGTTCGTTTCAAAGACTCTGCCGGGAATAGCGGTACTTACTTCAGCTCCATCTTCCCATTGAGTACTCAGATCTGGTTCAATCAACCGAAATGCCCACACTTTTTCTTCTGGTATACTTACTATTTCAACCGTATAGCCACAATCAATATGCGCACTTTTTAGATCATTGAGCGACACATTTAAATACGAGTCTGGAGACGGCGCACGGAAAGCATCAGGTATTTCGAACTCTCTGAATTTTGTGCGGAGCCACTCCAGGACAGAAAGTGCACCAATAATGAGTTGATTGTCCGCGGTTTCTTTTGTGTTTGTAGCAATGGTATAAAGCTGATAAGTGGGATATCGAACACTTTTTAAAAGAATTCGAGGTGTACTATTACGAGCCATTTTACTCTCCTTATTGCGTCATTAGTCTGTAGGAACTATCTTTTTTGAACAACCAATATACCAACCGCTTTCTATCTTTGCATCGCGCGGTTTCTCTGCGTCAACAGGAATAGCCCATTACGAACTATTCTATTTAAACCGCCCTATGTTCCAGCAAGGTGCCAAGAACCTCTTTCTATAACGGTATTATTTTGCGTTCTTTTTCTTCTATTTTCATACTCTCTCTTAGCTTATTACAAAATCCTTTCTGTTATGAAGCACCATAGCTTGTTATAACAAACCCTAATTTTTCCCTTCCAAATATGTTGAATAGCCTAATTTTGTACAGGCACAATAATTCATTATTTGTTCACAATATATATTATAGCATGCAATTTGTATGTTTTCAAATATTATGATTAGATGGTGCAAATTTCAGTTGAATGGTGCGATGATTTCAGATGAGCGGTGTGAGTACAGACAGGGATATGCTATACTCTTTCCTGCAGTGCAACTGCAAGAAAGGAGTATCATTTCCAAAGCAAAACAGCACGACCAGCCTTGGCATCATCGATATGCGTCTCAAGAACATTTCCTACGATGACTGTTGCAACCACTACGGTGTCGGAAACAGCACCGTGAAACTCATTATGAGCCGATATGACGAAAAAGGAATCCCTCTTGATATCCTCAAACAGATGCGTAGTGAGGAAGTAGATGCAATCTTCTATCTCCATAGGAAGTCTGAGGACATCATGCCGGATTAGCTGTGCATTACGAACTCTTTGTGGGATGTTTCAGGATCCCCCATAACAAGAGAGCGGTCACATGTTGTACAGGTTTTTTTAGCTCCATACTACGAAAAACTTCAAATAAATGTTAAGCAGCCCTGCAAACATCTCTATACAGATGTAGAGATACTTGTAGGGCTCCTTGGTATCAAAGGTCAGAAGAGAGATTCTCGCATAGCTTTGAGCGCAGGCAGAAAAGGGAATTCAGTAGGATGCTGAGCTTCCAATCGCAACTTATTACAATGGAGAGCGAGATAGTGAGATGAAAGAGAAAAAGAAGTTTTCGTATTGGCCTAAATTCTGCACATTGCCGCTTGATCTTGAATTTCTGAGTTTAGTGTTAATGCTTTCCGCGATTGGCCTGATAATGCTGCTTTCGGCCAGTTATCCTGCAGCGCTTCATTACAAAAATGATGCCTTGTTCTATTTCAAAAAGCAGGCTGTCTTTGCTTTGATCGGTATTGCTGCGATGATATTTATTAGCTTTTTGGACTATGAATGGCTTCGCAAAGTGGGTAGAGCTTTCTTGATCTTCTCATTGTTTTTGCTGATGTTGGTGCTTTTTCCCAGTATTGGAGAAGTTAGAAATAACGCAAGGCGTTGGATTTCCATAGCCGGATTTGCTTTTCAGCCTTCAGAGATCGTCAAGCTTTCTGTGATCATAGCATTTTCTGCCTCGATATCGGTCAAGAAAGAAAAAATGCGGCGCTTCGTTAGCGGCATATTGCCCTACGCTGCGACTTTGACCCTAATTTTTGTCCTTATGTGGAAGGAGCCCCATTTGTCGGGAGCCATTCTGGTCGTTGCTGTGGGCTGCGTCTTGATGTTTGTCGGGGGAATACAACTCAGATGGGTTTTTATGGCTATGGGCATTGTTAGCGTTGGCATCTTCTTGTTGATGACAGGAATCGTTTCGTATGGTCAGTCAAGAATTGCAATGTGGAAGAATCCCTTTATCGATGCCTCTAATGAAGGTTATCAGCTTTCGCAGAGCATTTTAGCGATTGGCTCCGGTGGACTGTGGGGGCTTGGTTTGGGACGAAGTCGGCAAAAGTTCCTGTTCCTACCTGAGGTGCAAAATGATTTTGTGTTCTCAATCGTTGCCGAAGAGCTTGGCCTTGTCGGCTCATGCCTAATACTGTCGATATTTGCGATGCTGATTATCAAAGGGTACACAATCGCCCGAAATTCAAAGGATAGGTTCGGAGCATTGCTCTGTGTTGGTGTTATCACTCAATTTGCCTTGCAAACCTTTCTAAACATTGCTGTTGTAACTGGGTTAGTTCCAACTACCGGAATATCCCTTCCCTTTTTTAGCTACGGGGGAACAGCTCTTGTTATGCAGTTGGCTGAAATGGGGATTGTGCTATCTGTATCAAGACAAAGGAAAACAAATTATACCAGGATTTAGCACCGGAAGAGATTAGCCGAATGTCGAGTTATCCCAATCCTGACAGAAATGTCACCTTCGCATTGAAACTGCCATTTCACGTATCTTGGGGCACAGCACGAACCATTGACAGGCACATCATTGTGCTTTACCCAAAAATAGAAAGGTTGTGTTATCATGGTATATTATTTTGCGATCGGTCTTCCTATTGCTTTGGCGGTGCGCTTGTTTGCGGGAGTTCCTTTATTCTGGATTACTGTAGCTTTAGTTGTTATTTCTACAATAATTGGCATTTCTAAAATGGATACGACTAAGCCTATAGCTGCCAGAAAATATAAAGAAGGAAAAGCCTATAATGCTCAAGCAATGTCTCAAGCATACATTGCAGCGCGCAAGAAACAAAAAATAGAAAACGCAAATTACGCTTTTTATCTTCAACAAAAATATCCGTGGAAAAGAGATATAAAAGAGAAAAAAGTCGAGACTTTAGTTTGGTGTAAAGATGGAAGTCAAATTTGGTGTGATTATGTAACGTGGAATGAGCGCCTTCAGGAGCTTCATCTCCACTACAGCTTTACAGATAAATACGAAGTCGTACCATATGACAGCATTGGATCAATTCAGGTTAGTTAAGGAGACTTTTGATTTATGAGGTGATTATATGTATGGTCTTTTCATTATCCTTGCGTTCATCGGTTTTGTGTTTTTTCAAGCAAGCGGCTTCAATTTCATCTCTGTCACCATCGCTTTTATATTTATAATCCCAACGGCTATGTTTATAGCAGCAGACTTGCAACATCAAAAAGGAAGAGAGGAGAAAGCAAAAGAAGAAGTAAGACGAGAAAGATGGCAGGAAAATAGAGTCAAACGTGGTCATCTTGAAGATAAAAATTACCCTGATTCTGTTAAATCCTACTGGGATTGGACAGAGTTCGAAGATTGGAGGTCTGGAAAGATTAAAAAAGTCGGGTGAAAGGAGAGCAACGGTTTATGACTATTGAAGGATGGCTGCTTTGTTTTGAAATTGCAATCGCATTCTTGTGGCTTATTGGTCATAGTAAGTGAATTGAGCGAGTTGTATTCCCGTAGAAATTGAATTGTCAGCAACAAGGCAAGTAATTACATATTGAACAAGGAGGAAATACCATGTCAGATCGATTTAATTATGACAAAGCAGAGGCTGATCTTTATGATTCTGGGTGTCATCATTCGGAAGATATTTACGGATATCGCTCCGAAAAAGGGATCAATGCGTTCATGCGTGAAAATGGCTTAAATCCAGATCGTTATTATGGTCGGGATAAAACCTCAGGCGGACATAACGGATCTAAAAACAACGGCGGATGCTTTATTACTACTGCGTGCACTGCGGCAATGGGGCTGCCGGATGACTGTTATGAACTGACTGTGCTGAGAGGGTTTAGAGACAACTATTTGAAAAACAGAGAGAATGGAGCTCATGACATTGCGGATTATTACCGTACTGCCCCGCAGATTGTTGAAAGCATAAGCAAAAGAAACGATGCTGATCAAATTTGGCGCGATATTTACCAGGATATGGTCTGCCCCTGCATCCAGCACATTGAAGCACATGAATTTGAGAAAGCCTATAAGCTCTATAAGTCATTTACGATCAGATTGAGAAAGGAATACCTGCGCGTATAAGTGTAGCACGATTGTAACCTTTCGTTTTTCCAATCTATCTCAGTTGCAAATTGTCTCATATCCAACTTTAAGAAACCCAAGATGTACGGAAGTCATTAGGTCCTACAGATGAGTGAATTCGTGCTACACTGAAGGTTGCAATGAGCGACTTGTTTTGGAATCTGGGAAATATTTGCATAATTCCTAGAGGCGTTTTTAATCTCGCGGTGGCAATACTGTTGAAAAAGAATGTGGGAATTTGATATAATCAAGTATGGCCAGAGAAGGCATTACCTAATGTTCTCTTCGGTTAATTCATAGTACCTTGTTCTTTCTCTGTCTTAATCTCTGATAGAGTGGGCTGTTCTGGTGGGGCCATATTGAACCCATCCTCGGTCCAGCAAATAGACATAATTCTCTCTTGGCGGAGCGATACAGTCTTTCTCTTTATTCAGATAAAGTGGTTGGTATCATAATGTGATACCAACCACTTTTGCTCTATTTGATCGTATAGAGATTGGAGGTGTTACTCCCATTGGGGCGGTATCGGGGCAGTTTGGCAAGATAGCCGTGCTGCTCCAGATCTGCCAGCGCCCGCTTGACGGTACTGCGGGAGAGATTCATATCTCTCGCAATCGTCTTGATACCGGGCCAGCAGCTTCCCGTGCTATTGGACCGGTCTTTGAGGTACATATAGACGGATACAGCCCTGGGCGGCAGGAGTGTGTCAGCATAAATGCTGTCAAAGTAGCTCACCGATCTACCTCCTGCCGAGGAAGATTGTAAGGGGTGCGCTTGTGCGGCATATGCGAGATTGAGCGCCAAGTGGCGTCCATCGAAGACCAAAAACTGCGCGAGGCCCTCGAGAACGCCATGAGAGCCAGTGCCGAGTGGGCCAAGGGCGTGCAAAGCAAAAAAGAGCCTTAAATCGCATCTGGTGGCCTTGTAGAGCCAAATACCCTCGTTCCCGAGGGTATTTTTTTACGATAAACTAGTAAGGCTGTACACATTTTCTTGACTGAAGGAGGACGTGTGGCAAACGAAAACGATTACGATGGCGGCGAGATTAAGATTCTCGAAGGTCTCGAGGCCGTTCGTAAGCGCCCGGGCATGTATATCGGCTCGACGAGCGCCAGCGGTCTGCATCACCTGGTGTGGGAGATCGTTGACAACTCCGTCGACGAGGCCATGGCCGGTTTCTGCACCGAGATCCAGGTGACGGTCCACGCCGACAACTCCATCACGGTCGTCGACAACGGGCGCGGTATCCCCGTCGACGAGCACCCTGTTAAAAAGATCCCGACGCTCGAGGTCGTCATGACGATTTTGCACGCCGGCGGTAAGTTCGATAATTCGGCCTATAAGGTCTCGGGCGGCCTGCACGGCGTTGGCATCTCCGTCGTCAACGCACTGTCCAAGCGCGTGGTCGTTCAGGTTCGTCGCGACGGCAACACCTACGAGATGGAGTTCTCGCGCGGCAAGACCGTCAAGAAGATGGAGGTCGTGGGCACCTCGGATTCGACGGGCACCACCGTCACCTTCTGGCCCGACGACGAGATCTTCGAGACCTGCATTTACGATTTCGATACGCTGCACAACCGTCTGCAGGAGACGGCGTTCCTCAATAAGAACCTCAAAATCGTGCTGACTGACGAGCGCGAGTCTACTCCCCACGTGGAGGAGTTTTGCTACGAGGGCGGCATCATCGACTTCGTCAAGTTCCTTAACGAGGGCAAGGACGTCCCCGAGGCCTTTAAGGAGCCTATCTACATCGAGGGCAAATCGGACCCGGACGCACCTGTGGCCAAGATGGGCGAGGTTGAGGTTTCCCTGCAGTGGAATAGCGGCTACGGCGAGAACGTCATGTCGTTTGCCAACGACATCTACACCCCCGAGGGCGGCATGCACCTTGAGGGCTTCCGCACCGCGCTCACCCGCGTGATCAACGACTATGCGCGCAAGCAGAACCTGCTCAAGGAAAAAGACGCCAATCTGACCGGCGACGATGTGCGCGAGGGCCTTTCGGCCGTTATCTCGGTCAAGCTGCCCGATCCGCAGTTTGAGGGCCAGACCAAGGCCAAGCTCGGCAGCTCCTATATGCGCGCGCTGACGCTCAAGATCGTGACCGACGGCCTCGCCGATTACTTGGAGGAGCATCCCAAGCCCGCCCGCGAGATCGTCAAGAAGGCGCAACAGGCCTGCAAGGCGCGCAACGCCGCCCGCAAGGCGCGCGAAGCGACCCGTCGCAAGAGCCTGCTCGAGACGGCGTCCCTGCCCGGTAAGCTCGCTGACTGCTCGGTGCGCGATGCCGAGCTGACCGAGCTCTTCATCGTAGAGGGCGACTCGGCAGGCGGTTCGGCCAAGGACGGCCGTCGCCGAGACATCCAGGCGATTCTGCCCCTGCGCGGCAAGATTTTGAACGTCGAACGCGTTGGTGACCATCGCGCGTTCTCGAGTGACACCATCCAGTCGCTGATTACCGCGATCGGCTGCGGCGTCACGACGAGTGCCGGCGACGGCGGCGACTTCGATATCACCAAGGCGCGCTACCACAAGATCATCATCATGACCGATGCAGACGTCGACGGTGCGCATATCCGCATCCTGCTGCTGACGTTCTTCTACAAGTACATGCGTCCGCTGATCGATGCCGGTTACGTCTATGTTGCCTGCCCGCCCATCTTTGGCATTAAAGTGCGCAACAAGATCCACTACGTGTATCCCAACGGCCGCCAGCCCGAAGACGAGATCCTGCGCGACACCATCCAGAGCCTGGGCCTGAACCCCGACGATAACGACGAGGACGGCAAGGCCAAGGACGGCAAGATCACCAAAAAGCGCAAGGGCTATACCGTCCAGCGCTACAAGGGCCTGGGCGAGATGGACCCCAAGCAGCTTGCCTCGACGACGATGGACCCCAAGACCCGCATCCTGCAGCGCGTGTCGATCGAGGACGCCGTGGTGGCGGACCGCGCCGTGCGAGAGCTCATGGGTTCCGAGGTCGGCTATCGCCGCGAGTACATTGAAAAACATGCGCATGACGCGCGTTTCCTTGACGCTTAAGAGGAGGTAACGTGGCAGACGATATCAACAATAACGAGGGTATGGACGAGGCCGGCGATGCCGGTATGCCCGATGATTTGAAGCGCCTGCTTGCCCGTGCTGAGCAGGGCGAGGACGGCGACCCGGACGCCTATAACCCCGATGCCGATGATGATGAGGAAGAAGACGACGACGCCGAGCTCGAGGAGAGCTTTGGCGAAGTCGATCGCGGCGCCTCGGCCGGCGAAGATATCAACGGCGGCCAGCTCCAGATTTCGGAGTTCGGTCGCGAGATGAAGCAGTCGTTCATCGAGTATTCGATGTCGGTCATCACGGCGCGCGCCCTGCCGGACGTGCGCGACGGCTTAAAGCCGGTGCACCGCCGCATCCTGTACGCGATGAACGAGAGCGGCATCTACCCCAACCGCCCACATAAGAAGTCGGCCTGGACGGTCGGCGAAGTTATCGGTAAGTACCATCCGCACGGTGACTCCGCGGTCTACGAGGCCATGGTTCGCCTGGCGCAGTGGTTCTCCATGCGCACGCCGCTCATCGATGGTCACGGCAACTTCGGTAACATCGACGGCGACGGCGCGGCGGCCATGCGTTACACCGAGAGCCGCCTGGCAAAGCCCGCCATGGAACTGCTGCGCGACCTGCAGAAGGATACCGTCGACTGGCAGCCCAACTACGACGAATCGCTCGCCGAGCCCGTGGCGCTGCCTGCGCGCTTCCCCAACCTGCTGGTTAACGGCAGCCAAGGCATCGCCGTCGGCATGGCCACCAACATCGCCCCGCATAACCTCACCGAGGCGATCGAGGCCACCTGCTACCTGATCGACAACCCCGACGCCACCGTCGACGAGCTCATGCAGATCATGCCCGGTCCGGACTTCCCCACCGGTGCCATCATCATGGGCAGCGCCGGCATTAAGCAGAGCTACGAGACCGGTCGCGGCTCCATTACCGTGCGTGCCAAGGCGCACGTGGAGTCCACCAAGACCGGCCGCAGCCGCTTGGTCTTTACCGAGATTCCCTACATGGTCAACAAGGGCACCCTGCAGGAGAAGATCGCCCAGCTCGTCAACGACAAGCGCATCGAGGGCATCTCGGATATGCGCGATGAGTCCAACCAGAAGGGCATCCGTCTGGTCATCGAGCTCAAGAAGGGCGTCATTCCGCAGGTCGTGCTCAACAATCTGTATAAGTACACCTCGCTGCAGACGACCTTTGGCGCCAACAACCTGGCACTCGTCAACGGCGTTCCCAAATGCCTGAGCCTGCGTGAGATGCTGCAGCACTACATCGACCACCAGGTCGACGTCGTCACCCGCCGCACCCGCTTCGACCTTAAGAAGGCCCAGGCCCGCGCGCATATCCTCGAGGGCTACCTGATGGCCCTTGACCATATCGACGAGGTCATCAGCATCATCCGCTCCTCGCAGACCGACTCCGAGGCCAGCAGCCGACTGATCGAACGCTTTGGCTTTACGCCCGAGCAGACCACGGCCATCCTCGAGATGAAGCTGCGCCGCCTGACCGGCCTGGAGCGCGACAAGATCCAAGAAGAGTTGGGCGGCCTGCGCCGCGCCATCGCCTACTACGAGGACCTGCTGGCGCACGAGGAGAAGATTCTGGGCGTCATCAAGGAAGAGATGCGCGAGATCTCCAAGAAGTTTGGCGACAAGCGCCGTACCGAAATCAGCCAGGTTGAGAAGGACCTGGATGTCGAGGACCTCATCGCCGACGAGGATATGGTCGTGACCATCACCCACACCGGCTACGTTAAGCGTATCCCAGTGGCTGCCTACCGTGCCCAGAAGCGCGGTGGCAAGGGCGTGTCGGGCGTCAACCTCAAAGAGGACGACGTTATCGATGAGATGTTCATCGCGTCCACGCACGAGTACGTGCTGTTCTTCTCGAGCAAGGGCAAGGTCTATCGCCTGAAGGTGCACGAGCTGCCGGTGGGTACGCGCCAGGCGCGCGGTACCGCGATCGTCAACCTGCTGCCCTTCGAGGAAGGCGAGAAGATCGCGAGCGTCATCAGCTGCCGCGAGTTCCCGGCCGACGAGTACCTGATGTTTGCCACCAAGAGCGGCATGGTCAAAAAGACCGTGATGAGCGCATATGACCGCAGCCGTCGCGACGGCCTGATCGCTATCAACCTGCGTGACGACGACGCGCTGCTGAACGTGCGCCGCGTGCGCGACGGCGACAAGATTATCCTGGCCACCACCGCGGGCAAGGCGATCATGTTCTCCGAGGAGCAGGTGCGCGCCACCGGCCGCGATACCAGCGGCGTTCGCGGTATCGGTCTGAAGGACGGCGTGAGCGTTCTGGGCATGGAAGTCACTAACGGCAACGGCGATCTATTCGTCATCACCGAGCGCGGCTACGGCAAGCGCACGCCGGTCGCGGACTACCCGGAGCAGAATCGCGGCGGCCAGGGCGTCTACACCATTCAAATGACCGAACGTAAGGGTAACCTCGCGGCCATGAAGACGGTGGGCCCGCAGCACGAGCTGTTCATCGTGACGGAGGGCGCGACGGTCATTCGCGTCAAGACCGACGAGATCAGCCAGACCGGCCGCGCCACCCAGGGCGTCAAGATGATGACCGTCGACGACAACGACCGCATCTGCGCCGTGGCCCGCATGACGGCCGCCAAAGAGAGGCCCGAAGGCGAAGCCACAGAAAACGGCTCTGCTTCCGAAGAAACCCCTGTCGATCTAGGCGACGGCAACGACATGCCAGAAGATCTCCTAGACGAGTAAGAGGCC
>OHBJ01001741.1_pt1 | contig 14992 bp, 12 predicted proteins | sample 1577241 | NCBI WGS metagenome assembly OHBJ01 (sample SAMEA3541594, study PRJEB24748) | human gut metagenome | biome: human gut; feature: human-associated habitat; material: faeces | place: China | collected 2012
GAAAAAAGCGTTAAAGCGATAGCGCCGACTGGCGCAGCGCTAGCTTTTTTGTGCTTCGACTTCTTCTTTAGGATTGTCAAGGGCGAGCAGCCCTTGGCCCGTTGCGGGGTGGGTGGAGTCCAGAGGTAGGGAGGGGGGAGTCGGAACACCCCTCCCTGCCTCTGGCCCAGCGGAGCGTCCCTGCACGCTGCTGGCAGGCAGGAACTTTCCCCGCGGAGCGCTGCGCATTCCAAATCGTCCGCCTTCCGGGTGCTCCCCTGAAAAAATATGCAAAAAATAGTGCATTCCGGTGCGTTTTGTGATATCTTATAAAAGTGTGTAACCACAAATAACACAACTGCGTCCATAGGACGCATAAGGAGGAACTGTATATGAAGTTGGAAACCGGGATCTGCGGCGAGCAGAGCGTGCGCGTGAGCGCAGAGAATACCGCAAAAACCATGGGCAGCGGCACGCTGGACGTGTTTGCTACCCCTGCACTGGTGGCACTGGCCGAAAAGACCTGCTGGCAGAGCGTTGCCCCTGCGCTGGAGGCAGGCAGCGGCACCGTGGGCACCAAGCTGGAGCTGGAGCACACCGCACCCACCCCTGTGGGCATGACCGTGACCTGCCACAGTGAGCTGGTGGCCGTAGAGGGCCGCAAGCTGACCTTCAAGGTGACGCTTGCGGACGAGAAAGGCCCTGTGGGCGGCGGCACCCACGAGCGCTTTATCATCTTTGAGGAAAAGTTTGCCGCTAAGGCCGAGGCCAAAAAGGGCTAAGGATCGTCCGGTTCTGTTTCGTCCAGCCGCAGCGGCGGCAAGTCTGCGGCCAGCAGTTGCTGCTCGGCGCGGGTCTGCGCGTCCTGCAAAAGCTGCACGGCCTGCACGCTGGCGCGGAACAGTTCAAAGTACATGGCCTTGTAATCCGGCACGGTGCACACCCCCTTTGCATTTCTGTGGGTAGTCTGCCCCGCAGCCTGCGCCCCGATACGCCGGACGAACCCCGCAGACAATGATTGACACCTGATATGAGGAGCTTATGAAAAACAAAAACCTTTCTTGGGTGGGGGCGCTGTTCGTCTTTGCCCTGCTGCTGTGGTGCACGGCGGTGACCCCCGGCAAGGTGGCCGACCCCGCCACCTACACCTGTGCGGTGTACAGCACCTTCTTTTCCCTGCTGCCGCCGGTCATTGCCATCGTGCTGGCGCTGAACACCAAGGAGGTGTACACCTCGCTGTTGGTGGGCATTGCCTCCGGTGCGCTGCTGTATGCCAACGGCAACCTTGAGCTGGCGCTGAACACCCTGTTCTTCAACGAGGACGGCGGCATGATCACCAAGCTGTCGGACTCCGGCAACGTGGGCATTCTGGCCTTTCTGGTGATGCTGGGCATTCTGGTGGCACTGATGAACAAGGCGGGCGGCTCGGCGGCCTTCGGGCGCTGGGCCTCCACCCACATCCACAGCCGGGCGGGCGCACAGTTTGCCACCCTGCTGCTGGGCGTGATGATCTTTGTGGACGACTACTTCAACTGCCTGACCGTGGGCTCGGTGATGCGCCCGGTGACCGACCGGCAGAAGGTGTCCCGCGCAAAGCTGGCCTACCTGATCGATTCCACCGCCGCGCCCATCTGCATCATTGCGCCGGTGTCCAGCTGGGCGGCTGCGGTCACCTCCAGCGTCCCGGCGGGTTCCGGCATCAACGGCTTTACCATGTTCCTGCGCACCATTCCTTATAACTATTACGCCGTCATGACCGTGGTGATGAGCCTGTTCCTCATCTTTACCGGGGCAGAGTTCGGCCCCATGAAGCTGAACGAGGACAACGCCAAAAACGGCGACCTGTTTACCACCACCGACCGCCCCTATGGCGACGATGTGGACGACGGCAGCGACACCAACGGCACGGGTCTTGTCTTCGGTTACAATACATTCGCTGTGTTTGGAACCGTATTCCTGAATATGTGCTATGGCTTCACGAATGGACTGAACGGTTTTAATGGACATCTTGTAGTCCAGGAATTCCGTACCGAAGTCTTCCTCCGTGGCCTCCTTCAGTAACTCCGCAGGATAGCTTCCCTTCAGTGCGTTGTATGCGTACATATCCGCATAGATTATCACATTGCTTTTTTGCAACGGTGCGCAAAGTGCCGGCAGATCGTTGAGGCGGTCACCGTCAATCAACAGACAGTCCAGAGCATTGCATACGCTGACGCGGCGCGTTTTGGCATTGTTGATAATAGCTGCACCTTTCTCTACATCACCGTAGCGGTCGAAGAAAGTATGGCAGATACCTGCGCCTGTTTCAATGACGGGTATGGTGGCATTTTGACGCACAAAGTTGATGAGGCTACTGCTGCCACGCGGAATAAGTAAGTCTACATACCCCCGGGCATTCAGCAACTCGGCTGTAGCTTCCCGGTCGGCAGGCAGTAATTCTACGATGTGCGGGTTGATGTTGAAATGTTCCAGTACTTCGTGTATCACGCTGATAATGGCGCGGTTGGAAGCGTCTGCGTCACTTCCGCCTTTTAGTATGCAGGCATTGCCGCTCTTTAGGCAGAGCGAGAATACATCGAAACTGACGTTGGGGCGTGCTTCGTAGATGATGCCGATTACTCCGAAAGGAACGCTTACACGTTTTATCTTCAGTCCGTTGGGCATTACTGCCTGCTTTTGTACGCGCCCTACCGGTGAGCACACCCCGGTCCACACGGTTCAGGTCCTTTGCGCCCATATTCTGGCTGGCATAGGTGGTCATCGCTGTGCCGATACTCTCCAGCGGCACGCACAGGAACTGCGCCGCCTTGCCGCCGGCGGTCTGCGCGGCCACGATGTCGCTGCCCAGACCGTTCACCGCACCCTGCAGCACCACGCTGCCAATGGCCGTAATGCTGCACTGCAGGCCCATGGGAATGCCCATGCTGCACAGCTTTGCGCAGTGGGTCAGGCTGAAACAGCCCTCTTCCCTGCTCCAGCGCAGTTCCGGGTAGTGGCGCAGGATGTACAAAAGACTGCCCAGACCCGCCACAGCCTGACTGACCACAGTGGCAAATGCCGCACCGAATGCCCCCATCTGGAACACGATGATGCACACCAGATCCAGCCCGATGTTCAAAAAGCTTGCCACCAGCAGGAAATACAGCGGGCGCTTGCTGTCGCCCAGTGCACGCATCAGGGCGCTGGTCACATTATAAAGCAGAGTGAAGGGGATGCCTGCAAAAATGGTGCGGATATAGATATCCGCAAGGTCGATGATGTTTTCCGGGGTGTTCGTCCACACCAGCACCGAGCGGGTCAGCGCCACAGTGACAATGGTCAGCACCACCGCAAAGAAGATGGAAAGCCACACGGTGTTGGCAGTGTAGCGGCGCATCTCCTTGTAGTCCTTTGCGCCGAAAGTCCACGAGATGGGGATGGAAAAGCCGCAGGCGATGCCGTTCACAAAGCCCAGCACCAGATAGTTCAAACCGCCCACGCTGCCCACAGCGGCCAGCGCTTCCACGCCCACAAAGCGGCCCACGATGATGGTATCGGCCAGATTGTAGAACTGCTGGAACAGGCTGCCCAGCATCAGCGGCACAGCAAAGGCAAGCAGCAGCTTCAGCGGGCTGCCCTGCGTCATATCTTTGGTCATGGAAATATACCTCCTGCCCACACAAAAAAGATGGATGTTCGCATTTTTGCCGTGAAAAACGCCCTGCCGGAAAAGCGGCAGGACGTTGTAAGGATTCATGAGTGGTATTATAGCGGAGCAGCGCCGGTTTTACAAGACTTGGTTTGCATCAACATTTCCATTTTTTTGCCCAAAGAATTGGTGATTTTGCTCATTCCGCGTAGTGTGCCAAGAACTGTTTGGTGCGCTGTTCCCGCGGGTGGTCGATCAGCTGCTTTGCAGGGCCTTCTTCCACCACCACGCCGCCGTCCATAAACAGGATGCGGTCGGCCACATCCCGGGCAAAGTGCATCTCGTGGGTCACGATGATCATGGTGGTCTTGCGGTCGGCCAGCTCCCGCAGCACCCGCAGCACCTCGCCGGTCAGTTCCGGGTCAAGGGCGCTGGTGGGCTCGTCGAAGCAGAGGATGTCCGGGTGCAGTGCCAGCGCCCGGGCAATGGCCACCCGCTGCTGCTGCCCGCCGGAAAGCTGGCGGGGGTAGTAGTCGGCGCGGTCGGCAAGGCCTACCTTGGCAAGCATCTTCATGCCGATTTCATCCGCCTGCTCCTTGGGCAGCTTCCGCGCCACAATGAGCCCCTCGGTCACGTTCTGCAGGGCGGTCTTGTTGCGGAACAGGTTGTAGTTCTGGAACACAAAGGCGGTCTTTTTGCGCAGCCGGGCAATGTCGGCGCGGCTGGCATGGGCAAGGTCAAAGCTTTCGCCGTCAAACACCAGCTGCCCGGCATCGGCGGTTTCCAGAAAGTTCAAACAGCGCAGCAGGGTGGTCTTGCCGGAGCCGGACGGCCCCAGAATGGCCACCACATCGCCCTTTTCCACGGTCAGGTCTACCCCGCGCAGCACGGGCAGCTCACTGATGACCTTCCGTGCACCGGGGCGGTGGAAAAGCCTGCGCCGTCGCGAAGCTCTTGTAGCGGGCGCCGGGGAAGCCCGCGACCTGCTTCTCGCAGTCTGCCCAGCTCGTGAAGAGCCCGCAGCTGCGTCCCACGCGCACGGCATATACTTTTTTTGGCATAATTTCCTCCAAGATACCTGTTTTTTCTTATTATAAGGGATTTGGGGGCAGAAAAGAATCAAATTTTTGTGTTCAAGATAGTAAACTTTTCTTTACTATTTCGGAATTGCTTGCTACAATCGTAACTATGGAGCTTTATACATAAGCGCTTCACTAGAAAATTAAGGAAATAGAAAGACAGAAAGGAAGGGGGAGCTGGATGCTGCTTCGGATACTCAGCACCATCGGCGCATTCGTGCTGCGACGCTTCGAAGAGCTTGGCACGATCGTGCTGCTCTACGGCGAGACGCTGCGCTCACTGCGCCACAAGCCGCGCCTGCGCCATATCCTCGCGCAGATGTCGCATCTCGGCGTCGATTCCCTGATGATCGTCAGCTTGACGCTGCTGTTCACGGGCGTCGTCATCTCGCTGCAGACGGCCGATGTGCTCATCCGCTTCGGCGCGCAAGGCACGCTTGGCGGCATCGTCACGATTGCGATTGGCCGTGAACTCGGCCCGGTGCTCGTCGCTGTCGTCTGTGCCGGCCGCGTCGGCTCGGCCATCACGGCGGAGATCGCGACGATGAAGGTCACGGAACAGATCGACGCGCTGCGCGTCATGGCCGTGAGCCCTGTCGACTACCTGCTCGTGCCGCGCATGCTCGCCTGCATGATCGTCGTGCCGATTCTCACGGTCTTCGGCGACGTCATCGGCGTCTTCGGCGGCTGGCTCATCGCCGTCTTCTACAAGGGGCTGACGACGTACAGCTACATGAACTCCATCCACATCTTTGCGGATCTGTTCGACATGACGGGCGGCGTCATCAAGGCCATCTTCTTCGGCAATGTCATCGCAGTACTCGGCTGCTACTACGGCCTGCACTGCCCAGATGGGGCGGAGGGCGTCGGCCGGGCGACGACGAGGACGGTCGTCGCCTCGATTATCGTCATCTTCCTGCTGAACGCCGTGCTGACGTTCCTGCTGTACTGATGAGGGGGATGGACAATGATTGAATTCAAAGACGTCTGCATGCGCTTTGACGACAAGGATGCGCTCAAGCACATCAGTCTGACGATACGCGACGGAGAGACGCTCGCCATCATCGGCGGCTCGGGCTCTGGCAAGAGCACGTTCCTGCGCCTGCTCATCGGCCTCATCAAGCCGACGAGCGGCCAGATCCTCATCGACGGGCAGGACATCGTGCCGATGAGCGAGGCGGAGCTCAACAAGGTCCGCCTCAAGATGGGCATGGTCTTCCAGTACTCGGCGCTGTTTGACTCGATGACCGTCGGCGAGAACGTCGCCTTCGGCCTGCGCGAGCATACGAAGCTCAGCGACGCGGACATCAAGGAAATCGTCCACGACAAGCTGCACCTCGTCGGGCTCGACGGCGTCGAGGACATGATGCCGAATGAGCTCTCGGGCGGCATGAAGAAGCGTGTGAGCCTCGCGCGGGCCATCGCCGTCGAGCCGTCCATTATCTGCTACGATGAGCCGAGCTCGGGCCTCGACCCCTTGATGACCGAGAAGATCGACGAGCTCATCATCAACACGCAGAAGGCTCTCTCGGTGACGAGCATCGTCGTCACACACGATATGGCCAGCGCCTGCCGCATCTCGGACCGCATTGCGATGATCTACGATGGAGAACTCATTGCGGTCGACACGGTCGAGCGCTTCAAGAAGATAAAGGATGCGCGCGTGCAGGCCTTCTTCCGCACGCTGCGCACCGTCAAGTCCGAAAAGGAGGATGAGCGATGACAACAGAGGCAAAAGTAGGAGCATTCACCGTCGTCGGTGTCGTGCTCTTCGCAGCAGTCGCCATGCTGCTCTCCGGCGTCTCTCTGTCGGGGCATAAGGGATATACACTTTACGCGGGATTCAAGCAGGTCATCGGCGTCGAGCCGGAGTCGGTCGTGCGCCTCTCAGGCGTCCCCGTCGGCAAGGTCAAGAGCATCCGCAACGATGGCGGCGGCGTGACCGTCGCACTCGATATTGACGGCAAGGCCAAGATCCCGAAGGGCTCTTCGGTGACCGTCGCCTCGGCCGGCGTCATGGGTGAGAAATTCATCAACATCCTGCCGGGCAAGGATCAGGGCATCTACCTCGGCGATGGCGATTACCTCATTGGCCAGGAAGAAGAGGGCATGGATTCGCTGATGGCGAAGGCCGGCAATGTGATGGACCAGGTCCAGGCATTGCTCGACTCGATGAATCAGGTCATGGGCAATCCGGACTTCCAGAAGAACTTCCTGCAGATGGCCGTCAACATCCGCGATATGACGGCGCACATGGACGGTCTCGTTGCGGCGATGGAGCAGACGATGCGCGAGAATCAGGGCAACATCACGGGCATGCTCTCGAATCTCAACGCGGCTTCTGCTGGCCTCAACCGCACGATGAACCAGGTCGAGGCAATGATGACGAATCTCGCCACGGTCGGCGCGGACCCGCAGACGGCGGAGAACCTGCGCCTGACGCTCGCGAACATCAAGGACACGAGTGACCGCATCGCGCACATCGCCGAGAACATGGATAACGCCGTCGGCGACCCGCAGACGGCGGAGGACATCAAGACGACGATCCGCAATGCACGCCAGATGTCCGAAAAAGCAGGAAATATGATGGGCAAGCTCGAAGATATCAAGGTCAAGCCATCCGCTGACCTGCTCTACAGCGGCGCGAAGGATGACTGGAAGGCGGACTTCAATGTGGACATAGGGCCAGAAACCGGAAATTTTCTGCGGGCCGGACTCGATGACATCGGGGACGGCGACCGCGGCAACTTCGAAGTCGGCCGCCGCACGGAGCACTACGCCGTGCGCGGCGGCGTCATCAACGGCGATGTCGGCCTGGGGCTCGACGCCTACGCCGGCAAGCGCTTCGTCTTCTCGGTTGACGCCATGGACCCGAACGACCCTGCCCTGAGGCTCGGCGCCCAGTACCAACTCAATGACGCCGGCACCTGGCTCATGGGCCAGTGGGATGATGTCAACGACAGTGACAAGCGCGCCGCCTACGTCGGCCTGCGCCAGTCGTTCTGATACAATGCAGATTTTGGGTACCGCTTCTTTGTAATGGTGCTCGAATGAAGATTTAAGAAAGACATGTTACATTTTCTCTGAGGAGGAACTGACCTTGAATAAGAACAATCGCTTCTATAAGAAACTGACTGCCCTCATCGCCACGGGGCTGCTGACGGCCGCTGTCTCAGGCACGGCCTTTGCCGCTGACACCGTTCAGCTCGACCTGCACGACAGCGTGCAGATGGCACTCGAGAACAACCGCACAATCCGCCAGGCGCTGACGGATGTCGACACAGCCAAGTGGACGCTGTCTAAGGCGCGCCGTACGATGGGCCCGACGGTGACGTGGACTTCTGGTGCAAACCGCATCGGCGGTGATTCGCTGGATTCGGCTCATAACGCACATGCGCTTGGCATGGGACCGGCTTATGATTATTCTTGGACGAATACGGCACAGGGCGTGATGCCGCTCTACAATGGCTCGGTCAAGGGCCAGATCAAGCAGGCGCGCTATGGCCTCAATGCGCAGGACCTTGCGCTCGAGGAGACGAAGCAGGCCATCCGCCTGCAGGCGACGTCGGACTATTACAACATCCTGCAGTGCCGCAATCTCATCGATGTCGAGCAGGAGTCGGTCAACACGCTGCAGGAGCACCTCGACAACGTCAATGCGCAGTACCGTGTCGGCACGGTCGCGAAGTCCGACGTGCTCGCCTCGCAGGTCCAGCTCGCCAATGCACAGCAGGCGCTCGTGACGGCACAGAACAACTACGATATCGCGGTCTCGACGCTCAACAACGTCATCGGCCTGCCGACGGACACGGTGCTCGACATCCGCGACCAGCTCAAGTACACGAAGTACGACCTGACGCAGGATGACTGCACGAATTACGCGCTCGACAACCGCGCGGACGGTGCGGCAAAGCGCTATGCCGTCAAGGCGGCTGAGGCAGCCGTCGAGACAGCTAAGGCCGGTTACCAGCCGACGGTCAATGCTGTCGTCAACAAGGCAATCGGCGGTGAGAAACCGTTCCGTCATGATCATACGAACAGCGACAGCTGGTCGGCTGGTGTCAATGCCTCGTGGAACGTCTTCGATAACGGCCAGACGCAGGCCAGCGTCAACTCGGCCAACATGGCGCTCGCCAAGGCGAAGGAAGCCGCTGCCCAGACGGATGACCAGATCCGCCTCGACGTGCGCACGGCCTACCTCGGCCTGCAGGCTGCCGAGAAGAACATCCAGACGACTTCCGTCGCCGTGACTCGCGCCGAGGAAGACTACAAGATTGCGCAGGTCCGCTACAGCGCCGGCGTCGGCACGAACCTCGATGTCATGGATGCCAACGAGAAGCTCACGACGGCCCGCACGAACTACTACACGGCCCTCTACAACTACAACACGAGCAAGGCCTCGCTCGACAAGGCGATGGGCATCCCTGTCGACCTCGATGTCGTCAAGTACACGGAGGCCGAGCAGGCTGGCGATACGGCACCGAAGGCGCGCGATGCGGCCAAGCTCAAGGACGATGCCATCTTCGAGATGGAGCAGCTGCAGAAGCTCGAGAAGGCCAACGCAGCCGCTGAGGCCGCTACAGTGCAGGAGACGGCTCAGACTGCTCAGAAGTCAGCTGATGCAGCAAGCGCAGCCGCGGCAGAGAATCCTTCGGCCGCTGCGGTCACGAGCGAGGCGGTCGCCTCGGATATGGCAAACTGAGACTTCCTGCAAGACACACAAGACACAAGATACAGCAAATTTCATAATCCGATACAGCAAGAGTGAATTTTGGGGAGATCGTCATGAAACGGAAAACCATCGGGATAGGCATCGGCGCGCTTTTTGGCGTGCTGCTGCTGGTACTGGGCGGCATCTGGTACTACATACAGACCAGCGCGTTCATGGACAAAGTAGAGAGCACGGCGTCCACTGTAGCCAGTGAGACGCTCGGTGTGCCGGTCTCCGTCGGCGCCATCAAGGTGAATTCGCTTCATGACCTTGAGATTCATGATCTTGCCATCTATGATAAGCAGGCGGAATGCATCGCCCAGGCCGATACGGCCCGGGTGGAGCTCCGCCTGCTTTCTGCATACCGCGACCCGGCCTACGTTGTCAAGGAAGTCACGCTCTCGAATGTCAAGGCAAACCTCATCCAACGCGAGGACGGCAGCTGGAACGTCGAGGACATCAAGACGCAGAGCTCGGGCTCTAGCTCGTTCTTCGGCACGGTCACGGTGGAGAACGGCACGGTCACGGTGTCGGCGCAGGGCCATGAGGTCACGGCGCAGGACATCGAGGGCTCGGCTGATTTCTCGGACTATCCCGTGCTGAAGCTCGCGGCCAAGGCAAACTGTCTCGATTCGGCCGTCGATTTCTCGGGCACCTACCGCAAGGAGCGCCAGATTTTCAATCTGGAAGTCGCAGGACTCGACGTCATGGATGTCCTGCCACTGCTGCCGGAGGGGACAATCCCTGACGGCATCGAGATTCGCGGCGGCACAGTGAAGAAGGCAAAGGTCGCGGGCCAGTACATGGGCAGCCAGCTCTCCTTCTCGGGGCAGGCAGAATACGAGGGCGGCTCCGTCACGGTCAAGGAGACGCCAGTCGACGACATCCACGGTTTCATCTCCTTCACGGATGCGGAGGCACTGCTCTCTGCCGATGCTGACTCGAATGGTCAGCAGGCGCACGTCAGCGGCAAGGTCCGCTACGACACGGATGCCCCGTATCTCGACCTTCGCGTCTCCGCGGATTCCTTTGACCCCGCCAAGGTGCTCAGTGATATCCCCTATGAGGGTGCGGCGTCTTTCAAGGCGACCGTCACGGGGCCTGTGAAGGATCCCGTCGTCGACGGTGATGTCCGCGTCGCTTCCGGCGCGGCCAATGGCATCCCGTTCACGAATGCGAGCGCACACGTCCGCTATGAAGGCGGGCGCGTCTCTGTGCAGGATGTCTCGGTCAGCGCTTTCGGCGGCACAGTGCGCGGCGAGGGTACGTTCTCGCCGAGCAGCCTGACGTATGCAGCTCATCTCGTCGGCAGCGATATCGACACGCAGCAGGCGGCTTCGTACATCCCGGAGCTTGCGGACCTCACGGGCCGTGTCTCCTTCAACATGGGCCTTTCCGGCACGGGCACAGATACGAGCGATCTGCAGGCGTACGGCAGCGCCGCCCTGCAGGCTGGTTCGTACAAGGGCCTGCCGATCGAGAGCCTCACGGCCTCGTTCTTCGCGCAGGGCACGGATGTCACGATCGACTACGCGAGCCTCAACCTGCCGCATCGCTCGAGCCTTGGCATCGAGGGCAAGGTCAAGGGCGGCCGCAAGATCGACCTCGCCTTCTACGGCGGCCATGTCGACCTCTCGCTCGTGAAGACGCTGATTCCCGAGGCCGATGTCACGGGGCTCGGCGACTTTGAGGGCACGGCACAGGGCGATATCGCTGATCCTGTGGTGAACTTCAAGTTCACCGCGACGAACGGCACGCTCTTCAAGCAGCCGTATGACAGCCTGAAATTCAACGCTGGCGGCGGCCTCGACGGCGTCACGATCGACGAGTTCTCGCTCGTCAAGGACGGCAAGCAGACCTGGTACGTTGATGGCTCGGTCGGCCTCACGGGGGAGCGGCGCATCGACATGCGCATCGACACGGTCGGCGCCCGCATGGAGGACATCGCGGCGCTCGCCTTCCCCGACCAGCCCATCACGGGTAATGTCGACAACACCATCAAGATTACGGGCACGCTCGACCATCCCAATGCCGTCGGCTACATCCACTTCTACCGCGGCAGCTACAACGGCATCCTGCTTTCCGGCATGGACGGTGACTACTTCATGGAGGATGGCTTCACGCGCCTGCAGGACTTCCACGTCTTCTCGCCGATGGTCGACATGGACCTCAACGGCACAGTCGACCGCAACTGGAACCTCGACATGATCGCGAGCGTCCACGAGATTAACATGGAGCGCTTCGCGAACAAGTTCCCGTATCCGGTCAGCGGCAAGGGCACGTTCGCTGGCCAGATTGGCGGCACGCTCATGGACCCGACGTTCCACGGCATCCTGACGGCACCTTCCATCACGCTCAACGACCAGGAGCTCACGGATGTCCGTGGCATGGTCGACTATGAGGAACGCGTCGTCAGCCTGAGCCAGTTCGGCTTCCGCCAGGGCGGCGGCAACTATCAGGCGTCGCTCTCCATCAATATCGATACGCACGATGCCGACGGCAGCGTCAAGGTGCAGGACGGCGATGTCAATGCAATCGCGGCCATCTGCAATTTCAAGAACGAGATTGTCTCCGGCAAGGTCAGCAGCGATGTCCAGGTCGGCGGCACCTACGACAATCCGGAGCTCACGATCACCGGGCAGCTGGCGGACGGCAAGATCTCTGGGTACGACGTCCACGATGTCGATGCCAATCTGCACTTGCTCGACCACGTCGTCTACATCGAGAAGCTCGCGGGCCAGCAGGGCACGGACGGCAGCTTCACGGCAGACGGCTATGTGACGATCGGCGGACCGATCCAGGCGCATTTCTCGGCGCAGAAGCTCGCGCTCGGCATGTTCACGAAGTCGGCCGGCCTCGCGCGCGAGGTGCACGGCACGGCTGACATCGAGGCGACGTTCGGCGGCACGACGGATAACCCCTCTGCCGATGTCACGATTGCCGCGAACAACGGCGGCTTCCAGGGCTCGACGTTCGATGCGATGAACGGCGAGTTCCACCTCAAGAACGGCCTCGTCGATGTCAAGGACTTCTCGGTCGCGAAGGCCATCAACGGCAAGGACTACACGGCCTCGGCCAAGGGCATCGTGCCGATCAAGGCACTTTTTGCCAACCGCAATGAGGACCTCAACGACTACGAGCGCATCAAGCTCGATGTCAGCCTCGACCAGGCTGACCTTTCCATCCTGCCGTTCGTCTCCGACCAGATCGACTGGGCGCTCGGTCCGACGAAGGGCACGCTGGAGTTTACGGGCACGCTCGCGCACCCGCTCGTCACGGGCAGCATCGCCCTGTCGGACGGCGCCGTCAAGTTCAAGCCGCTCACCGTGCCAGTCACGGAGATGACGGCCCAGATTGATTTTAATGGTGACACGATGACAGTCCGCGATTTTTCTGGTAAAATGGGCGAAGGTACGTATACGGGGCAGGGCACGCTCAAGATGAACGGCCTGACACCCTCTGAGTACGATTTTTCGCTGACAGCGGACAAGCTCGACGTGCAGAGCAGCTTCTTCAAGGGGCCTCTGAGCGGACAGCTGCGCGTCAACAAAGACAAGTTCTACGGCATGGAACTGCCGAAGATATCAGGGCAGGTCGACCTCGCAAACTGCACGATCTCGGTGCCGGCCATCCCCGACAGCGACGGCGAGCTGCCGGACATCATCCTCGACGCCGACGTCAATGTCGGCGACAAGGTCCACGCCTACAGCTCGTACCTCTACGATATGTACCTGACGGGCAACGTCCACTTCGGCGGTACGACGCGCCATCCGAAGACGTCGGGCTCGGTGTCCGTCAAGCGCGGCGGCACGATCAACTACCTCAAGACGGAGTTCAACGTCCGCGAGGGAACGGCCTACTTCAACCAGGTCGATTCGTTCTTGCCGAGCATCACGTTCCTGGCGGACACGCGCTTGACGCAGGCCAAGGTCTACCTTTCCATCACGGGGCCGCTCGACAACATGACGTTCACGCTGCGGTCGACGCCGGAGATGAGCCAGTCGGAGATCATCCAGCTGTTGACCCTGCGCGATGCCTACAAGGCCGGACAGGCCAACCTCGATGCCGGCGACCTCCTGATCGTCGGCCTGCAGATGAGCTTCCTGTCCGAGGTCGAGGACGTCATGCGCAACATGCTCTGGCTCGACCGCTTCACGATCGCGCGCGGCAGCGGCTCTGCCTTTGATACGCACGACGAGGAGTCGAGCAAGGACATCGATGTCTACCACGTCGAGATGGGCAAGTACATCACCGACAAGGTCATGCTCAAGTACACGCAGCAGATTGGCGGCGACGACACGCATCGCTTCGGCATGCAGTACGACATGAACGATCGCTTCGGCCTGTCGCTGGAGAAGGAATCGCAGAAGTTCATCGTGGGCCTCGAAGCCCGCATCCATTTCTGAGTATTGTTTTGTGTTTTAAGAGAGGAGGTGAGCCGCATGCAGCTCGCAGATTACCTGAAGGAGCTCCGCAAGGTAAAGACACTGGACCATGAAGAGGAGCAGGCGCTCTGGACCGCGTTCAAGGAGCGCGGGGATGAAGAGGCGCGCCAGCGGCTCATCGAATCGTATCAGCCGCTCGTCTTCAAGCAGGCGGCGCCTTTCTCTCAGCTCGACTGCGCCCTCGACCTCATCCAGGAGGGCACGGTCGGCCTCATCGAGGCGGCGGAGCGCTACGACCACACGCGCGGCGTGGCCTTCAGCCTGTTTGCCGTACACCGCATCCGCGGCCGCATGATGGACTTCCTGCGGCGCGAGGGACAGGTCGACGTCGCCTGCATGGAGGAGAACCTCGAGGGCGGCAGCCTCAAGGAGAACCTCATCGACACGGGGGCATCCGTGCCGGAGCAGGCGGAGAGCCATGAGCTCTCGCAGCGCCTGCATCAGGCGATGGCGCGCCTGCCGGACAAGGAGCGCGCCGTGCTCGAGGGCATGTACCTGAGCAGCGAGGACGCTGCGGGCATGGCCGACGCCCTGCACGTCAGCTCCTCGCATATCTACCGCCTGCAGAAAAATGGCATTCGCCGCATCCGCGGCATGCTTTCGCGCTTCATGCATTATTGGTGAAAGAAAAGGAATCGAGTAGAAACAGCAAGGAAATAGTGGAAAACAGAAGCCATTTGAACGGCATCTGCTCTCATCGTGCGATATGGTATGTCACTATGACGGAAACACCTCGGATTATAGGAATAAGTCTGTGGAGTCGGGCAGGAGGTGTGTCATGAAGGACCGGAATCAGAAACAGCGCCGTCACATCCGGGCGGCAAGGCAGTGGCTCGGGGAGGCGGAGACTTCGCTCGCGGAGAATCACAGAGTGCGCGGAGAGCTCAAAGTCATGCTGGCCAAGGCAGAACTGGCCCGGGTGGAAGGCACGCCGGGCCATCGCTTTGTCAAGCGGTGGTCGATGCGCCTGATGCCAGCACTTGTGGCGCTCGTTATCGCGGGCGGCGGTTATGCGCTCTGGCAGAGCCGGACGGCCGTCTACACGGCAGAGCCGGCTCCTGTGAGGGCACAGGTAGATGCCGTAGATGCGGTGGAGGTAAAAAATCCAATTGGGGTAAACTTAGGGGTAAAGGCATTTTCTGAAATGCAA
>OHBJ01001742.1_pt1 | contig 14991 bp, 17 predicted proteins | sample 1577241 | NCBI WGS metagenome assembly OHBJ01 (sample SAMEA3541594, study PRJEB24748) | human gut metagenome | biome: human gut; feature: human-associated habitat; material: faeces | place: China | collected 2012
GAGGAGAGATCGATCCAGGACCTTTTTCATCTGTCCTTTTTGCAGCCACGTTCTCCATGGGGTACTCCATGTAAGGGTTACAAGACACGTAAGAACAAGCGTACTGATAAGTACATTGTTCATCACCGTTAATCGATAAGCGAGGATATAACATGCCACGTTCTTTAAAGAAAGGTCCATTTATTGATGCGTCCTTACTAAAGAAGGTACTGCAGGTCCAGCAGACTGGTGATAAGAAGCCAATCAAGACCTGGTCACGCCGTTCAGTTATCATTCCACAGATGATTGGAATGACCATCGCTGTTCATAACGGTCGTCAGCACGTACCTGTATTCGTTTCAGACGAAATGGTTGGTCACAAGTTAGGTGAGTTTGCACCTACTCGTACCTTTAAGGGTCACACCGTAGCAACTGATGCTAAGGCCTAATTGGAGTTTAATGTAATGGAAGTTAAAGCAATACACCGTTATGCTCGTTCTTCTGCACAGAGAACTCGCTTGGTCGCTGATCAAGTTCGCGGTTTACCTGTTCAGAAAGCTTTGGATTTATTACAGTTCAGCCCTCGTAAGGCTGCTGCTATTATCCGTAAAGTACTGCTCTCAGCAATTGCTAATGCAGAGCACAACCAGTCTTTAGACATCGACGTGACGGCGAGGAGTACGTCCTCCAGCCCAACACGCTCGTCGCCATCACGCCGTGGAAGATCACCGACACGGTAGAAGTGACGGAAACGCTCCAGTTCATCAAGGTCATATACGACTATTCCTATCTCAACTCTGTATTCAAGAGCGTTCTCGGCTCGGGCGATGCTTCCGCCGAGCCCCTGCGCTTTCTCACCGTGGAGCCGGTCGCCTATCTCGACAGCGTACAGGCGGAGTACGTGGACGGCATCATGGAGCATCTCAAGGCGGAGCTCGGCGTGGAATCCACGCGCGTCAAGCCGTCGGACAAGCCGTTTTCGCAGCTCTATACGGTCAACAAGCTCATCGATCTGATGGTCGTTTACCGCCGGTACATCATGTCGCACCGCGGCGAGCTGGACTCCGGGCGAAAAGAGACCGTCAAGGATCAGTCGGTCCTGAGCTACATTTACGCCCATTCCGCGGAAAAGCTCACGCTCTCGCAGGTCGCGGAGGCGTTCTTTCTTTCGGAGTCGGCGCTCTCCAAGCAGATCGCCGGCATGACCGGCACGACGTTCTCCAAGCTCCTGAGCAGCATCCGCGTGGAGAAGGCGTCGGACTATCTCATCTATACGGATCTCACGCTCGACGAGATCGCGGGGCTCTGCGGCTTTGTGGACGCCTCGCATGTATCCAAGCACTTTGCGCAGCGTGTCGGCATCACGCCGATGCAATACCGCAAGATCTATTCCAAGGCCGTCACCAAGTTCAACATCTCCGACAAGGCGATCGCCTTTGCGCTGACGGACTACATTTACAAAAATTACGAGACCGAACGGCTCACCGCCGCAAGCGTCGCCGCCGAGTTCGGCGTGTCGGTGCCGGAAATGAACCGTCTGCTTCTCTATTATAACGAGATGAACTTCGATACGCTGCTCAACTCCACGCGCATCAATAAAGCGTGCGAAATGCTCGTATCGACGGACTATCTTGTGATCGACGTTGCCGTCGCCGTCGGCTACAGCAACATCAAAACGTTCAACATGAATTTCTACCGCTTCAAGGAAATGACGCCGACGGAGTTCCGCGACCGCATAACCCTTCAGCGCACAGACGGCAGCGAAACGCACGGAAAGGGCCGCGGCGCGCGCCGCCGCACGGTGCCCGTCCGGGCACCGGAAACCGCAAAGGAGACGACAGAATGAAATCCGGAAGACAGGGCACCATTCTCCGAATCATTTCGGAGCAGAGCATTGAAACGCAGAATCAGCTCATGGACGAGCTGAAAAAACGCGGCATCGACACCACGCAGGCTACGCTCTCGCGCGACATCCGCGAGCTCCGTCTCGTCAAGCAGCGCAGCACTACAACGGCAAAAGCAATAAGAAGGACGAAAACGGCGCGTATAGGCGCAAAATATCCGAATTTCGGGCTTTGTTTCTCCTTCTTTTGGTCGTTTTCGGTCGTTTCTGCGCTCTTTTGGCTGTCCTCGCGGCTCTTTTCGGTCGTTTTAGCCTGCGTTTCCTGCTTCTCGCTGCTGTTTCCGTTGATGGTAATACGCCCGGAAGTAATGGACTTTATGCCGCTTTTCTTGTCGGGCGGTTTGCGCTGGCTGCTACCCTTGGGATTTTCGGGTACTTTTTCGGGTATCGGGTATTCTGTCAGCAGGTCGCTGCTCCCGTCGTTGTACTCCACTTTGGTAAAGTCTACCACTACGTTAGTATTGGTGTTTACTTCAGTGTTGGTCGTGGAAGCTGCCGTTTTGTCGCTCTCGCTGTTGGTTTTTTCCGTCTGCGATGCTGTTACGCTCGTTTCCTCCTTAATGGTTTTTCGGGTACTGCTGCATCCGAAAACGCAAAGAAGAAGGAACACGGCAATAATGAAGCCTACAACCTTTTTCATACTTCCGAAAATTGAAATGTAGTTAGCGTCTTGCCGTCCGTGGTATATTTCAAGCAGCCGTACTGAATACAGGCGAGGCGGTTAAGCCAGCCGTTTCTGAACTTTTTTTGCTTCGGGTTGGCTCTGATGATGCCATCAATGAAGGAAACACGGGCTTTCTTTATTGACGCGAATAGCTGGCGCGGCTCTTTGGCGTTAAGTGCGGCTATCGTCTTGTCGCCTACTATTCCGTCCACCTTCACGCCCAGCAAACGCTGTACGTTGGTTATTCCGTGCTTGCCGGAAGCCCATACCCAATCTACGAGAATGTTGGCTACGGACTGGCTTTTAATTTTGTCGGCTTTCCACCTGTCCCAAAAGTGGGGCTTCATTACCACGTTTACCGCATCGTCTGTGGTAATCCTTTTAAGGTCATCTACGTCTATATCGCCGTCGCCGTCCTTGTCGTAGCCTACTTGTTTCCACGTTGCAAGCGTTACGCCCTTGTTGGTCGCTCCTCCCCGGTCTATCGGGTCGTTAGCAAAACCACCCTCCCATGCAAGTATGAATGGGGCTAAAATCTTGATGTTTGCCATAATCTGCTAATCTACAAATTCGGGTAATATGTACTGAATGTTCATTGCGGCTTCGTGCAGGATGGTGTGCGCTTCCTGTTCGTTAATTTCCGCGTCGTGGGTAAACTCGCAAAAAATCGAGCCTACCCAATCGTGGCTATTATCGCTAAGTCGCTTTATTATCACTTGCGAAGTACCGCAGGACGAAAGCAAGGATTTTGCGCATCTGTCCTTAACTTGCCCGTCTATGTCGGTAATGAACATAAACAAGTTCTTTGTTAGGTCGCTGCAAAACTTGGCTACGTCGCCCATCTTCAAGTTCTGAATACGCGGCTTCATGCTCTCCACGCCCTTACGCTTGCTTTCAAAGTATATGCTTATCATACTTTCGTTGCCCAATGGGTGCGGCTGCACAATATAAACCCGGTCGGCTTTAAGGTCGTGCAGGATTTCCCACAACTCACCGTAAACTACCGCCGAATTGTCCGCGCGTCGCTTCCTCCGCATCTCGTTCTCTGTCCGCATCTGCTCTACCTTCAAGTCCGTTATTTTGTTCTTGGTGTATTGGTTGTATGCGAACCATGCCGCGATGATCGTGCCAATCGCGCTAATTATTGCTGGTAAATACTCCATGCCTTACTCTGTTTGGTTATACCCTGCGGTCTGCAAGTCCGCGCGTACCATCGTCTTAATAGCAATCACGCGGCTAAGATGGTCTTTGTACTCCGTTACTGCCTTCGCCTTGCGTGCGCTGTCGGTTTCCAGCCCCAACTGCGCGGCGTAGTAGTCGTTGATGAGTGAGAACTCCTCGTTTTCGTCCACCTCGTTACGGATGACTGCTCGCGTAAGGTTTTCGTAGGTCGGCTTCTCCCACACTTGCACCGTATCGAAGTTGTAAACGGTCTTTTCGCCTACCTCCTCGTCTGCTACCTTCTCTTCCACAATATTATAGTTATAGTGGAATGACCCGTTACCCAAATCTTGGATAATGTCGGGTCTAACGTTTGAACTTGATTTCATACGGTTTAATCTTTGAATTTAACTTGTTAATAAAATACTCGCTATCGCTGTGTTTTGCCCATCCCCACCATGACGCGATGCGCTGCTTGAACTCCTCGTTAGTTAGCGGCTTCTTCCTTTTCCTCAACTTGGCTACCTTCCGGCAAAGGTTTTGCTTAATACGCTTTCTTAGCCGTGTTTCGTTGTGGTAGAACACAAAGCCTAAGAAGTCTATACCGCGCCCGTGCCTGTCCTTGTGGTCTTTCGCTACCGGGAAAATCTGCTTATTGTCCTTTACATGCAGCTTCAAGCCCGTAAGGTAGGTTTCAAACTCGGCAAGCAATTCGCGTAAATACTTCTTGCTGCTGTGCAATACTACAATATCGTCGGCGTATCGGAAGTAATACTTTACCAGTCTAACCTCCTTTACCCAATGGTCGAAGTAAGTTAATACGAGGTTTGCTAAGTATTGGCTTAGGTAGTTGCCAATCGGCAAGCCCTCCGCGCTGTCTATTATCTCGTCTAAAAGTTTAAGCTGCCGTGTGTCCTTAATCTTCCGGCGAACAATAGCCTTTAATACGTCATGGTCTATTGAAGGGTAAAACTTGCGTATGTCTATCTTCAGACAATACGCGCAGCCGGGCTTGTCCCGGTCTATCGCCTTCCGTACCTTATCCGCTGCCGCCTGTATTCCTCGCCCTTTTATGCAGCTATAAGTGTCTGCCGTGAATACTGACACCCATACAGGCTCCAAAATGTTCATTATTGCGTGGTGTACGATGCGGTCGGGAAAGTATGGAAGACGGTAAATAATACGTTCTTTTGGTTCGTATATCGTGAAAATACTATATTCCGAAGTCTTGTAAGTTCCTGCTTTCAATGCTTCGTGCAAAGCCAAAAGGTCGGCTTCGGCGTGCTTGTCGTGTACCCTCACGCCGTAAGAATGGGTTTTGCCCTTACGGGCGCGTTCGTCCGCAAGTCGCAAATTATCCATGCTTATTATTTTGTCGTATAGGTTGCCTAACCTTTTCATAGTTGTTGCTTTGCTGATTAAGTGGGGTTCTTCGGTAGCCCTACCAAATCCCGTTAATGTTTACTGTTTTTCGCCTTTTGGTTGGCGTGGTCTTTGCCCTTGTATTGTTTTGCTAAATGTTATCAGAATAGCTGAGAGCCGATGTTCGCATTCGTATTCGTAGCCGCGTTATTCGTATTCGCGTACGAAAGCCCGGCATTCGCGCTGTTATTCGCGTTACCACCGAACAGGACACCCAAAGGACAAACAACCTTTATATTTTATTCAAAGTAGTAGCGTGTGCCGCTTGCCCTCATGGTTACTCTGCGCGGAAATGCGTTGCGCTTCTTAATCTCTTTAAGAACGTACTTTATTTCCGTTGAATTGGTAAAGAACTTTTCGGCATCCGCGTCCTTGTCGTCGCGGTTGCGCTTAATCTTTACTAAAAAGCGTTCCGCGCCGAACTTGGTTTTTACTCCTTCGATATAGTCGCAAACCCAAAACGTAAGGTTTATTAGTTTCTGCTGTGTTGTTTCCCGGAAGTTGAAGTGCTTGTTTCCTTCGTCCTGCGGTATTGCCAAAAAGGAGAGGCTTCCGTCGTCCTCCTGCTGGTTGGGTCTGTTATTGTTGTTCTCGTTCATAGCTGAATGTATTTTTATTGAACCCAACCGCCGAATATGGAGCGCGGCGGTTAGGTCGTGTTTAACGTTATCGTTGCGTGTTAGGCTTCGGGAATAAAGCAAAGCCGAGAGCCGAAGTGCGCAGACGCAGCCGAAGCCTCGTGAGCCGTAAGCGCGTACGAAAGCCCGGCATACGCGCCGTTACTCGCGCCACCACCGAACAGGACACAGCGCATAGCTGTCCCGGATGCTGGTATATTGGTATAGTAATAGTCGCAGTAGTATGTTGCGGAATTGCCGCCTACCTCTGTCGGCATGTTCTCGCCGTACTCACCTATCATCATGCGCTTAACGTAACCTTCCTTACGCGGTAATAATCCGCGCTGCTGGTAGTCGTTATAGCTGGTATCTTGGAACTTTGTCGGGTCGTCGCAAACGTAGAACTTAGCCAGCCCTCCGTCCGTTTCGCTCTGTATCTCACACTTGCAGCCGTCTGCCCATGACAAAATATGCCCGAACGGGTTTTCTATTCCTCGGTATGAAGGTACGTTAAACGTCTTGCTAATCTTGTCGCCGTTGCTTACCGTGTGTTCTACTACTCCCGTGCGGTTGCCCAACGAATTTGTTACGCCACATGGAATAATTGGGTAATAGCCGTAGTAGGTATTCCAGTCGTCGTTCCATGTAGTAACGCCGTCGCCGAGTCCTCCCTGCTTGTACCCCTCGCTTGTAGGCTCTGCGTTAAATGCCTTTTGGCTGTTAAGGTTGGCGTACTCAATGACGTAAAGCCAATATGTTGCAAGCTGCGCGGCGTAAAGGTCGCAGTTCCACCCTGCGCCGTTAAGCCCTGCCGTTCCTCTGTTTCGTGCATACTTGCGGAAGTTGGTTAATGAAATCTGCGTAGCCGGAAGTCCGAGGAAGGTTCTATACGTTCCGTCGTAGGCGGCGTTATTGTTTCCACCCCGGAAGGCTGCAGTAGTGTTTACCACGCTTGCAAGTTTTGGCGTAGCCGATGCCGTGCGGTCTACCGTGGCTTCGTATGCGCTTCGGTACATCTTCGGCACAACGTGGAAGCCCGGAAGGGGGTACAACGAAATAAGCGCGGTTACGGTCTGCCCGTCGAACTCGAATTTACGGTAGTGCTTGGGTATCTCCACCATTACCATGCCGGAGGCTCCCGAAAGGTCGGCGGCTGCTCCCGTGTCCGTCTTGGTGCTGTCTGTCGGGTGCAAGTATGCCGTTACCTTGCCTTCGTCGTCAAGCAAACAGCGGCGCATCAACGACTGAACGGGTAACGAAACGTGCAGTTCGGGTCTGCCCACTCTGACGAGTGCCGGGTCTGCTACGTTTAAGTCAATCTTCACGCCATAATAGTAGTCGTAAGGAAATGTAGGCTTCGTGTTGCCTATGCCTATGAATATGCCCATAATAGTATGTTTTAATAGCCCCAAACAAGGGCGTTAGTTATACTTGTGGCTTTTATCTCGCGTATAATTTCGGGATTCCAGCCTGTTTCAAATCGCGTGCTTATAAACTCTCCTTCGGGCATCCCCCAAAGGTTCACTTCAAGCGTTACCGCCGTTTCTCCGTCGTTCTTCAAGCAAAACGGGGTATCTTTTCGGAAGCTGCCGCCGGAAAAGTCCACCTTCCCGGCTACTGATATTTGTGCGCTCACTTGGTCGCCGTTTCTGTTCTGCATAATCTGTCGTTTTTAATAATTGACTTTGCAAAGGTATAAACCTTTCGTGTTATTTTGATACGCTGCGAAATGTTGGCGAAGTGTTTGTACACGAAGCCGTGAATTTTCGCGTACAAATCTACTTTTTGCCTTAAAAATCTACTTTTCCCCTTTGCTCTTTCGTAAATTCTGTTATTCGCGTATGTTGAGCAAGTATGCGTAATATTCGCTGCTGCCGTCCCACACTAACATAAATTCGCGTATGTCGCCCTTTGCCATGTTCCATTTACCCGTTTCGTTACCTCCGTTGTTGTTTAGGCGGTATGGGTATTGGTTGGTATTCATCGGATAGGTCGTTTGTCCTGCCGCGTTCTTGCCCGTAACAAAGGTATTGCGCCCCGTAACGTACCCGGTTTGCGTGCTGCTTCTGTCGCAAATGATAACTATCCTTACCGCAAATGGCGTTCCGCTGCTGGATATTCCTAATTCTTCGCAAACGGTGTCGCGCGTCGGTAGTCCTATACCGCTATTGCTGTAAATGAACTTTGCCATAATCTTGAATATCGTAGGCTTCGTAAGGTCGTCCGGTACAAGGCAAGTATTAACGGAAGGCGTTACTTTAGCTATTCCGTAATCTACCGCGTAACTTTCGCTTACTACTGCACCATGTGCCGCTAAAGCTATGTTTACCAAACCGCCCGACACGAATACGGAAATACCATAATTCGTGCTGTATGGCTGGCTTACCTTGTTTTCAAAGTAGCCTACACCAATAAGCCCCGAAGTGGAAGGAAACACACTATCACAACTTAATGATACGCGGCGGTTGCTGTTTGCAAGATTTATAAAATCGTTGTATATAGACAAACCGCCGCCGCGTTCGCCGCTCTCTGTTGCTGCGCCTATGTGTCCGTATGCGATGTTAAAACCGCCAATACTTCCCGTATTTGCGTTAATTTCGCCTGTTATCTTTCCCTTGGATGCAACAAAGCTACCATCTTGAAGTACCCGGAAGGGCGCGGTAAATCGGTTTTCCTTGCTTGCTCCTGCCCAAATCCTAACCTTGCGTTCTTCGCTGGTGTTGGCTGCTTCCGTTTCGCCGCCCGTAATGCCAGCTACAATACTTTGCGAATTGCCGTTAGCAAGCTGCACCGTTCCAGCTGTTACGATGCCGCCATCTATTGTGGTCTGTGTATTGTCGTAATAGGTTGCTATTACCCAATCGTTAGCCACAAAAGAACCCGTAGCCCTTGCTGTTGCGCATCGCTTTAGCTGTCCGTTCGTGCTGTCGCCAGTGAGCCAAAGGTCGCCTATATCGTAAGGAGGGTAAGGCTGACTTACGAAAACTTGGCGTTTCCCGTCTGCTGTGTCCTGTGCTTTGCTGGCTGCGTCGTATGCGTCTAACGCGGTTTTATCTTCTATCTTGCTCCACAAATAAACTATTTTCGCAAATGAAGAACCGGAAATTTGTACTTTGTTTTTCGTATACCGCTTTAGTTCTTTCGTTAGGGTGTTGTACCACATATCGCCGACGTGTTTAGCCTTGTCTGTGGCTGTCCAATTACTTGCAGGGTCGGTAGTCTGAAACCAACTTTCTATTTTACCATCTATTTGGGTGGTTAGGTCGCTTACCGTGTTCGCGAAATTGTTGTTTATAAAGTTCGTCAGCTCGCTGTTGTCTGTGTACTTGCTTGCCTTTTCCCAATCTGAAGCACTAAACGAGCCTTCAAGCCTTTCGATTTTGCATCGAAGGATGTCGCCCGTAGAACCTTGTACCCACAAATCGCCAACGTAATACGGTGTTGTCGGTGTGGCTACGAATATCTGCGCCTTCTTGTTGGCTGTCGCCAAAGCTTCTTTTGCAAGTGCCAACGCTTGGGATAGCTCGGTATCTTGCAGTTCTTGCCAGCAGTAACTCGTCTTGGGTCGCGCTCCTGTTCCTGCCGCCCATTTCTTCTTGACGTATCTCCACACCTTGCCCGTATCGGTGTTATAGAACAAGTCGCCTAAATGCTTTTCTTTTTCCTCGGTCGTAGTCCATTCGCTATTCGGCTCTGCTGCTTCTGCTGTCGGGTTATCGTAAAGCGGTGAAGGGTTGGTAGTGTAAAACCATTGTTCTATTACTCCGTCTATCTGCTCTTGTATGCCGTTAAGAATACCGGGCAGCGTGTTGTTTATGTAGTCCTTTACTTCGTTGGTCTTGTCATCAACGTCCGAAACGTTCTTTATTGTTCCGTCGCTGCCGACGAAATGAATAACGCCGCCTATCTCGTCATTATCCAGATCAAAGTAACACTTACCGCCGCCGTTGCTTTCGATGCGTCCCGTTCTGACAAAACGCCCGTTAATGGTAGAACTTCCGTAAGTAAGGCTAACAATCCTTCCGGGTCTGCCTCCGTCTGCGTCTGTTACGACTGAATTAAGCACACCTATAAGGAAATTATAATAGCCTACTTCGCTACAAACTGCCTTTGCCGTTGTGGAAAGCGTTATAACACCGCTTGCTTCCGTTGTGGAGCATCGGGCGTAGATATAGTATGCCGTATTCGTGTCAAGTTCGGCAAACGTCGCGCCGTCCAAAAGCCAATACTTCACGCCTTCGGGGTCTATGGCGTAGTGTGCCAATCGTCCGGGCGAAACGTAAAGCGTATTTGCGTCGCCGTTGTAGTTCGGTTGGAAGGTAACGTTTAACAGCGTGAACTGCGTACTTTTCGCGCCTACGCTCAACATCTGCGTATCAATGGAAAGCGGTTTTATCTTCTCGCTGTAATAGTCGCCTTCGGGGTCGAATACCATGCTTAGAAGTTCTTGGGTTGCCCTCCACTTTCTGCGAGCCTTGGTCGGGTCTGCCAACTTGTTTATAGCAATCGTTTCGTTAATCTCCTGCAAGTTGTTTATAACCTTTACCGTCGTACTCTTGGTTACGGTGTCGCTTAGTGTGATGTCGTAGCTGTGGCGTTTCAAGAGGTCGCGGTCTATCTGCGTTATCCTTACGGCTTTGCTTACGCCTATTTGCTCGTCCTCTATCTTTATGAAGTCGCCAACGTGTAAAACCTCCGTTGCCGTATCCTTGCCCCAAAGCTGCGTAAAGAAACCTTCAGTAAGCGATAGTTTGTAGCTTACTTGCGGCTGGCTGACGGTCGGGAGGTATTTCGTTGCTTCCTCGGCTAAATCTTTTTCGGCTTTTGTCCTGTACTCGTCGGGGAGGTTTATGTCGAAGATGCTATACTTGTCGCCCTTCTGAATTTGGAAAGCTGCCGTTTCCTCTGACGGGAAAACCATACCGTTATCGTCCGTGAACTTGTTTATTACGAATGTGTGCGTAGCATGATCGTAGGTGTGCAAATCAAATTCGTACCCGGCAAGTTGTCCGCTTTCAAACTTAATCTTAGCGTTTGTCCCTGCTATTAGGTACTTTGTACTTTTGCCGTCCTTATCCTTCGCGTTAAGGTCGAACATCGTTTTATCCACGAATGTAATAACGTCCTTACCCAAAGCCGTAACCGTGCCTACACGCTGGGGTCTTATGTCTGAATAGTTCTTTTCGCCCTCCTTCACTCCGTAAATACCGATAGATTCCTTATTTTCAAGAAAAGAAGAAAGGCGCGTAGTTCCCGGAAGGCACAGCTTTGTATGTCCGTAATTGCTTCCTAAGTTCTCCGTACCTCCGTAAACGTAAAGGCGGTTTGTTATCCCAGCGTTGTTCACGTTCTTGCGTGCAAGCTGGTACAACCCCTTACCGCGCCCAAATCGAAGCGTAAAGGCGTGGGTTATGCCTACTTGCTTCCTTACGTTGAGCGTGTGGTGCTTCCCGTCTGTGGTAATCTCAAATTCTACGCCGTAGTCGCTGCAAAGTTCCTGCAACACTTGGAGGGCGTTTTTCTCGCTGTTTGTGATATTCTTGTAGTCTGTATCTTTCGGGAACTCGCCTAACGCCCATTTGTTCGGGTAAATGCGGTTTATGTTCCAAACCAATACGGCTAAATGCCCTTTAAGGTCTGCGTAGAATGTTTCGCCGTATGCGTTTTCGGGCAGATGGTAATGAACATCAATTAAATCGTACTGCAAACCCTCCAGCCGTAACTCGTAGGAATAGCGGCGTTCGCCGTTCTTTGTCGGTTCGGGCAGTTGGTTAAGTTTGTAGGGCTTGCCGTAAATGCGTGCCGTGTCGCCGATGCGCAAATCTAAAGGCACGGCGGACGAAACGGTAATACTTATAACGTCATCAGAAAGTAAGGCGGTTTTCTGTGTTGCCTTACTCACTACGCTAACGTTCTTCTTGCTTATCAGCGGTATTGCCGTCCCGTCCGGGTGGTAAATTATAATTTGTTCCATACTACGATGCCGTTAGTAGAAAATTCGGTTATCTCCTCAATCACGCCGCCGACAATGGCGTAATAGATGCCGTTGTCCGCGTAGGTGTGCTTTATCGCGTTGTCGCCCGTGCAGTCGCCGTAAACGTCCGCCGTTACCTCTCCGTCGCCCCAATAGATAGTAATCATCTTGTCACTCTTTAGCTCTATCTTTAGTTCGCTGGTGGCGTAGTTCATGCGCTGGTGGCGTATCACTCGCTTAACGGGGTCGGGTTCTTTTAGCTTCAACGAAAAAGTACCTATCATCTTATCGTCGTGCCAACGTTTGGAAGGTGCTACGCCATCTTCGCAGTAAACCTCGTAAACAAGTGGCTTTGTAGGGTGTATCGAAATCATGAGGCGTTGTGTTCCGTCCTGTCTAAGAATGTCGTACACGCGGTTTACTCGCTCCGTGAAGTCCATCTTACCCTTTGCGCGAAGCCAACAATTAAGCGTTATTTCGCGTGCTTGGTAGCGTTTTTCGGTAAGGTCTATTACCTCGCCGTGGTAGTCTGCCCAATCTACGGAGGTAGGTGTCTTTAACTTTGGAAGGTCTAACACTCCCGTAGAACTTTCTACATGTAAATCAATGTCGTTGAAGCTAACGCCGCCTAAGAAGTATTCAAGCTGCGAAATGTTGTTAAGTTCTTCCGCTATCTCGGCTTCACTTAGCGCAACATCGTAGATTTTCAACTCGTCCAAATCGCCATAGCCGTTTTCTGTTCCGTAAATGTCTTGCACTAAAGCTACGCCCGTTAAGGTGGTCGGCAGGATGAAACTGTCGATTAGCTGCGTGTCTAAGTAGATGCTTACTGCGTTGCCCTGCTTTCTTACCGCGTAATAGCCCCAGCTATCTGGTTCTACGTCTATCCAACTTTCTCGGTAGCCTTCCACTTGGTCAGTATTGCAAAACAAACCTATACGTTTGGCTGTGCATTCGTCCTCGTACTTTCCGGCTTTAATCCATGCTATAATAGTGAAGTTGCCCGAAAGCCGTACTACGTCGTTGTCTATGTCGGCGTGTCCGCTTCCGTCAAAATGGATGCAGTTACCATGCTTTCCCGTTACAAATGTACAATCAGTTACCGTTGCGTCGTGGCGGTTCTGCGCGTAGTCGTATGCCACTTGTGAACCGCTGGCTTCGTCAAACGGAAGATTTAATATAACGTTGTTCTCTGTTGCCATAATTATTCGCTTTTATCAATGACTTTAATAGTAGCTTTGTCGGTCGCGTCCTTGATTATTGTTCCACCGTGAAGGAACACACAAACGCGAGCCGCTCCGCTTGCTGTTATCGTTACTTGTGCCCTGTCTGCTACCTCAATGCAGACTACCGCGTTATCGGTTGTCGTTACCTCCAGCCGCGTGTCCTCACGCGCCCAAATCTGCGCCACGTCGAAGCCGCTATAATTTGCCTTGCCCTCTGACGTGCCGAAGGCTATAACGTACTTACCGCTTTTTACGCTGATGTGGTCGCTCATGAAGATGCCGAAGTGCTGGCGTAGCCCGGCAAACTCCGCGCGAAGCTGCGCGGATGGATAGTCGTTTTCTACGCAAAAGTCCAAACCTTTAACGAATAGCGTTAGCAAACGTTCCTTAGAAGGCGCGTTTAGGATGAACTCGTACCACTCGCGGCAAATGCCCTTTTCCTTGGCTTCTGCCGCTAACCTTTTCTTTAGTTCCTTTAGCTCCATGCCTTTAGTCTGTTATACCTTGTGAACGTAGCCCGTTATCGTCGCTGGCTGCTGTCGTAAGGTGGTTTATAATACTTTGTACGCGGTCGGCTATTACGCCTATACCTCTATCCATGTTTGCGAGGTGCATAAGCTGCTCCCGTATTAGCTGAATACTTGTTACTTGGTTCTGCCGTACCGCGTTCGTCTGTCCTGCCAATAGGTCTATACTTTCTTGGCTCGCGCTGGAAATCGCGCCGCTTAGTGTGGAAGGGTCGGTATTATCCAAATCCGTAAACAAGTCTTTATACATATCCATCGCGGCTGCGAAGTTTGCCCCGGCTTCCTTAATGGCGTTCTTAAACCGTGCTTGCTCGGCTTCTGTTACTGCTGCACACCGATTTATAGCACTAAACAAAAACACTTATCTGTTTTTTTGTGAGGCAAGAAAAGGAAATAAGATGGTAGTCTATGATATTGACCAAAAGAAAATTATTTCGGAAATGTATGATCTTCCTAGGTTCTTGTTTTTTAAAACTTTTTATCATCATACATATTCTCCATTTTATATATATGAAAACAAAGTGCATTTTGTACAATCTTACAATGGAGATGTATTTACTTTTGAGCATAATTCGTTGGTGCCAAAATATCATTGGGACTTTGGAAAACAGAATTTTGATATTTCAGGTTTGAAAGATGAATCCTATGAATATTATAATAAGTATGCTCGTACTGTCGGTGCTAAATATGCTAATACTTTTATTTCATATGTTGAGAATTCACGATATTATGTTACTAGATTTGCCTATGATAATAAATTCTGGACATTGATATATGATAAACAAAGTAAAAAACATATGGTCTTTAATACATTTATAGAAGGCCATCGTTGTATCCCATCGTTGATTGATGAAAGTGGAATCTATTATATTGTAGATATGCCTCAGCAACTTGATTTAGTCCTAAATGTTGAGGATTTAGATGATACCAACAAGGCAATATGTGATAATATTAAAGATGATGATAATCCGATTATTATAAAATATGTTTTTAAATAACTAGTATGAAGAAAATAATTATTTCATTACAGTTCTTTTTGCTTTGCTGTATTTTGGTGATTTCATCAATTACTTTTTATTGTTTTTATTCAGAGTCAAAACAGACTGATTTAGATAGAGAGAATGAACATTTTATTGAGGAAATGTATGTACAAGATAATCTTACAGCTTCAGTACTCTGTGACAATTCTCCTGTTGATATCGATGAACTTAAATCGGTTCAACCACGAATTGTGTGCTATTATTCTTCTCAGTCGTGTGCTGCATGCCTTAACTACGCAAAGGAACGCATAAGAGAGATTTTTTCCAAACATGAAGAAACTTCAGCGCTACTGTATCTGGCATCTGATTATTCCAAAGATGAGAAATTTAAAGAGAAAAACACAATAAATATTGGTAGAAAGAAGCTCGGTATATCTTTAGATAATACCAGCCTTGTTTGCTTTTTTGTAATTGTTGACAATAAAATAGAGCATTTGTTCATACCCGATAGGAATTATGGGAAATATACAGATACCTA
>OHBJ01001744.1_pt1 | contig 14985 bp, 14 predicted proteins | sample 1577241 | NCBI WGS metagenome assembly OHBJ01 (sample SAMEA3541594, study PRJEB24748) | human gut metagenome | biome: human gut; feature: human-associated habitat; material: faeces | place: China | collected 2012
ACCCGAAACGAAAACGACCGATGCGACAGAAAGCACCGCTGACCAAAAAGGAACTGGTTACGGAAGCAACCCTCATTGAAGGGCATCCAGATAATGTAGCACCTGCCATCCTCGGTGGGATCACCATCAATATCATGGCCGATGACAAGGTCAAAAGCTTGCGTTTTCTGCCGGCCTGTCCTCTGGGCATGATTGTCTTGGTCCCAGCCCTTCATGTATCCACGGAAGAGGCAAGGAAGGTTCTGCCGAAAGAGATTCCTCATAAGGATGCGGTGTATTCTGCAAGCCGCGCAGCTATGCTCGTCGGCTCACTCATTACAGGACACTTTGAAAACCTTCCGGAAGCGCTGGAAGATAAGCTTCATACGCCGTATCGGCTTCCCCTGATCCCGGGGGCGTCAGAGGCCCTCAAAGGGGCTCGCGATGCCGGTGCGTACAATGCCGTCATCTCAGGATCGGGTTCGACCCTTATGGCCTATGTACCGGAGGAAAAGGATCGCTCCCGCATTGCAGAGGCTCTAGCAGCACCCTTCCGTAAGCTTGGCATTGCGTGCACCCTTCATCAGGTCAGCATAGACACGGAAGGAGCCGTTGTTTCTCTAGCAGAAGAAGCGGAAAGATTCTGATGAAGCCTCCTTTATTTTCGTGATTTCAAAAATAAGGGTTGACTTTATGGAGAATATCGAGTAAAATTATTACTGTTGTCGGGGCGTGGCGCAGTTTGGTAGCGCGCTTCCTTGGGGTGGAAGAGGTCGTGAGTTCGAATCTCGCCGCTCCGACCAATTTGTGATTTGACGCCATAAAGTTCGAAACTTTGTGGCGTTTTTTCATGCCTCTTTCAGGGTATGAACATAGCATACGGAATTGACCTTAACCGGGCTTTAGGAGGAGTTTCATCGATGAGTGAATTACAGGATAAAATCAATAAAAGGCGGACTTTTGCCATCATTTCCCATCCGGATGCTGGTAAAACGACCTTGACCGAAAAACTGCTTCTTTATGGGGGCGCCATCCATCTTGCCGGATCGGTCAAGAGCCGCAAAACAAATCGTCACGCCGTTTCTGACTGGATGGAAATTGAAAAACAGAGAGGGATTTCTGTTACAAGCAGCGTGCTCCAATTTGATTATGATGGGTACCGCGTTAATATCCTTGATACACCGGGCCATCAAGATTTCAGTGAAGATACTTATCGAACCTTGATTGCTGCCGATTCCGCGGTCATGCTGATTGATGCGGCCAAGGGCGTGGAACCACAGACGAAAAAACTCTTTTGGGTCTGCCACCGAAGAAAACTGCCGATCTTTACCTTTGTCAATAAATTGGACCGCTATGGCCGGGCCCCTATGGATCTTATGGACGAAATCGAAAAGATCCTTCATATTAATGCTTTCCCTATCAATTGGCCAATTGGGGTTGATGGGCACTATATCGGGGTCTACGACCGAATCAAAAAACAGGTGGAACTCTTTGACAATGATAACAGCCATGGCAGCAAGATCCTTAAATCAACGACGGGGGATTTAAACGATCCTGCCATCAAGGAAGCCATCGGCGAGGCCAATTATCAGACACTGCTCGATGACATTGAGCTTCTTGACCTAGCCGGTGATGAATTTGACCTCCAAAAGGTCCTGGATGGGGAACTGACGCCGATGTTCTTCGGGTCTGCCATGACAAACTTTGGTGTCCGGCCTTTCCTTGAAAAATTTCTGGAACTGTCCCCCGCGCCGCAGCCTCGCAAATTAAAGGATGGCGGTGTCGTCATGCCTGACGATGAGAATTTTAGCGCCTTCATTTTTAAAATCCAGGCCAACATGAATCCGGCCCATCGCGACCGTATCAGTTTTATGCGCATTTGCTCCGGCAAATTTGAGAAGGGCATGACCGTCTGGCACCTCCAAGGCAATCATCCAGTTAAGCTTTCCCAGCCCCAGCAATTCATGGCACAGGAACGGACGACCGTAGAAACAGCCTATCCTGGTGATATCATTGGCGTCTTCGATCCTGGCATCTTTACCATTGGGGATACCCTTACAAGTGAAAAGAATAAGATCCAATTCGAGGATTTTCCTATTTTTCCGCCTGAAATTTTTGCAAAGGTCCAGCCTAAGGATTCCCTCAAACGCAAACAGTTTGAAAAGGGTATTGTTCAACTGGCACAGGAAGGGGCCATCCAGGTGTTCCGTCAAAAGAATATTGGCATGGAAAGCTTTGTTGTAGGAGTAGTCGGTGTCCTCCAGTTAGAAGTTCTGGATTATCGCCTTAAGAATGAATACAGCGCCCAACTTCTCATGGATCGCCTGCCCTACAGTATGGCTCGCTGGGTCTATGCTGATGATGCCGAGGCCATTCGTAATATGAAGGGCCTTGATAATGGGATGCTTGTCTATGATAAACTTGGCCGTCCCGTCGTTCTTGTTTCCAATGAATGGAATCTTAACTGGCTCTTGGAGCGGAATCCTGGTATCAATTTCACAGAAGTGCCATCTGAAGCAAGAGCCATCTAACTTATGGAAAGGAGCAGGGTATGCTCATGAAAAAGGCCATTAATATCCTTGGCGTTCCTGTTACGCCTTTTTCCATGGAAGAAGCAGTCTCCTTCCTCATGGATCGGATTGCAAAGAAGATGCCCACACAGGTGGTCACGGCTAACGCTGAAATCATCATGATGGCACGGAACGACAAACGCTATGGTACGCTCCTTCAACAGGCCGATTTGGTTCTTGCAGATGGGGCGGGAACGGTCTGGGCTGGCCGCACCTTAGGATATGAAGTCCCTGAACGGGTGGCTGGTTTTGATTTATTCGTGGAACTGATCAAAAAATCAGCTGAGGAAGGAATCAAACTCTACTTTTTTGGAGCCGCTCCTGGTATCGCAGAAGCTGCAAAAGCCAAAGCTGAGATGTTGGCTCCCGGCGTTTCCATCGTTGGCACGCGGAATGGGTATTTTTCAGAAACAGATATAGAGGAAATCATTGACGAAATCAATGCTTCTGGGGCCCAGATCTTATTTGCAGCTCTTGGCGCGCCCAAGCAGGAGTACTGGCTGCGTGATCACGCAAAACAGCTGCGGCCCCTTATCCGGATTGGACTGGGAGGATCCTTTGATGTACTTGCCGGTAAGACGACGCGGGCCCCTCACTGGATGCAGAAAGCTTCCCTGGAATGGCTCTATCGTCTTTATAAGGAACCGAGCCGAATCGGTCGTATGATGGCCCTGCCGCGTTTTGTCCTTGCTGTCCAGAAGGAAAAAAGAACCCATAAATAGACAAAGGGTGTTGAATTGTATTATAATAACCAAATAGTGGAGGTGAGGGCGTGACCCGATATACAATCATAAAGGACGGCTATCCGTTCATTTTTACAGGTCTTGCAGCGACCATCCTTGTCGGCTTTTTGGCTGATCCGGCATTTGCTGGGATTCCGCTCATCCTGACCATATACTTTGCCTATTTCTTTCGGGAACCGGACCGCCCCCTGCCGGATGATCCCCATGTCTTGTATTCCCCGGCTGATGGGACTGTCATGGCTGTCGAGGAATTCTTTGATGACGAATTTCTTCATGAGGAAGCAAAGAAGGTAACCATCTTCTTATCCGTTTTCAATGTCCATACTAATCGCGCACCTATGAAGGGCTATGTTAAATATCTGCGCTATACATGCGGCGGCTTTGAGCCCGCTTTCAAGGGATCTGCGCCCATCGTCAATGAACGCATGGCCATTGGACTTGAAAACGAACAAAGCCGTGTTCTCGTCGTCCAGATTGCGGGTATCCTTGCCCGGCGCATTGTCTCTTGGACATCGCTTGGTAAGCAGCTTCTGCAAGGGGAAACGTACGGAATGATTAAATTTGGTTCCAGCACGGAGCTTATCGTTCCTCGCGACGTAGAAATCCTTGTCAAAAAGGGAGATAAAGTCAAAGGCGGCATAACAATTATGGGGAGGCAGCAAGTACAATGAATTATAGACGCATGGTTCCAAACAGCATCAGTGGTCTCAGCATGGTCCTTGGGGTTTTATCCATCTATCTTTCCATGGATGGTGAATTTTCAAGGGCTGCCATCTTCATTATTTTAGCCGTCCTTGCAGATTCCTGCGATGGACGGGCTGCACGTCTTCTTGGCGTCAGTGGGGAATTCGGAAAGGAAATGGATTCCATTTGCGATGTTTGTTCTTTCGGAATGGCTCCTGCTGTCTTGATTTATACTTATGGTCTTACGGATCTGGGTCTTTGGGGACAAATCATTTCGTCCCTCTTCACTTTTGGCGCGGGACTGCGCCTGGCTCGTTTCAATGTCAACACGAGCGTTGTTTCTGGGTATTTTGAAGGGATGCCGGCGCCGGCTGGTGCCTGCGTCCTTGTGACCTATGTGCTTTCTGGTTATCAATTTGGGCCGATGGGGACAGCCATCCTGACGCTGTTAGTGGCAAAATTGATGTACAGTGAAGTTCGTTACCCTGATTTCAAGGGACACGGCAATCCTCTTTTCAAGGTTCCTGTCATCTTGTCTTTTGCCATTGGTCTTTATATGCTTGTAACCAATTTCCATGCTTGGCCTTTTATCATCATGTTTACCTACACGATTTGCGGGGTCCTCAACGCCATTTATGTAAAGGTTACGGGGAAAAAAGCAGGGGAGTAAGTAGGAGTCCTTCATGACGAGTTACTTTGACATCATCATGATTCCGCTTCAGGTCATGATTGTATTTTTTACCATTTACTATTTTGTCCTGTCTTTATTCGGAATCCTGCCTGGAAAAAAAGAAAAGAAAATTACAACGCCGAAGACAACCTTTGCTGTCATTGCAGCAGCTCATAATGAAGAACGAGTGATTGGCGAACTAGTGGAAAATCTTCGCATGCTTCGCTATCCTGATTCCATGTACGAGATTTTTGTCGTAGCCGACAATTGTACGGACCATACTGCGGACGTCGCACGCAAGGCCGGAGCCAGCGTTCATGAGCGCTTTAATGATACGGAAAAGGGGAAGTGGGGCATGATGGTGGGTGAGGAAGGCAAGACTAAGATCCCGGTCCTGGAGAATTTCACAGAGCGTGGGTTTGACCCTGCAAAACACCGTCTCCAGTCCTATGGGACGGGCTGGCAGTCAGCTGCCTTCCTAGCACAGGAGCGCCAGCTGTTCGGCGCGCCCGGAGGCATTTTCCATGACTGGGATTTAAAGACCAACATTGATGGGCTTTATGCTGCCGGAGACCAGCTGTACGCATCGGACTGCTGCGGATTTGCAGCTGCAACCGGGTATTACGCGGGGCGGAAGGCGGCAGCGGCCTGCCATGGGCTTGAACCGGCAGCGCCGGACCGGGCGGATGTGGAGCGGGAAAAGGAACGGCTTTATGCCCCGCTTTTTGTGGAGGACGGAATGGACTGGAGGGAGCTTAACAAGGCGGTCTCCAAGGCCATGCAGAATTACTGCGGAGGCGTGAAGAATGACATGCTGCTGACCCAGGGCCTGGAACTGCTGGAAAGCTATGAAAGGGAATATGTACCCGCCCTCTCATGCTCCAACCCCCATGAATTGATGCGTGCCCATGAGGTAATGGATATCTTAGAGGTATGTAAGCTGATCATCAACTCCTGCCTGCTGCGCAGATCCAGCTCCGTGCCTCTTTGCTTTGAGCGCAGCGATTATCCGCAGACGGATCCGGAAGAAGACCAGTGCTTCATCACCATTTACCAGGAGGACGGGGAAATCCGCAGCAGAAGGGTGCCAAAGCGGTATTACGGGGATGTGAAGGCCGGGTATGAAGCCTGCAACCAGGACTATATAAAGGAGGAGGCTGGGTTGTATGAAGAAAATTGAATTTCAGGCAGAACCGGTGTCATGCAGCGTGAAGCCCCTGTCCTTTGATGATAAGCTTTGCATTGGCTGTAACCAGTGTGCATCCGTGTGCCAGGTGGATATCATGATTCCTTCACCGGAAAAGGGGAAGCATCCCGTGGTGATGTATCCGGGGGAGTGCTATTACTGCGGCTCCTGCGTCATGGCCTGTCCGGTTAAGGGGGCCATACATCTGAGGCATCCGCTGATGAACCAGACCAAGTTTGTGGGAATTGATTAAGGATGGCCGTATCAAATCAAATATAATAAAGCAGAAGCTGGCTCCGGAATGATGTGATTTTGTCAGATCAGTCCGGGGGCCAGCTTTTTTGTGTTGTAAAAAAGTATTCACAGGATATTTATATCATAGGAAAAATGGCATATGGCTTTTTAACGTACAGTTCTGGTATTTTATAGAAACAGGCTGGCTGGGGCAAGTCTGGAGGGGCCAGACCGGAAACCCGGATGGCCGGAATCTGGGGACAGCAGGTATTCCGGGAAGGAAAGAGGCATCCAGGAGGTGGAAGGAATATGACTCAATACACGGTTCTTATAATCCATAATGATGAAATCATGCAGAAGCTTATTGAAAATACGTCAGATACGGAGAATTACCGGTTCCACCAGGCTGAGAACGGTCTGGGAGGCCTGTCATTTTTCTATGCAGGGCATCCGGATATCGTACTGCTTGACCTGGTCCTTCCTGACATGGATGGAATGGATGTGCTGAAGATGATCCGGCAGGAATCCGGGACCCCGGTCATTATTGTGACATCCAAAACAGAAGAAGCCGTCATGGTGGAGGCTTTGGACTGCGGGGCTGATGATTATGTGGCAAAGTCCTGCCATGCAGAGGAACTTATGGCGCGTATCAGGGCCGCCCTGAGGCACAGGGAGGACCAAAGACCGGTGAAGGATGATACATTCCGCATGGATTACCTGGAGATTGATTTTGAAAAGAGAAAGGTTTATGTCCATGGGAAACAGGTCCATTTGACACCGGTGGAATATAAGATCCTGATCCTTATGGTGACAAATAAGGGAAAGGTCCTGACAAACACCGCTGAAGAGCTTTGCACCCGGCTGAAAGCTCAATTTGCAGAGATCACCACGATCCTGCTGAACGTAAATGCTAAAAACACCAACGTGATCCTTGGCACCGAGACCCACACCCTGTATGGGCAGGGGTATATTGAAGACACCCTGTGCGGTGTTCCGGTGCAGCTTGGCCCGCTTTCCTTCTATCAGGTCAATACCCTTGCTGCCGAGCAGCTTTACGGCATTGCCGCCCAGTATGCTCAGCTTACCCCGGACGACCTGCTGCTGGACCTCTACTGCGGCATGGGCACCATTGGTCTTTCCATGGCAGCGCACTGCCGTGAGCTGATCGGTGTGGAGATCGTACCGGAAGCCATTGAAAGTGCCAAGGCTAACGCTGCCCGCATGGGTGCAGATGTGGCCGCAAAGAGCCGATTTTTCTGCGCAGATGCCGGTCAGGCCGCCACCCGCCTTGCTGCTGAGGGCCTTCACCCGGACATCGTAATGCTGGACCCTCCCCGCAAGGGCTGCGACGAAGCCACCCTTTCCGCTGTCGTGCGCATGTCTCCCCGCCGGGTGGTCTACGTCAGCTGCAACCCCGCCACCGCCGCAAGAGATGCTGCATGGCTGGAACAAAATGGATATCACGCAGAGAAGGTGCAGCCGGTGGATCTGTTTCCAAGAACACGGCATTGCGAATGTGTGCTGAGCCTTTCCAAGGTGTGAGGTTTGAAAAAATGGCTATTCCAAAATATAATGAACTTTACTCGCTGTTCCTCTTTGCAATTCAGGACGGTGCCCCGCATTCTTCAAAAGATGTAAAGAAAATCATCTCTCAAAAGCTTCAATTAACCACAGAAGAACTTGCCGAGCGGCTTCCAAGCCAACGCCAGCCAACCTTTGATAATCGCGTCAACTGGGCAAAAACTTATCTAAAAAAGGCAGGTTTGATTGATTCTCCACGACGCGGCATCTATATTATTACGAAAGAAGGCCTGAACCTATTAGCAAGTGGTGTTCAAATTACAAATGATCTTCTCAAGAACAGGTATCCTGCCTTCTCTGCATTTGTAAGTGGGGTTTCTATAGCAGCTCCTTCTGCTTTGGACGGAACGCCTTCTTCAACTGTGTCAGATACTCCGCAGGAAACTCTGGAGCGCACTTATTCCCTCATCAACGAGCAGCTTGCAGATGATTTACTTTCCGAGGTTATGCAGCAGTCTCCGGCATTCTTTGAACAGTTGGTTGTTGATTTAATGAAAGCCATGGATTATGGCGATGGTTTTGTTACAAAATACAGCGGAGACGGCGGTGTTGACGGCATCATTCATGAGGACAAACTTGGATTTAACTTGATTTATATTCAGGCAAAACGCTGGGATCCCAGCACTACGATTGGGAAACCGGAATTACAAAAATTTGCTGGAGCTATGATGGGACCGCCGAAGATTGAGAAAGGGCTATTCATTACAACAGCCAAATTTTCTCAAGGTGCTAAAGATTTTGCCAATGCACAGCATATCATTCTTGTAGACGGGCAAAAACTGACCACTTTGATGATCGAATACAGTATTGGTGTATCCGTTGAGAAGACCTATTATATCAAACGTATCGACAGCGATTATTTCCCCGATTGACAAAAAAGATTGATGATTGTGCCTTGCTCTTGAATTGGTAAACATACATAAAAAGCGCCCGTCCCGGTTTTTTCCGGGACAGGCGCTTTGCATTTTAACCTTGTAATTTATCAGGACAGAATCATGCGGTCATTTGCAAACTCGCCGCCGCTGGCGATCTGGAACTTTGCCAGCAGGTCGGAGACGTGCAGGTTCTTCTTTTCCTCACCGGAAACATCATAGATGATATGGCCTTCGTACATCATGATCAGGCGGTTGCCATACTTAATGGCATCCTTCATGTTGTGGGTGATCATCATGGTGGTGAGATGGTTTTCCTCCACGATTTTGGCCGAGAGGGTCAGCACCTTGAGCGCGGTCTTGGGGTCCAGCGCAGCGGTGTGCTCGTCCAGCAGCAGGAGCTTGGGCTTGTTCATGGTAGCCATCAGCAGGGTCAGTGCCTGACGCTGGCCGCCGGAAAGCAGGCCCACACGGGCCGTCAGGCGGTCTTCCAGACCCAGATCCAGCGTCTTGAGCAGTTCACGGTACTGCTCGCGCTCTGCCTTGGTAATGCCAATGCGCAGGGTGCGGGGCTTGCCGCGGCGTGCAGCCAGGGCAAGGTTCTCTTCGATCTGCATGGTGGCAGCAGTGCCGGTCATGGGGTCCTGAAACACGCGGCCGATGTAAGCGGCACGCTGATGCTCGCTCAGGCGGGTCACATCCACACCGTCAATAATGATCTTGCCTTCGTCCACCGGCCACACACCGGCAACTGCGTTCAGCATGGTGGATTTGCCTGCACCGTTGCCGCCGATCACGGTAACGAAATCGCCCTCGTTCAGCTTCAGGTTCAGGCCGTTCAGGGCAGTTTTCTGGTTGACCGTGCCAGCGTTAAAGGTCTTGGAAACATTCTGGATCTCAAGCATTTTTTGCATCCTCCTTTGCCTTCTTCACCGGCTTCGAGAAGTACTTGCCCTTCCAGTACGGCACGGCAAGGAAAACAGCCACCACAGAAGCACTCAGCAGCTTGAGCAGGTTGGCATCGAAACCCAGAGTCAGCACCAGCTGAATGACAATGTAGTAGATGATGGCACCCAGAGAGACAGAAACCATCTTGAGTGCAAAGTTGTGGAAGATGCGGCTGAACAGAGCCTCGCCAATGATGACAGCAGCCAGACCAATGACGATCGCGCCACGGCCCATGCCGACATCTGCAAAGCCCTGATACTGGCTCAGCAGAGCGCCAGACAGCGCCACCAGACCGTTGGACACAGCCAGACCCAGCACGATATTGAAGTTGGTGTTGATGCCCTGCGCACGGGACATGGCGGGGTTAGAGCCGGTGGCACGGATGGCACAGCCCAGCTCGGTGCCGAAGAACCAGTACAGAATGCCGATCAGCACCGCTGTGACAATGATGATCATAACGATAGGGTTGTGGAGAGCGAACTCCTTGACCCAGCGCAGGGAGATCAGCAGATTGTACTTGTCCACGTTGATGGCCTGATTGGCCTTGCCCATGATTTTGAGGTTAATGGAATACAGCGAAAGCTGGGTCAGGATGCCGGCAAGGATGGCCGGAATGCCCATAAATGTGTGCAGGACACCGGTGATGAAGCCGGACAGCAGGCCTGCCAGCAGCGCCATGAGCAGGGAGACCCAGACGTTCTGGCCGGACAGCAGGCACATGACGCACACTGCACCGCCGGTGCCAAAGGAGCCGTCCACGGTCAGATCGGCCACGTCCAGAATACGGTAGGTCAGGTACACGCCAATGGCCATGATACCCCAGATAAGGCCCTGTGCACAGGCACCCGGCAAAGCGCCCGGCAGGTTTGCCAGTCTTGCAATGATTTCCAAAACAATTCCTCCTAAACGTTACACTTTTTTACTTCCCGTTTGATACGGGAAAGCGGAGAAGAGCACTTTTTACCCTTCTCCGCTGATTTTCTGTTTGGTTTCCCGGAGTATTTTAGCCCTCGATCTCCTCGTAGCCGTCGGGAACGGTCAGGCCCAGATCGTCGCAGATAGTCTTGTTGTACTTCTTGGTCACATCGGTGTACTCGATGGGCATGGTGGAGATATCAGCCTCGCCGTTCAGGATCTTCACTGCCATCTCACCAGTGGTGTAGCCCAGATCGTAGTAGCTGATGGAAAGGGTAGCCACGCCGCAGCCGGCGCAGATGCCCTCTTCGCCAGCGAACACAGGCTTCTTGGCCGGGCGGCAGATGCCGTCCACAATGCCGGTGTTTGCAGCAACAGTGTTATCGGTGGGCACATACAGTGCGTCGTTCTCGTCGGCAGCCTTCTGGCAGACAGAGGACAGGTCGTTGGAATCAGAGAAAGCGTACTGGGTAACGGTGACACCCTTTTCCTCCAGATACTTCTGGACCTCATCCACCTGATACTGGCTGTTTGCCTCAGCAGAGCAGTACAGCAGGCCAACCTTCTTGGCCTCCGGCATCCACTCCACGATCATCTCAGCCTGCTGATCCAGCGGGGCCAAATCAGAGGTGCCGGAAATGTTGCCGCCCACGGTGCCGTCGAAATCGGTCAGGCCCAGAGCCACACCGTACTCGGTAACAGAGGTGCCCAGCACCGGAATGCTGTCGGTAGCAGACTGTGCAGCCTGCAGAGCGGGCGTAGCATTGGCCATGATCAGATCCACACCAGAGGAAACGAAGCCGTTGGTGATGGTAGCGCAGGTAGCGGAATCGCCCTGTGCATTCTGGAAATCGAAGGTGACGTTCTCGCCGAAGGAAGCAGTCAGAGCATCCTCAAAGCCCTGCGTAGCGGCATCCAGAGCGGCATGCTGCACCAACTGGCAGATGCCGATCGTGAACTTCTGGCCATCGGCTGCAGCAGAAGCAGCAGCGGAGGATGCAGGCGCAGCGGAAGAAGCAGCTGCAGAAGATGCAGAAGAACCGCCGCAGGCGGTCAGGGCAGCAGCTGCGCCGCAGGCAGCGGCAGCAGCCAGAAACGAACGACGAGTGATTTTACGCATAATGTTTATCTCCTCTATCTCTTTGCGTGTGCGGCCTACAGGTACCGCACCGGAAAGCTATGTTTTGTATGCAAGGCTCGTACAGTCTCGCTTTACACTCGTGAAGTATATCACACATTTCACGGTAAAACAACTCACTTTTGCCCTAAAACGGCCTTTATTATCGATTGCATCAAATATATCGATCGATTATTTTGATGCATTATTCCGTTTTTGCTGATATTCCGTCAGTTTTGCAAATTCAACATCCAGCCAGTGCAGGTTTTTCTCCAGCTGCGGCAAGAACGGTGCGGCATAGTCGTAGCCAAAATACAGCGCCTGCCAGAGCTTGTCCTGCATCCGGCGCACCAGCACCGGGCTGAGCTGCGCACCCAGCTGTTCCACTGTGTCTTCCAGTGTCATGCAGGTCTGCGCCCAGCGCACATCGGTCTGTTCCCGGGCCGGGACATCGTAACGAGCAAGATAGTCCTCCACCCTTGCCTCGATCACCTGCCCGCCGCAGCCGGTGGGCTGCAGAAAATAGCTCACCTGTCCTTTCCTGCTGATCTCCTGCGCCAGCGGGTACAGAGCACACACCAGCGGTTCGGCATCGTGGATGGCGCAGTGGTCTCCCGTAAGGAAGGGACAGTTGTTCCGGTTCTCCTTCACCGGGGCCAGACGCAGCACCGGCAAATGGCTCACAGTGCCAATGCTGGCCCGGCAATATCCCCGCGCCACGATCTGCGGCGGCAGGCGCAGCCGGGCTGCAATGCGCCACAGGTCAAAGCCTGAAAGTACAATGTCCTCTCTGCCACGGCAGCAGTCGCCGCAGCCATTGCACGCAAAGCTGAAATGTGCATCCCGCGCCAGCAGGGGCATTGCCTCGGTACGGGTAAAATCGATCTGGCCGCACAGGTCGATGTGGTCGTCACGCATGGATGATCTTCCTTCTTCCTGAATGATATTGATTTTTATTGTATCACATTGCCATCAAAAGCAAAAGGGAGCGTTTCCGCTCCCCTTGCGCTATCCTGTCATTGATACTTCTTTGCCGGGATGACGATTGCGCCAAACAGCGATGCAATGTATCCGATAAGCACTGCACACCACACCTGCCATCCGGTGGCCTGTTCAAACACGACCGCCGCTGCCGTGCAGAGCGGTGTCAGGAGCATACTTACCACGCACCACACCCGCATTGCTTTGAGCACATGGAGCCAGTTGCGGTTGTTGTAGTACACGCCCGGAATATGCATGTGGAACGCGCCCTGTGCAAAATTGCAGACATGGTTTTCGTCATAATAGCGCGGCAATGTTTCCGGCATCCAGAACAAGGTGTAGGCCCCATATACGATGCCGAAGATCACGTTTATAATCAGCAGCATCATTGCGCCCTCGGTCCCGGCCAGCCCCACGGCCCAGACAGCTGCGGTCTCTACAAGGCCAAGCACCACGCTGACCCCATACAGCGGCAGAAACTTCTGCGTGCGGGCCTGGCGGCGTTCCGGCGGTTCTGCCGAAAAAGTCAGTGCCTTGCGGATCAGTTCCTCTGTTTCCTCGCGGGTAAAGCGCTGCTCCTCCTCCACGCGGCAGCCATGTAACAGCTCGGCCACGGTCACATTCAGCTGTTCGGCCAGCGGCACCAGCAGGGAGATATCCGGCACGCTCAAGCCGCGCTCCCATTTGCTGACGGCTTTATCCGAAACATACAGGCAGGCGGCAAGCTCCTTCTGGGTCATGCCCTTTTCCCTGCGCAGCTGTGCCAGAAAACTCCCAAAAGCGATCTTGTTCAGTTCGTACATCGTTTTGTCCTCCTTGTGAGCCAGCAGTTCTGTTTGTGGCTCCATTGTACCGGACCGGACATTCCCGCACAACCGACTGGCGGTAGAATTGGCGCAAAATAGTCATTTTTTCTTTTCCAGTCTGCGGTACACCTGCACAGCATCCATGATGTTGGTCTGCTCCGTCGCGTGGTTTCCGGGTGCCCCCAGCGTGACCAGAATGTACTCCTTTTCGTTCACCACGGCAAGGCACAGACCGGCCGCAATAAAGTACATCGGGCTTCTGGAATCGCCCAGCCCGCGGAAGATTGATGCCATGATATTATACGCCGTGATGCATGGAACGCCGATAAAGCAGATGATCAGGTAGGTACGAGTGCCCGCCACGGCCTGCTCCGGTGTGGAGACAATGCGTACGATCGGATCCACAAGCCCTACCAGCACAGCTGCCAGTACCACAGATCCTGCCATAAACAGCGTAACTGTGTTGCCAATGAGCCGCGCCGCACGAGGTTTGTTCTCTGCGCCCACGGCCCGGCCAATAGTAACCGTTGCTCCCATGGCAAGGCCCACGATCATCACAGTGGTCATATGCATCACCTGACTGCCAATGGACACCGCCGTTGTGCTGGCCACACCTTCAAACTGCCCGATGATGAACAGATCCGCCATGCCGTACAGCGTCTGCAAAAAGTACGAAAGCAGATAGGGCAGTGAAAAAAACAAAATGCTTTTCAGCACACTGCCGCTGGTCAGATTTTTTTCCATAATGTTTTCTGCCCGGCTTCCCTCTTCTCTGCCGAATGTACAGAGCTTACACTGCCAGACCGGGCAGCTCCTTTCCGTTATAGATAGTAAACCCTACAACGACTGAAGAGTCAAGGTTTTATTACAATAAAGCGGCCAGGTCGTACCAAAAGGTCAGCACAGCCGAGCCACCATGATTTATTTAAGGTTTTTGTTTGTTCAATAGATAAGGCACAAACACATCATAAAATTTTTCGCTTCACTCTACATGAAATTGTGCCCTTCTCTTCCAGTCTGTTTCATCTTCAATGCTCACATCATTTTCAAAGCATACCTCCCTTTCTGTTTTCTCCTAAAACAGTTTCAAGACAAAAGAAAAACGCTTCAGAATTTTTTCTGAAGCGTTTTTTGTTTAAGTCGGCGACTACCTATTTTCACGCGCCGTTTCCAGCGAACTATCTTCGGCACAAGTGAGCTTAACTTCTGTGTTCGGAATGGGAACAGGTGGAACCTCACCGTCATCGACACCGACCGATCTGACTGAACCAGTATAACATGTTTGTTGTACTTTGTCCAGTGTTTCTTAGAAGGACGTGCCTTCAAAACTGAATAATCACTGCTTACATTTTTTCGTTGACTCTTAAGAGTCTCAAGCGAATTGTGGTCAAGCCCTCGACCTATTAGTACACGCTTGCTGAATGGATCGCTCCACTTACACATCGTGCCTATCAACCTTGTAGTCTTCAAGGGGTCTTACTTGTTTGAAACAATGGGATATCTTATCTTTGGGTCGGCTTCACGCTTAGATGCTTTCAGCGTTTATCCGATCCGTACATAGTTGCCCAGCTATGCTCTTGGCAGAACAACTGGTGCGCCAGAGGTACGTCCGCTCCGGTCCTCTCGTACTAGGAACAGCTCCCATCAAATATCCTGCGCCCACGACAGATAGGGACCGAACTGTCTCACGACGTTCTGA
>OHBJ01001747.1_pt1 | contig 14968 bp, 15 predicted proteins | sample 1577241 | NCBI WGS metagenome assembly OHBJ01 (sample SAMEA3541594, study PRJEB24748) | human gut metagenome | biome: human gut; feature: human-associated habitat; material: faeces | place: China | collected 2012
TTGTTGCATTTTCCCAATATTTTTTATATAATGTTAGTATCTATTTTTATGCCCGTAACAGGAAGGGTGGTAACGTGGATAAGGTACTTTCGTTATTAGAAAATATTGGGAATTACTTATTGCTGATACGGATATCGGATATACTGGACATCGCCATTATCGCGTTTCTGGTATACAACCTGCTCCGTATGGTCAAAAGTACCCGCGCCGAGAATATCCTCAAGGGCGTGGTGGCGTTTCTGCTGGTGCTTTGGCTGGTTGATATATTGCAGCTCAACGCCATATCGTACCTCATGCGGAACCTGGTGCAGGTGGGGATCCTGTCCATTATCGTCCTGTTCCAGCCGGAGATCCGCCAGATACTGGAGAAGGTGGGCAGCCGGAACATCAAACTGCTGCGGGCCTTCAACGATCCCAAGCAGCAGTCGGAGTTGGAGACGGCCATCGATCAGACCGTGATGGCCTGCAAGGAGATGTCCCTGAGCAAGACCGGCGTGCTGATCGTCTTTGAGCGCGACATCCATCTGGATGACATGGTGCGAAGCGGTACGACGCTGGACGCCGCCGTGTCCTCCGAGCTGCTGAAAAACATCTTTTTCGTCAAGGCGCCTATGCACGACGGCGCGGTCATCATCCGCCGCGGACGGATCTTGGGCGCGGGCTGCATGCTGCCTTTGAGCAAAAACGTGAACCTGAGCCGCGACCTGGGCATGCGGCACCGGGCCGGTATCGGCATGAGCGAGAACTCCGACGCGGTGGTAGTTATTGTTTCGGAGGAAACAGGCTCCATCTCCGTGGCTATCGGCGGTATGCTCAAGCGGCACCTAAAGCCGGAGACGCTGGGCAAGCTGCTGCGTAATGAGCTGATGCCGCCGGAGGAGGAAACGGAGGACAAGCCCCGCCGTACACTGGCAGAAATACTGGGCCTGAACAGAAAGGGGGATAAGGACGATGTCGGAATGGATATCTGATCGGGAGCCGAGCACCAAGGAGGAAAAGCCCCAGTTTAACCGCAGCAAGACCGTGCAGATCATCATCTCCATCCTGGTGGCCCTGGCGCTGTGGGTATATGTGGATGTGGAGAAGGCGCCGGAGAGGACGAAGACCATCCGGGATGTCCCGGTGGAGTTCTCCGGCGAGAACACCACGTTGGCAGACAAAAATCTGATGCTGCTGTCCGGATATGACACCACCATTGATTTGACGATACGCGGTCCTAAGCGGGAGCTGGTAAAGATGAGCCGGGACAATGTGCGGGTCATTGCCAGTACATCCAGCATCGATTCCGTGGGCGTACACCAGTTGGATTGGACCGTCAGCTTCCCTGATGGAGTGGTACGCACGAATGTCAGCGTGGAGAAGGCCAGCCTGAGCCAGATCACGGTGACGGTGGGCGAGTTGTATACGAAGGAAGTGCCGGTGGAGTGTCAGGTCATCGGCGAGGTGGCTGAGGGATATTTTACCGGCGATGTAGTGCTGGATCCCGAGGTGCTGACGCTGCGCGCCCAACGGGACGATCTGCTGAATGTCAGCTGCGCCAAGCTGACGGTGGATATCAGCGGTGCGACCCGATCGGTGGTGCAGACGGTGGACGTACAGCTGTACGACTACGACGGCAATCTGGTGGAGAACAGCAACATACGCACCAGTGCCAGCCTGATACAGGCCAAGGTGCCGGTGCTGACCACCAAGGAGGTGGCCTTGGCCGTGGAGTTCGAGGGCGTGCCCGGCGCGGCGGCAGACAGCATCGTCTGTGATATCGCGCCCAAGACGGTGCGGCTGAACGGAGAGGCCGACGTGTTGGCGTCTATTGACAAGCTCGTGCTTGCCACGCTGCATGTGGACGATCTGGGGCTGCACCAGCAGAACAGCTATGTGGTCACGCCGCCGGACGGCACCTGGCTGGTCAACGGCAACGAGGTGGCCACGGCGGACATCACCCTGGACGGTATCAGCGAGACGACGCTGACGGTGACGGATCTGTCCTTCACCGATCTGCCGGCGGGGCTACACGCTGTCGTGCCGGAGGGCGGATTGACGGTGCGGCTGTGGGGGCTTAGCGAGGAGATCGAGGCCATTACCGCCGAGAACCTGCGGGCCACGGCGGACATGAGCACCGTGACCGGACAGGGGAGCTTCACCGTGCCGGTGACCGTGACGGTCAGCGGGTTCAGCGATGTGACAGTGCGCGGTACCTATGAGTTGACGCTGACCATTACCGACACGCCGCCGCAGACGGAGCCGGCGGTACCTGCCGGTGGAGAGGACCAGACGGTCCCCGAGGTGCCGGAGACATGAGTATTCCCGAGAGGTGAGATAATGACACAGATCGCAACGGTTGAAAAGCTATTGCCCGGCGGGTATGCGGAGATATCCGTACCGCGGAAGACCGCCTGCGGCCACGACTGCGAGGAGTGTGCCGGCTGCGGCATGACCGGCGCGGCTATCAAGGCCCGTGCCAAGAACGATCCCAACGCGCAGCCGGGAGAAAAGGTCGTGGTGGAGAGCAGCACGAAAAAGCTGCTGGGTGTGGTGGCGCTGGTGTATGTGCTGCCTGTGGTCGGGTTCCTGCTGGGGTATTTCCTCAGCGAAGGGCTGCTCGAGGGCTGGCGGTACGGAATCGCCGTGGCCGCGGCGGTGCTGGCATTCCTGCCCAGTGTGGCCTATGACCGCTACGCACGGCGGAAAGAGCTGCTGACCTACACCATATTACGGGTGTTCTGAGAGATGTTCGGCTATGTGCGGCCTTCGGATGACCGGCTGACGCCGGCGGACCGTGAGACGTTCCGCGCCGCCTACTGCGGGCTGTGCCACGCGCTGGGTGCGCGGTACGGCTTGGTGGGGCGGATGATCCTGAACTATGATCTGACTTTTTTGGCGATGGTGCTGTCGGACGGAGCAGGGGAGGACTGTATGCGGCGCTGTGCGGTACATCCGCTGCGGAAGCGCTGCTGTACGGCAGGCGATCCGGCGCTGGACGCGGCGGCGGACATGAGCGTGATACTGACCTACTGGCAGCTGCGGGACGGCGTGGCCGACCACGGCTTCTGGGGCGGATTGAAATATCGGGTGGCTTCGGCGCTGCTGGGCAGGGCGTACCGCAAGGCGCGGCAGGCGCTGCCGTGGTTCGACCGGGACGCGCGGCAGCAGCTGGACGAGCTGTCCGCACTGGAAAGGGAAAGCTGTCCGACGCTGGATGAGCCGGCGGACGCCTTTGCGCGGCTGCTGGCGCTGGCGGCGGGGGAGATCGCGGAGGAAAAGCGCCGCCGGGTGACGGAGCAGCTGCTGTATCATCTGGGACGGTGGATCTACCTGACCGACGCGGCGGACGATCTGCGCAGCGACATGAAAACCGGCAGCTACAACCCGCTGGCGCTGCGGTTCGCACCGGAGGACGGCAGACTGCGCCCGGCGGATCGACAGGCGCTGGCACAGACCATGGACGGCTCGGTGCAGGCGATGGCGGCGGCCTTTGAACTGCTGCCGGAGAGTGTGTATACCCCTGTCCTCCGCGCCACAGTGTACGAGGGACTGTATGCCGTGGGTGCGGCGGTGCTGAACGGCACGTTCCGCAAGCGGCAGAGACGGAAAGATATAGGAAAGGCGGACACGGACTATGCGTGATCCCTATCAGGTGCTGGGCGTGCCCAGTACCGCTACGGATGAAGAAGTAAAGAAGGCGTACCGCGATCTGGCGCGGAAGTACCATCCGGATAACTACCACGACAACCCGCTGGCGGATCTGGCGCAGGAGCGCATGAAGGAGATCAACGAGGCCTACGAGGCGGTGCAGTCCCAGCGGAAGGCGGCGCGTGCCGGCGGGTACAGCGGCGGCGGCTACGGTGGCTATCAGGCGGGCTACCAGTCCGGGTACCAGTCCGGCGGCAGCCGGTACCAGCGCATCCGCATGGCCATATCCCAGGGGAACCTGAATCTGGCGGAGGAGCTGCTGAACGCCATGACCGACCACGACGCCGAGTGGAGCTTCCTCAAGGGCGCTATATGCTATCGGCGCGGCTGGCTGGACGAGGCGCGGCGGTATTATCAGAACGCTGTGAACATGGATCCGGACAATCAGGAATACCAGCGGGCGCTGGACATCGCGGAGGGGCGGAGCACCGCCTACCGGCCGGAGGGATACGACAACGTGACCACCGGAACCTGCGGCAATGGGGACTGCCTGCGGCTGTGCGGCGCAACACTGTGCTGCAACGCCTTCGGCGTGCCGATCTGTTTCTGCTGAAGCTGTGAATACCGGGGAGTAGTCCCCGTTTACTAAAATGAAGGAGTTGATCCCGTGGTCAAAAGTATGACCGGTTACGGCCGTGCCCGCGAAATGCGCAGCGGACGCGATATCACAGTGGAGGTGCGTTCCGTCAACAACCGCTATCTGGACTGCACCGTGAAGCTGCCCCGCGCGTACATCTTTGCGGAGGATGCCATCAAGACCCGCGTGCAGAAGGCCATTTCCCGGGGCAAGGTGGATGTGTTTGTGACCATCGATACCTCTGCGGCAGATGTGGCGGTGGTGCAGGTGAACGAGGGGCTGGCCAAGGGCTATTATGATGCCCTGACGCTGCTGAAGGAGCGCTTTACGCTGCCCGGCGAGATCACGCCGGAGGTGCTGGCCAGATTCCCCGACGTGCTGACCGTTACCAAGGCGGAGGAGGACGTGGAGGCCATCGCCGCCGATATCTGTGCCGTGCTGGACGACGCGCTGGCCGCCTATAATGCCATGCGCACGGTGGAGGGCGAGAAGCTGGCGCTGGACGTCGGCTCCCGCGTGGACACCATCGAGGAGACGGTGGGCAAGGTGGAGGTACAGTCGCCCCAGACGGTGGCAGCCTACCGGCAGCGGCTGGAGGCCAAGATGCAGGAGGTGCTGCAGTCCACCACCATCGACGAGAGCCGTATCCTGACGGAGGCGGCTATCTTTGCCGACAAGGTAGCGGTGGACGAGGAGACGGTGCGCCTGCGCAGCCACATCGCCCAGCTGCGGGACATGCTGCAAAGCAGCGAGCCCGTGGGTCGGAAGCTGGATTTTCTCATTCAGGAGGTCAACCGGGAGTGCAACACCATCGGCTCCAAGTGCAACGACCTGACCGTGGCGCGGGACGTGGTGAACATGAAGGCCGAGGTGGAGAAGATCCGCGAGCAGGTACAGAATATGGAATAAGGAGATGCCGGGATGCAGTTTATCAACATTGGTTTCGGCAATCTGATCTCCGCGCAGCGGCTCATCGCTGTGGTAAGCCCCGACTCCGCGCCGGTGAAGCGGCTGGTGCAGGAGTCACGGGACAGGGGGATGCTCATTGACGCCACCTACGGCCGCAAGACGGCCTCCGTGCTGATCATGGACAGCGACCATGTGGTGCTGTCTGCACTGGCGGCGGAGCGGCTGGCACCCCGTCTGGGCATGACGGTGGCCGACATGACTGAGGAGGAATGACACATGCATACAATGGGAAAAACGTTTATTGTCTCCGGACCCTCCGGCGTGGGAAAGAGCACGGTGCTCCACGCGCTGTTTGAGGGGCGGGACGACCTGTATTTCTCCGTTTCCGCCACCACCCGCACGCCCCGCGAGGGTGAGCGGGACGGTGTAGACTATCACTTCATCCACGCGGATCGGTTCCGCAATATGATCGCGGAGGACGCGTTTCTGGAATACGCCGAATACGTAGGCAACTTCTACGGCACGCCCATGAAGCTGGTGGACGAGGCCATGGAGCAGGGGAAGGACGTGCTGCTGGACATCGAGATACAGGGCGCCATGCAGGTGTGCGCCAAGCGGCCGGAGACGGTGCGCATCTTCATTGCGCCGCCCAGCTGGAAGGAGCTGGAGCGCCGCCTGACCGCCCGGGGCACCGACAGCCCGGAAAAGGTGCAGAAGCGCCTGCTCCGCGCGCAGGTGGAGCTGGAAATGGCCAGGGACTATGACTACTTCGTGGTGAACGACACGGTGGAGAACGCCGTGAACGAGCTGCGCGCCATCATGTGTGCCGAGCACTGCAAGCCCGCCGAGCGAATCGACAGCGTGCTCAACAGCAAGTAAGCAGGCTCTGCGCCTACGGGCGCGGGCAGGAAATAAGTGTTTTATGGAAAGGAATTGATCGTTATGTCTATGCTCTATCCCGCTATGAACAAGCTGACCCAGTATATCCCCAACCGCTACATGATGGTGAACGTGGTGGCGCGGCGCGCCCGCCAGATCGCCGCCGAAGCGGAGGTCACCGGACAGCATCTGGACGAGAAGCCCGTGACGCTGGCCATTGACGAGGTGGCGCAGGGGCAGTATGTCAGCGATCCCGTCATTGAGGAAGAGGATAACGAGGACTGATATGGCCACAGTCGCCAAGGTCGCCGTGCAAGCGGCGACTTATGCCATCGACAAGGTCTATGACTACCTGCTGCCGCCGGAGCTGGCGGGGCAGGTGGGCTGCCGTGTGCTGGTGCCCTTCGGACGGGGAAACCGCCTCAGCGAGGCGGTGATCCTGTCCCTGCGGCAGGAGGTGCCGGACAAGCCGCTGAAGGCGGTGCGCACGCTGCTGGACGAGGAGCCGATCCTCACGGAAAAGGAGCTGCGGCTGACGCTGTGGATGACGCGGCGGTATTTTTGCACGTTCTACGATGCGCTGCGGACGGTGCTTCCCACGGCGGTGTGGTATCACTACCGGGAGACGTGGACGCTGGTGCGCGAGCCTGAGGAGCCGACGGCTCAGGAGGCGGCGGTATGCCGCCTTTTGCAGGACGGAGCAATGTCCACGGACAAGCTGCGTCAGGCGCTGGGCGACGACGTGGAGCTGCTGCTGCGGCGCATGGCCAGAGCCGGTGCACTGCGCTGCGACCGGAAACAAAACCGGAAGGTGCAGGACAAGGTGGTAACGCTGGTTCGTCTGGCCGTCCCGGAGGAGGAAGCCCTGTCGCTGGCGGGAAGATCCCAGCGGCGGCGGGAAGTGGTGCATTTCTTGGCGCGCAGCGGTGAGACGGCTATGCACGACCTGACGTATTTCACCGGCGCGGCGCGGCAGACGGTCAACGGCCTGCAGCAGCTGGGCGCGGTGGCGTACCGGGAGCAGGAGGAATACCGTATCTCCGCTCAGCAATATGCTGTAAAGGCGACAAGCTTAACACTGAATGAGGGGCAGCAGCGGGTCTGTGACACGCTGCTGCGGCAGATAGAGGGCGGTGAACCGGGGGTCACGCTGCTGCGGGGCGTTACCGGCAGCGGCAAGACGGTGGTGTATATCCGGCTGGCGCAGGAGCTGCTGCGGATGGGCAAGTCCGTGATGATCCTGGTGCCGGAGATCGCCCTGACGCCGCAGATGATGGCGCGCTTCACCGCCTATTTCGGCCACGAGGTGGCGCTGCTCCACAGCGGACTGCGCCTGACGGAGCGGTACGACCAGTACAAGCGGCTGCGCCGGGGCGAGGCGCACATCGTACTGGGTACCCGGTCGGCGGTGTTCGCGCCGCTGGACAAGCTGGGACTGATCGTTATGGACGAGGAGCAGGAAGGGTCGTACCAGTCGGAAAACGCGCCCTGCTACCACGCCCGCGACGTGGCCAAATACCGCTGCGCCGCCGAGGGTGCGCGGCTGCTTTTGGGCTCGGCCACGCCCACGGTGGAGACGTTTTACCACGCGCGGCAGGGGGACTATGACCTGCTGGAGCTGACGGAGCGGTACAACCGCCAGTCGCTGCCGCGGGTGGTGCTGGCCGACCTGCGGCAGGAGCTGCGCAGCGGACACAGCACCATCATCAGCCGGCCCTTGCAGGAGGAGCTGGAGAAGAATCTGGCCGCCGGGGAGCAGAGCATTCTGTTCCTCAACCGCCGGGGCAGCAGCCGCCAGCTGCTGTGCCCCCAGTGCGGCTATGTGCCGGAATGTCCCCGGTGCAGCGTGTATCTCACCTACCACAGCGCCAATGACCGGCTGATGTGCCACTATTGCGGCTACTCCCAACGTGCGCCGGAGCATTGCCCGGAGTGCGGCGGTACGCTGAAGCATATCGGCTTCGGCACACAGCGGGTGGAGGAGGAGCTGAAGGAGCTGTTCCCCGGCACGGAGGTGCTGCGCATGGACGCAGACACGGTGTCGGGCGGACACGAGGCGCTGCTGCGGGAATTCGAGCAGCGGCGGATACCCATCCTGCTGGGCACACAGATGGTGGCCAAGGGGCTGGATTTTGAAAATGTGACGCTGGTGGGCGTGCTCAGCGCCGATCTGTCCCTGTATGTGGATCACTACCGGGCGGCGGAGCGTACCTTCAACCTGCTGACGCAGGTGGTGGGACGCGCCGGGCGGGGCGCCAAGACAGGCCGCGCCGTCATTCAGACGTACACGCCGGAAAACGACGTGATACAGGCGGCGGCCGCGCAGGATTACGAGCGGTTTTATGACGCGGAGATCACCCTGCGCCGCCTGCGGCGGGATCCGCCCTTTGCCGACCAGTTCACGGTGACAGTCACCGGAGCGGAGGAGGCGGCGGTGCGCCGCGCCGCGGAGCTGCTGCGGCAGGGCATGGATGCGGCGGTGAAAAAAGCGCCCTACGGCGCGCTGGGGCTGGACATTATCGGGCCTGCGCCTGCGCCTGTGGTGAAGGTCAACGGGATATACCGCTACCGCCTTCTGGTTCTGGGGCAGAACACCGCGCCGGTGCGGGAGCTGCTGGCGTCCTTTATGCGGACGTTTGCCCAGCGGCCGGAGAACCGGCGGCTGCATATATACACGGACTGCGACAGAATGGATTGAATCTGACAGAATAGAGGTAAGAGAAATGGCTTTACGAAAGATCGCATTGGAGGGCGAGGAGTGCCTGACCAGGGTGTGCCGCCCCGTAACGGATTTTAACAGTCGTCTGCACACGCTGCTGGACGATATGGCGGATACGCTGACTGAGTCCGGCGGTGTGGGTCTGGCTGCGCCGCAGGTGGGTATCCTGCGCCGGGTGTGCGTGGTGCTGGACGAGGACGACCAGCTCATCGAGCTGGTGAACCCGGAGATCATCCGCACGGAGGGCGAGCAGACGGGGCTGGAGGGCTGCCTGAGCGTGCCCGGCAAGTACGGCGTTGTCACCCGCCCGGAGGTGGTGCGCGTCCGCGCACAGGATCGGGACGGCGAATGGTTCGAGGTGGAGGACGAGGGGCTGACAGCCCGGTGCTTCTGCCACGAGATCGAGCATCTGGACGGCCACCTGTTCGTGGAGCACACCGACCGGCTGATGGAGGGCGAGGAGCTGCAGAAGTGGCTGGAGGAGCACGCCGACGAGTACGAGATCGAGGGAGACGAGGAATAATGCGCATCCTGTTTATGGGAACACCGGATTTCGCTGTGGCTTCCCTGAAGCGGCTGGTGGCGGACGGGCACGACGTGTGTGCCGTGTTCACCCAGCCGGACAAGCCGAAAAATCGCGGCATGAAAATGATAGCGCCACCTGTAAAGGAATATGCGTTGACAGAGAATATCCCGGTTTATCAGCCTTTGAAGATGAAGGACGGCACGGCGCTGGCGCTGGTGCAGTCCCTGAAGCCGGAGCTGATCGTGGTGGCGGCCTATGGCCGCATCCTGCCGGAGGACATTCTGAACACGCCGAAGTACGGCGCTATCAACGTGCATTCCTCCATTCTGCCCAAGTACCGGGGCGCGGCGCCCATCAACTGGGCGATCCTCAACGGCGACGCCGTCACCGGCGTGTCTATCATGTACATGGCGCCGGAGCTGGACGCGGGGGATGTGATCCTCTGCCGCGAGACGGCCATCGACCCGGATGAGGACGCTGTGACGCTGACAACACGGCTGGCGGAGCTGGGCGCGGAAGCGCTGAGCGAGGCCATCGGGCAGATCGAAAACGGTACCGTCACCCGGACGGTGCAGGATCACGCGGCGCACACCTACGCGCCCATGCTGGACAAGAGCCTGTCGCCACTGGACTTTACCCGTCCCGCGCGGCAGCTGCACGATCAGGTGCGGGGACTGGTGCCCTGGCCCAGCGCATCCATGGAGCTGGCGGGCAAGCCGGTGAAGATCCACCGCACGGCGGTGGGCGAGGCCACGGACGCCCCGGCGGGCGCGGTGGTGACGGCGGACAAGACGGGACTCTCCATTGCCTGCGGTGACGGGAAGTGCCTGCGGATACTGGAATTGCAGGGTGAGGGCGGCAAGCGCATGGCGGCGGCGGATTACCTGCGCGGCCATCCGGTGCCGCTGGGTCTGTGATGCCCCGGGACGCGCGGGACGCCGCGCTGGAGTCGCTGCTGCTGATGGAGCGCCGCGGCGCGTGGTCTGACGGCAGCGTGAAGCGTATCGTCGCGCAGGCGGGGCTGGATAGCCGTGATGCGGCGCTGTGCGCCCGCATGACCTACGGCGTGGTGCAGAACCGCACGCTGCTGGACTATTACATCGACAGCTGGTGCAGCCAGAAAGCCGCCCGGCTGGAGCCGGTGGTGGCCTGCGTGCTGCGGCTGGGTATCTATCAGATCCTGTTTATGGACAAAGTGCCCGACCGGGCAGCGGTACACGAGACGGTGGAGCTTGTCAAGCGCCGGGGAAAGGCGCGCGCCGCTGGTATGGTCAACGCCGTGCTGCGGAAATGCGTGGCAAGCAAAAGCACTTTACCCCGGTTGCCGCAGAACGATCCGCTGCGCCGCATGACGGTGCAGTACAGCCACCCCCGGTGGCTGGTGGAGCGGCTGGTGTCGTTGGTAGGGGCGGAGGAGGCGGAGGAATTTCTCCGTCTGGACAACCGGCCTGTGGCCACCTGCATACAGACCAATCCCCTGAAGACAACGCCGGAGGAGCTGGCACAGGAGCTGCGGGACGCGGGTGTGAGCGTGCAGCCTCACCCGTGGCTGGCCGGATGCTTTGAGATCACCGGTACGGGCGACCTGGAGCGGCTGCCCGCCTTTGCGGAGTGTTTTCGGGCATCCGCACCTGTCTTAAAGATATGAAATAGTTGTGTGACAGAACAGATTAGAAAAATTAGAAAACATCGACCGGGCTCAACTTCCTCGCCGGCAAGACGATGGACTTCATCAACCGTCAGGCGATGGACGGAACGCTCCTTGCCCATGTGGAGGGCGGCGTGCCGAACATCATTCTCAACCTCGGCGAAAACAACGCGCGCACCATGCACGATGCAAAGCGGCGCGAGATCCTCGCTCTCCAGCTCCGCGAACGGCTCGGCCGCGGCCTCAGACACATAGAGCGTCACGCGCGCGTCGAGCGGCTTGCCGATGAGCTTTTCCGCGCGGGCAAGCTCGAGCGCCTTGTTCACGTCGGCGCGCACACGCATGACCTTGCTCCAGTGCGCTTCCTCGCTCTCGGAGAGACGGAGCGCGGCGTTCGCCTCCGGCATATCGTTGAGCGCGACGGCGCGCGCGTCCTCGGCTTCGGTGTGCGGCATGGCGAGCCAGATCTCGTCGGCGGTGAAGCACAGCACCGGGGCGAGCAGGCGGGTCATCGCGTCGAGCACCTGATAAATCGCGGTCTGGGCGCTGCGGCGGGAAAGGCTCTCGCGGCTGTCGCAGTAGAGGCGGTCCTTGATAACGTCCAGATAGAAGTTCGACATTTCCACCACGCAGAAGTTGTGGATGGCGTAGGTGGCGGTGTGGAACTCGTAGTTGTCGTAAGCGGTGCGGACGCGCTCGATGAGATCCTGCAGACGGCTGACGGCCCACTTGTCGAGCGGCAGCATGTCCGCAAAGGCGACGCTCTCGGCGGGATCGAACCCGTCGAGGTTGCCGAGAATGTAGCGCGCGGTGTTGCGGATCTTGAGATACTTATCGGAGAGCTGCTTGAAAATGTTGTCCGAGCAGCGCATGTCCTGCGTATAGTCGGCGCTCGCCGCCCAGAGACGGATGATGTCCGCGCCGTACTTGGGGATAATGTCGCCCGGGGCGATGCCGTTGCCGAGGGATTTATGCATGACGCGGCCTTCGCCGTCCACGGTCCAGCCGTGGGTGAGCACCTCGCGGTAGGGCGCGTCGCCGCGCACCGCAACGCCGGTCAGCAGCGACGACTGGAACCAGCCGCGGTACTGATCGCCGCCCTCAAGATACACGTCCGCCGGCCATACGCCGGGGGCGTCGAGCAGCATGGAGGCGATGTGGGTGCTGCCGGAGTCAAACCAGCCGTCGAGCGTGTCGGTCTCCTTGGTGAAGCCGGTGCTGCCGCCGCAGTGCGGGCAGGTGAAGCCGTCCGGCAGGAGCTCCTTCGCCTCGGCGTCGAACCAGATGTTCGAGCCGTGCTCGCCGAAGAGTCGGGAGACCTTTTCGATGGTCTCCGGGGTGCACACGGGCTTGCCGCAGTCGGCGCAGTAAAACACCGGGATGGGCAGACCCCAGCGGCGCTGGCGGGAGATGCACCAGTCGGCGCGCTCGCGGATCATGGAGAGCATGCGGTCGTGGCCCCAGCCGGGATGCCAGATGACCTTGTCCGCGGCGGCGCAGGCGTCGTCCTTGAACGTATCGACCGAGCAGAACCACTGCGGCGTGGCGCGGAAGATGATGGGCTTGTGGCAGCGCCAGCAGTGCGGGTAGCTGTGGACGATGTCCTCGCTCGCAAAGAGCATGCCGCTCTCGCGCATATCCTCGAGAATGACCGGGTTGGATTCCTCGGTCTTCATGCCGGCGTATTTGCCGGCGTAATCGGTGTGGCGGCCCTGGTCGTCCACGGGGACGATCATGTCCATACCGTAGCGGCGGCAGGTCTGATAGTCGTCCGCGCCGAAGCCGGGCGCGGTGTGGACGCAGCCCGTGCCGGAGTCCATCGTGACATACTCGGCGTTGAGCAGGCGGGACGTCTTCGGCAGGAACGGGTGATCGGCGAGCATGTTCTCAAAGAACGAGCCGGGGTGAGTTTCGAGAATTTCGTACTTCTCAATGCCGCCGACGCGCATGACCTTCTCGGCGAGCGCTTCGGCAACGATGTAGATCTCGCCGTTATCGGCTTTCACAAGCGCATAGCTCTCTCTCGGATGCAGGCTGATGCCGAGGTTGCCCGGCAGCGTCCAGATCGTCGTTGTCCAGATGAGGAAATAGAGCTTGCTGTGGTCGACGTGGGAGAGCTTTCCGAGATCGTCATGCATCGGGAACTTGACGTACACCGTGGTACAGGGATCGTCCTGATACTCGATCTCCGCCTCGGCGAGAGCGGTCTCGTCGCTCGGGCACCAGTACACGGGCTTGAGGCCCTTGTAGATGTAGCCCTTTTCGTACATCTTCCCGAACACCTTGACCTCTTCGGCCTCAAACTTCGGGTCCATGGTGAGATACGGATGATCCCAGTCGCCCAGCACGCCGAGACGCTGGAAGCCCTCGCGCTGGATGCCGACGTACTTTTCGGCATAGCGATGGCAGGCGGAGCGGAACTCGCTCACGCTCATGGCCTTGCGGTTGAGCCGCTGCTCCTTGATGATGGCGGACTCGATGGGCATGCCGTGGTTGTCCCAGCCGGGGGTGTAGGGGACCTTATAGCCGGTCATGGATTTATAGCGGCAGATGAAGTCCTTCAGGCACTTGTTCAGCGCGTGGCCCATGTGCAGATTGCCGTTCGAGAACGGAGGGCCGTCGTGCAGAATGAAGAGGGGCTTGCCCTCGTTGCGGCGGAGGGTCTCGTGGTAAAGATCCATGTCGTACCAGGATTTGAGCATGCCCGGCTCACGCGCGGGCAGACCGGCACGCATGGGAAAAGCGGTTTTCGGCAGATTTACGGTGGCATTGTAGTCCATAGCTGTGCAATTCTCTCCATTCGCTGACAGAGCGGGGCCGATCGAGCCCCGCCCTGTGGGTTTTTTCTTTGAAAATCAGAATTTGATCTCCGGGGCGTCCGTGTCGGAATCCTCGGGCTTCTGATAGACAGCGTTTTCAAACGCCTTGACGTAGTCCTGCTCGTCCTCGGCGTCCGGGTAGAGGGGAGACTCCTCCTCTTCCGTTTCCGGCTCGGCTTCGGGTTCGGCTTCCGGCTCGGCGGCGGGGAGGACTTCCTCCTCAACGGTCTCGCTCTCGGCGGCTTCCGCGGGGGCGGCGATGGCCTTCTTCTCGGCGGGCGCAGGCGTCACGACGGCGCCGGTGAGGTCGGCCTCGGCGAGCGTGGTAAGGAAGGTCTGCTCGCGGTCGAGCAGCATGCGGACCTTCTGGATGTATTCCGCGGCGGCGGCGCGCGCCTTCTCGTAGCGCAGCTCCTCGGCCTTGCGGTTGGCCTCGATCGTGCCGATGGTGCGGTCAGACTCGGCCTTGGCGGCGGCGAGGATATCGTCGGCTTCCTTCTGCGCGGAGGCGACGAGGGCTTCCGCCTTGGCGCGGGCGTCCTCTTCGATGTTCTTGGCGAGCTTCTGCGCGGAGACGAGCGCCATGTTCATGGCCTCCTCCGATCCCTGATACTCGCGGATCTTGTCGGCAAGGTATTTCATCTTCGCGTTGAGCGTGGCGATCTCCTTCTGGGAGGCAGCGGCGTCATTGGCGAGCTCGTCGAGAAAATCATCGACCTCGTCCATGGCGTACCCGCCGATGCGGGCCTTCTCAAAACATTTTTCGCGGATGTCCTGGGCAGTGATCATATCTTTCTACTCCTTTCCGGATTCTGTTTTCTATCCGTCAGCGCCGTGAGGCGCGGGAACGCTTGATTAAAAGTACTTTTCGCGGGATTCGACGGCGTTGCCGGTGTCACCCATGAAGTCCATCCCCGCGGGGGTGATGATGTAGGTGCTGCCGGAGACCTTCTTGACCTTTCCGCCGAGCGCATAGGTAACGCCCGAGAGAAAGTCGAGCATGCGGCGGGTCAGTTCCTTCGGCGCGGTCTCCAGATTGAGCACGATCGCGTTGCGCTCGGCAATGCGGTCGGCAATGTCCGCGGCCTGCTCAAAGCGGTCGGGGTGCACGAGCAGCAGCTTCGGCTGCACGCCGCCGCTCTGCGGCTGGATTGTCGGTATCAACGGAACCCGCCTTTTCACCACGCTCTATCACAAGAAG